>Ga0136617_10000657_pt1 | contig 29599 bp, 32 predicted proteins | sample AntDrymUQ3222106_2_FD_129672 | JGI IMG/M metagenome (GOLD analysis project Ga0136617, IMG submission 129672) | Polar desert sand microbial communities from Dry Valleys, Antarctica - metaG UQ322 (21.06) | ecosystem: Environmental > Terrestrial > Soil > Desert | place: Antarctica: Dry Valley... | reverse complement strand
CTCGAGGACGGAGCGTCCCCGCGAGTCGCCGGGTGGCACCCATACCGTCCAGGCGCGAACTCCGGCCGCGGCGTAGGCCTCCGCGAGCTCGGGGAGCGCCGCGGCGAGCAGAGCCGGATCCGCATAGAGGACCGAGTTGAGCACCGACCGTTCGGGACTCGCCGGCGAGAGCATCGCGGTGACGCCGCCGTCGAGACGCAGGAGGCGATTGCCGGGAGCGCCCAGCGCCTGCAGCTCGAGCGCCCGCGCCATGCTGGCAACCAGCCGAGTGAGCAGAGTGGCGTCGTCCACGCATCGATGATCGCTCATCGCCGGGCGAAGGGCCAGCCCGTTTCGCCCGGACTCGACACGGAGACCCTCGACTGGTGAACCTCCGCACCTTCCTTCCGCTTCCAGCGGCCGCGACGGCCGAGCCGCCCGCCCCCGGCGATCACGCGCCGGCGCTTCCGACCGAGTCCGGCGAGCGCCCCATCGTCGTCAGCTTCCTGCGCCATCCCGGCTGTCCGTTCGCCGAGCGGACCCTGCGCTCACTGCGCGAGGCCGCGGCTGCGAGTCCCGAGGTCTCATGGGTGGCGGTGAGCCATGCCTCCTCGCAGACCACCGACGAGTGGACGCGCGCGGTCGGCGGGAGCGACGGCGTTCGGCTCGTCGTCGACGAGGAGCGCCGGCTCTACGGCGCGTGGGGGATCGGACGCACGACCCTCGCCCACTTCTTCGGCCCGCGATCCCTCGGGGCGGTTGTCCGCCTCGCGCGCGAAGGAATCCACAATCGCCATCCGCAGGGGAGTCGCTGGCAAGGCGCGGGGACTTTCGGGGTCGACGGCTCCGGAACGGTGCGCTGGCGTCATCTGCCCGAGCACGCGGGCGATCTACCCGATCTCGATCGAGCGGGGACAGCGGCGCTCGGTTAGGTCCTGCGTCGGGCGCTTCGCTCCGAGCGCCCCGAGGCTCGCTGCTACCGCGACCGCCTCAGCAACGCCCGCCGCGCCGGCGGCCGGCTGTGTCCTTCCTGCGCCAGCGCCGCGTTGACGGCCACAAAGCCGACCTCCGCAGCGGTCGTGAGCGCTCCCAGCCGATTCAACCGACGCTTCAAGCGCGCGCCCTCGCGGGTCGTCTCGTAGGCCGGGGTGTCGCCGTCCTCGAGCGGCACGGCGCCGCCGGGCGCCGACCGCGAGAAGCGGATGCCGGTCACCGCGGTGGTGATGCCGCTCACCGCGACGGCCACGAGCAGGCCGTCCTTGACGCGCGCGAGTGCCTCCTCCCGATCCGAGAGAGCTCGCGGCCGGGCCTGGGTCGCCCGCGCGGAGAGCCAGCCCGCGCTGACGGCGGCGAGCGAGAGCGCGTTGATGGTGCCGTAACGCCGCCACGCGGCGTTGACCACCTTGCCGCGCTCGGACTTGTCGTGTATCTCGCCGACGGCGGGATGCAGGGCGAACCGACCGAAGAGAGAGCCGCCGAGCAGCCCGGCGGCGCCGAGGTCGTGGCCGACGCGCGCGAGGTGCGAGAGGGCGTCGGGGTGAGCGGGTCGCGAACGCACGGGAACGTGGGCGTGTACCCCGCCCTGAGCACCGCCAATCCCGTGCGTGGGGCCGGCGCGCTCGCAATCCCTGTGCGCGAGTACCCTCAGCCTCAATGACGACCTTCGCCGAACTCGGCCTCTCCACGCACCTCCTCGACGCTCTCACCCATCTCGGGTACGAGCAGCCCACGCCGATCCAGGAGCAGACCATTCCTGCCCTGCGCGAGGGCCGGGACGTGATCGGCCAGGCCCAGACCGGAACCGGCAAGACCGCGGCCTTTGGCCTGCCGCTGCTCGACTTCGTCGACCCCGAGGACCCGGACATCCAGGCACTCGTGCTCACCCCGACGCGCGAGCTCTGCATCCAGGTCACCCAGGCGCTCCGCGCCTACGGCGAGCGACGGGGAGTGGCGGTCACCGCCGTCTTCGGCGGCGCGCCCATCCGTACGCAGGTCGCCCAGCTCAAGGAGGGACCGCAGGTCGTCGTCGGCACCGTCGGGCGAGTGATGGACCTGATGAATCGCCACGAGCTCGTCCTCTCCTCCGCTCGTTACGTGGTGCTCGACGAGGCCGACGAGATGCTCGACCTCGGCTTCCTCGAGGATGTCGAGACGATCCTCTCGCGCTGTCCGTCCGGTCGCCAGACTGCGCTCTTCTCAGCCACGATGCCTCCGGCGATCACCAAGCTCGCCGAGAAGCGGATGTTCGACCCGGTGACCATCAAGGTCCGCGCGGCCACGCTGACCATCGACACCGTTGAGCAGTTCCACGTCGAGGTCTCCGACAGCGACAAGCCCGACACGCTCGCCGCCGTGCTGAAGGCCGAGCGCCCCGACCAGGCGATTATCTTCGTGCGCACCAAGATCGGCGTCGACCGCCTCACGCGCCGGCTCTCCGACAAGGGACTTCGCGTAAAGGCCCTGCACGGCGATATGAGTCAGGGCTCGCGCGACGGGGTGATGATCGCGTTCAAGGACGGCCGCCAGCCGCTGCTCGTGGCCACCGACATAGCCGCCCGCGGGCTCGACATCTCGGGCGTGACCCACGTCATCAACTACGACGTTCCGAGATCACCGGACGTCTACGTGCACCGAGTCGGGCGTACCGGGCGGGTCGGGCGCTCGGGTCGCGCCATCACGCTGATCACGCCGAAGCAGCAACGCGACCTCGAGGCCATCGAGAAGCACGCAGGCACCGAGATCGGGGTGTGGTCGGAGGGCGTGAAGAGCGCAAAGCCCGCCACCAACGGGGCCGCACCGGACCCGCCGCGCGACCGGCCCGAGCCTCCCGAGGCCACCGGATCGGCCGACCGCGGCTCGGCCGTGCGCGCCGAGCCCAGGGGCGCTGATCCTGTGGCGGAGCCCGCCGAGCTGACTGCCGGACGTTCTGTGGCCGAGCCCCCGCCCCAGCCGCGCCGGCCTCGCCACACCAAGCCGCGCCAGCGCCCCGAGGGCGGTCGGGCCAAGCTCATGATCGCCGCGGGCCGCGCCCACGGCCTCGAGCCCGCCGACGTCGTCGGCCTGCTCGTCGAGGGCTCCGGCCTCGAGGGTGAGGACGTCGAGCGCGTCCGCGTGCTCGAGCGCTTCTCGCTGGCCGAGGTACCGGCCGCGCGCGCCGCCGCGGCCGTTAAGGACGTCACCGGCAGCCGGGTCAAGGGACGCGAGCTCAAGCTCGAGGTCATCGGAGGGGGGAACACCGTATGAGCATCGCCACGCTGCACACCAACCACGGCCTGATCGAGGTCGAGCTCTTCGAGGACGACGCCCCGAAGACCGTCGACAACTTCCGCACGCTCGCGACCGACGGCTTCTACGACGGGCTCACCTTCCACCGGGTGATCCCGGAGTTCATGATCCAGGGCGGCTGCCCCGAGGGCACCGGCACCGGCGGACCGGGCTACACCTTCGAGGACGAGATCAACGACCACAAGATCATCCGCGGCGCGCTGGCGATGGCCAACGCCGGGCCGAACACCAACGGCAGCCAGTTCTTCGTGGTCACCGCCGAGGCGGCTCCCTGGCTCGACGGCAAGCACACCGTGTTCGGGCGCGTGACCACCGGCATGGACGCGGTCGACGGCATCGAGGCCACGCCGACGGGATCCCGCGACGACCCGGTCGAGCCCGTCGTGATCGGGCGCGTCGAGCTCACCTAGGGCCCGGGCTCCCCGCCCCGCCGCTCAGGCGGGGCGGGTAGACTCGCGCCATCGCGTCCGGCGTCCCGCTGGGCCGCGACAGAGCGACGAGGGAGAAGACTTCATGTCCACGGTCGAGCAGGACACCCAAGCCCGATCGAACGGCGCCGGGGCCAAGACGATCCCGGTCACCAACAAGGCGACCGGCCAGCTCATGGGCCACGGCCCAGACCTCGATCGCGAGCAGATCGGGGAGCTCGCCGCGCGGGCGCGCAAGGCTCAGCCGGCCTGGGACGCGATCGGCTTCGACGGCCGCGCCGAGGTCATGTTCGCGCTGCGGCGCTGGCTCGTGGCCAACAGCGATCGCCTGCTGCAGACCATCTCGGACGAGAACGGCAAGGTCTGGGAGGACGCCCAGCTCGAGCTCTTCTACACCGCCGACGCGCTCTCGTTCTGGGGCAAGCGCGCGAAGAAGTACCTCAAGGATCAGACCTTCCGGCCCCACTCGCCGTTCCTGCTCGGCGCCAAGGCCATCCTCCGCTACCGCCCCTACGGCGTGGTCGGGGTCATCGGGCCGTGGAACTACCCGCTGATCAACAACTTCGGTGACGCCATCCCGGCGCTCATGGCCGGCAACACGGTGCTGCTCAAGCCGAGCTCCGTCACCCCTATGACCTCGCTGATGGTCGCCGAGGGCATGCGCGAGATCGGAGCCCCGGACGACGTCTTCCTCGTCGCCTCGGGCTCGGGCGGAGCGGGGTCGGCCGTGGTCGACTTCACCGACATGGTCCACTTCACCGGCTCGACCGAGACCGGAAAGAAGATCATGGCCCAGGCGGCCGAGACCGTCACCCCGGTCACGCTCGAGCTGGGCAGCAGCGATCCGATGATCGTGTGTGCCGATGCCGACCTCGACCGCGCCGCCGGCGCGGCGCTCTTCTACTCGATGCAGAACGGCGGCCAGACCTGTATATCGGTCGAGCGCGTCTACGTCGAGGAGCCGGTCTACGAGGAGTTCATGGCCAAGGTTGTCGACCGAGCCCGGACTCTGCGCCAAGGCGTGCCCGCCGGCGCGGGGAGCATGGACGTCGGCGCGGTGACGATGGCCGACCAGGCCGACATCGTCGAGCGCCACGTGCGCGACGCCGTCGAGAAGGGTGCCAAGGTCGTGGTTGGTGGCTCGCGCAACGACATCGGGGGCGGGATCTTCTTCCAGCCGACCGTCCTGCGCGACGTCGACCACACGATGGACATCATGAAGGAGGAGACCTTCGGCCCAACGCTGCCGATCATGCGCGTGCGCGATCTCGACGAGGCGATCCGCATGGCCAACGACTCGGAGTACGGGCTCGACTCGAGCGTCTTCACCAAGGATCGCGACAAGGGCGAGGCGATCGCCCGCCGTATCGAGGCCGGGGCGACGGTGGTCAACGACTGCATGACCAATTACTTCGCCACCGAGGTCCCGATCGGTGGGATCAAGCAGTCGGGGCTCGGCGCGCGCCACGGGGCGACGGGTATCCAGAAGTACTGCCACCCCCACAACATCCTCGTGACGCGCATCGCCCCGAAGAAGTCACCGCTGTTCTTCCCGCACGACAGGCGGACGACCAAGGCGATCGGTGCGTTCATCAAGCTGTACTACGGGCGTGGGGGACGGCGGCGGAGCAAGTAGCCCCTGACCGCGCAGGGCCTTTGGCCGCCGCCTAGACGGTTAGCGCGATCACCGAGAAAGCCGCCCCCTGCGGGTCCGTGAGCACGGCGACCCTTCCCTGCGGCGTGTCGAAGGGGGCTTGGGGGACGCGGCCGCCGATCTCCTCGCATCGCGAGGCCGTGGCGTCGGTGCCCTCGACGCAGAAGTAGACCATCCAGTGCGGAGGCATGTTGGTCGGCCACGCGTCGCCGACCATGGGCATCATTCCCCCGATCGGGTCCACGTCCGCTGCCTGGCCCTCGCCGTGCCAGAGGGTGTAGTCGAACTCGCCCATGTCCACCGCGCTCGTGCTCCAGCCGAAGACGCTCGAGTAGAAGTTCTTCGAGCCCTCGGGGTCGCGCGTCGTGAGTTCGTTCCACCCGAGGGCTCCGGGCTCGTTCACCAGCTGGGCGCCGATGTGCTCGCCGGCCTGCCAGACGCAGAACGGCGCACCGGCGGGATCGGCCATGACCGCCATCCGTCCCGAGGAGAAGACATCGAAGGCGTCGCCGTAGGCGGTGCCGCCGGCCTCGCGTACCTTCGCGACCGCGTCGTCGGCGCTCGCGACCGCCACGTAGGTGTTCCACATCGGCGGCGCTTCAGGGTTCTGCTGGCTGCCCAGTGCCGCCACGCCCTTGCCGCGCACGTGCGCGAAGAAGTACCGCCCGGGGCCGCCGGGGGGCATCTGATCCTCCGACTCCCAGCCGAGCAGTTCGCCGTAGAAGGCGGCCGCGGCGGCCGGATCGGGTGAGGAATGGTCGACCCAACACGGGACTCCGGGTTCGTAGCCGTTGCGTTCGCTCACGGGCTCCTCCGCTTTGTCGAGTTCGGGCCGCGAAGAGTAAGGGAACGCGCTCCCCTCTGGCGCGTCGGCGCTCGCCGCCTGGGGTAGAGAGAGGGTCCTGATCAAGCCGAAGAGAGGATTGAAAACCATGGCCGACGTGACTCGCCACGCCGACGTGCACTGGGAGGGCGACGTGATGAAGGGGAGCGGCAACATCGAGCTCGCCTCGAGCGGTGCCGGAGGCTCCCTGCCCTTCAGCCTTCCGACCCGCTCGGCCGAGAAGGCCGGCGGCCAGACGAGCCCGGAGGAGCTGATCGCCGCGTCGCACGCGGGGTGCTACGCGATGGCGCTCTCCATGACCCTGACCCAGGCCGGTAACCCGCCGGAGTCGCTCGACGCGAGCGCGAAGGTAGCGCTGGCCGAGGCCTCGGGCGGGGGCTACGAGGTCACGCGCTCTGAGCTGACCGTCAAGGGGCGTGTGCCCGGGCTCGACGCGGACGGCTTCGAGAAGGCGGCCAAGGAGGCCGAGCAGGCCTGCCCGATCTCGAACGCGATGCGCGGCAACGTCGAGATCAGCGTGAACGCGGAGTTCGAGGGCGGCTAGGCCACGCCGGCGAGCGGGCGGGCCCGGCCTACGGGCAGCTCGCCCGCCCGTCGCCGAAGTCGCCGTTGCAGGCGTCGCGGTCGGCTCCGCCGTTGACCGAGTCGTTCCCGCGCACGCCGTCGCTCGAGTTGACGGCGTCGCCGCCGGACTCACCGAAGAGGCGGTCAGAGCCGGCGTCCCCACGGAGCGTGTCGTTGTCCGGCCCGCCGTAGACCGTGTCGTCGCCGCCGGCGCCGCGAACGACGTCGTTCCCGACGCCGGAGCAGATCACGTCGTCACGGGCGGTACCGGTGATGACGTCGTTGCCGGAGGTACCGCTGATCGTGCACGGCGGGCGCTCACCGGCGCCGGCGCCGCCACCGCCGGGATCCGCGCCGAGCTTCGCGCAGACCGAGTCGGGCCGCACGACCCTGGCCGGCCCGTTGCGGCCGAGCGCCTCGGCGATCACGATGAGGGCCTGATCGCTGAAGGTGATCGAGAGGTGGTCGTCGGTGTTCGCGACGAAACGATCCTGCAGGCACACGTTCGCGGTCCGAGGGCCGTTCAGACGCTTCGTCTGCGGGCCGTTGTACTCGTTGCTCGCATCGTCCGCGAGGAAGGCCGAGAAGTAGGGGATGACCACGTCGTCGAAGCGGGTCTGGATCTGCGTGTAGTCGATCGCGCCCAGGCTCTCGTCGCCGCTGTTGACGCGCTCGGTGAACTCGCTCCTGTAGGGGGACTGCTGGAAGCACGCTGCGCAGTCCATGGAGAACGGCGCCAGTGGGTTGTCGGTCCCGTGGTTGGAGGCCGAGATGCTGACCATGTCGGCGACCTTGGTCCGCCCCCCGAGGAACTTGATGTAGTAGCGCGGCATAAGCCCGCCCTGGGAATGGCCCAGGATCGAGACCTTGCCGGAGCGGCTCTGAGGGAGGACCTTGTTGTCGATGAAGTCGCGCAGCTGGCGGGCCGATCGCTCGATCGGTCCTCGGCCGCAGCTGAAGGAGCTGGAGGTGCAGCCGTAGTTGAGAGCGAAAACGCAGTAGCCCTGCGCCTCTAGCTGAGGCGAGAACTTCAGGAACTGCCCGCGGTTCGAGAACGTGCCGTGCACGAGCACGACGGGAGTCGGGTCCTGGCCGGCCGTGCAGGCGTCGTTCGCGCCCGGAGGCGGCGGTGGGGGGGAGCCCCCGCCCTGGGCCAAAGCCGACGGCGCCAGCACGCCGGCCAGCGCGAAGACAGTTACGAGCAGAGCTGCTCTTCGCCGAAGGCCCATCGCGTCCCAGCTTACACAGCGATCGAAGACCCGATCGCGGTTCCTCGCCCCACGCAGGGACCTCCGTTTCACAGACGTGAGAGCATCGGCCCGAACCGAGAGGAGCGCGCTTGAGCACGAGGATCCCCCGCCACGAGGACGACGACTACACCCGCGCCGCGGCCGACGAGCGCCTCGACTTCCTGCGCGAGCGCAGCGAGGGCGAGCTCAGTCACCTCGGCGGCTACTCGTTCGATCCCTCCGAGGCGATCGGCAACGTCGAGCACTTCACCGGCGCGGCGCAGGTGCCGCTCGGCATCGCCGGGCCGCTGCTGGTCAACGGCGAGCACGCCCAGGGCGACTTCTACGTGCCCATGGCCACGGCCGAGGGCACGCTCGTGGCGTCCTACAACCGCGGCATGAAGCTCACCCGTGAGGCCGGGGGCGTCACGGCGACGGTGATCGACGACGCGATGCAGCGCGCGCCGGCGTTCGGCTTCGACTCGGCGCGCGAGGCGCGGGACTTCTCGGCCTGGGTCGAGGAGAACATCGACGCGATCCGCGAGCAGGCCGAAGGCTCGACGACGATCGGGAAGCTGCGCAACATCGAGCAATACACGGCCAGCCGCTTCGTCTTCCTGCGCTTCAACTACACGAGCGGCGACGCGGCCGGCCAGAACATGACCGGCAAGGCCACGGCCGCCGCCTGCATCTGGATCCGAGAGCAGTACGAGCCGGTGCGCTACTTCCAGCTCGAGGCGAACTTCGCCACGGACAAGAAGGCCTCGCAGGTCAACACGCTGCACACCCGGGGCAAGCGGGTCGTGGCCGAGGTGACGCTCCCCGGCGACATGGTCGAGCAGCACCTGAACACGAGCACGGAGCTCATCTACCGCGCGCGACAGATCAGCTCGCTCGGGGGCTTCATGTCCGGCGTGATCAACAACGGCTCGCACTCGGCCAACGCGATCGCGGCCCTGTTCATCGCCACCGGGCAGGACGCCGCGAACGTGGCCGAGTCGTCCACCGCGATGGTCTACGCGGAGTTGCTGCCGGAGGGCGACTACTACTACTCGATCACCATCCCGTCGTTGATCGTCGCGACCTACGGCGGGGGCACGGGGTTGCCCACCCAACGCGAGTGCCTCGACCTGCTCGGGTGCTACGGCGAGGGCAAGGTCCGCAAGCTCGCGGAGATCATCGCAGCGACGGTGCTGTGTGGAGAGCTCTCACTGGGCGCGGCCGTGGTGGCCGAGGAGTGGGTCGACGCCCACGACCGGCTGGGTCGCAACCGGCCGTAGGGGTCAGGACTCATCCGGCGCGGGTCTAGCCGCCGCCTGAGTTGTCCTCGTCATCGTCGTCGTACAGCCCCTCGAACTCGCTCTCGAAGTTCTCGTAGACCACATTGCGCTTGACCTTCATGGTCGGCGTGATCTCGCCCTCCTCCTGTGAGAGCTCGCGATCGACGACGGCGAACTTCTTGACCTGCTCGACGCGCGCGAGGTCGGAGTTGGTCTCGTCGATCGCCTTCTGTATCTCCGAGCGGATGCTCTCGTCGTTGGCGAGGTCGTCGCCGCCGGCGCCCGCCTCCTTGATCAGCGAGTCGCGCTCCTCCTGGTCGAGGGTCACGAGCGCGACCAGGTACGGCTTGTCGTCCCCGTAGACCACGGCGTGCGAGACCCACCGGCTCGCGGCGATCTTGTTCTCGATGTAGCCCGACGGGATGTTCTTGCCGGACGAGGTGACGATGATGTCCTTCTTGCGCCCGGTGATGGAGAGGAAGCCCTCGTCGTCGAGCTCGCCGATGTCCCCGGTGTGGTACCAGCCCTCTTCGTCGAGGTCCTCCTTGGTCTCCTCCTCCATCCCGTGGTAGCCCTGGAAGACGTGCGGGCCGCGGATGAGGATCTCGCCGTCCTCCTCGGCGATCACGACCTCCGAGCCCGGTAGCGCCTTGCCGACGGTGCCGAAGCGGAAGTCGTCGGGCTGGTTGATGGTGGCCACCGCGGAGGTCTCGGTCGCTCCGTAGCCCTCGAGCACGAGCACCCCGCAGGCGTCGAAGAACTCGAGCATCTCCTTCTGGACCGGCGCGGCGCCGGTCGCCGCGAACTCGAGGTTGCCGCCGAACAGGTTGCGCACCTTGGACAGCACGTGCTTGTCGGCCTGTAGGTACTCAGCCTGGAGAATCGGGTTCGACTGCTTGCCGGCGCGCTCGTCCTCGCGCGTGCGGCGCCCGATGTCGACCGCCTTCCAGAACGCCTTGCCCTTGAGGCCGGTGGCCTCCGCGGTGGCGCGCCCGTAGATCTTCTCGAAGATCCGCGGCACGGCGCTGAAGTGAGTCGGCTCGACCTCCTGGAGGTTGTCCATGATCTTGTCCTTGTCGCCCTCCCAGTAGGCGAGGGTCCCTCCGATGTCGAGGACGAGCATCTGGAGGATGCGCGTCAGGACGTGGGCGAGCGGCAGGAAGAGCAGCAGCGTGGGCTCCTCGCCCCAGTCGGCGGCCTCCTCGCACATCTCGATGTCGGCGCGGTAGTTGCCGTGGGTGAGCAGGCAGCCCTTGGGCGGCCCGGTCGTGCCCGAGGTGTAGACGATCGTGAACAGGTCGTCCGGCGACACCGCCTCGACGCGCTCGTCGAACTGCTCCTCCTCGACGTCCTCGCCCTTCTGCCTCAGCTCGTTGAGCGACATCGCGCCCTCGCGGTCGCCCTCGATGACCACGATGTGCTCGATCGACGGACAGCCCTCGCGAACCTCCTCGACCTTGTCGACCATCTCGGAGTTCTCACAGAAGACGAGCTTCGCCTCCGAGTCGGAGAGCACGTGCTTGGCCTCGTCGGCTGAGCTCGTCTGGTAGATCGGCGCGACGACCGCGCCGATGGCGACCGTCGCGAGGTCGCAGAGCGTCCAGTCGGGCCGGGTGTCCGAGAAGATCGCGACGCGGTCGCCGTGCTCGATGCCGAGGGCGATGAGCCCCTTGCCGACGGTCTGGACGTTGTCGGCGAGCTCTTTGTAGGACACCTCGTCCCACTCGCCTTCGGCGGTCTTGAACTTGAGCGCAGTGCCGGAGTTGTTCTTGGTCGCGACGATCATCTCGGCCAGGGTCTTGGCGCGGGTCCCGCGATCGGCGCGGCTGTTCTCCCGGTCCTCCTCGGAATCCTCATCGCCGGACTCGGACTCGGACTCGGACTCGGACTCGGACTCGGTGGCGGAGGAGTCGGGCTCGTCGTCGTCGGATTGCGCCTCGTCGTCGCCCGACTGCGACTCGCCCGTGTCCTGCGACTGCGACTGCTCCTCTTCCTCCGATCGCGACTGGCTGTCGTCGCCGTGTGACTGCGCCCTATCGTCGTCGTCCTGCGAACCCGCGTCGCCGTCGTCCTGGGACTGCGGTTGCCGGCCCTCGCCTCGGTCGGTCTCGCCGCCCTCGCTCTCCTGCGAGCGCTCGCCCTGGCTCGCCTCTGTCCCCCCGCCGTCCGCCGCGGAGGCGTCTCGGCCCTCGTCCGGAGACTCCCCGTCCGCGTTCCCGGCGCGCCGGCGCGCCTCGGCTTCGACCTGTCGGTGCTGAGCGCCCTCGTTGCCCTCGGGCTCGTCCCCGGACCTGTCCTGCGAACCCTGCTCGGTCGTCGACATCTCGTCTCCCCCTCGTTCGGCTCTGCCGGTAGATACCCACTCACCCGCGCCGCGATGCCGCGCCGTGCTCGATGCGAGCATCCCAGAACTCGTGGCCGCCCTCGCCCTCGCTCTCTGCTCGTCCGTGGCCTGGGGCGTGGCCGACTTCGTCGCCGGCCTCAAGAGCAGGACCCTGCCGGTGGCGAGCGTGATGCTTGTCGCGGTGGTCACGGGGCTCCTGCTCGCCGGCTCGGTGGTGGCGGTGCGAGGCGCCGGCCCGCCGGGGATGGCGTATCTCGGGTTCGGCGCGCTCTCGGCGGTGGTCGGCTCGATCGGGCTCGCGGCGTTCTACCGCGGGCTCGCGGTCGGCTCGATGAGCGTCGTCGCGCCGATCGCCGCGACGGGCGCCGCCGTCCCGGTGGCCTTCGGTCTGGCCAGCGGCGAGCGGCCGACGGCGCTTCAGGCCGCCGGCGCCGTGGTGGCGATCGTGGGAGTGGTGCTGGCGGCTCGCGAGCAGGACTCCGAGGGAGCGCCGGCCGCGGTGGGCGAACCGCACGCGCGGGTCGCACCGGGGGCGCTGCTCGCGCTGCTCGCTGCGGTCGGCCTCGGGAGCTTCCTGGTGGCCATCGACGCGGCGAGCGAGGGCGACGTCGGCTGGGCCATTCTCACCAATCGGATCGTCTCGCTCGTCCTGATCGCGGCGGCCGCGCTGGTGCTCCGCGCGCGGCCGCCGGCCGGCTTGAGGGACGCGGCGCCCGCGGTGGCCGTCGGCGTGCTCGAGACCACGGCCAACGTCCTGATCGCACTCGCCACGACGCTCGGCCTCGTGAGTCTCGTGGGCGTGCTGGCCTCGCTCTATCCGGTGGTCACTGTGGCGCTCGCGCGGATCCTGCTGGGTGAGCGCGTCGCGCGTCTGCAGCAGCTTGGCGCGGTCGCGGCGCTGGCCGGTGTGGTGCTGATCGCGGCCGGCTAGGCCAAGGCGGAACGGGCGATGAGGCCGCAGCCGTGTCGGTCCGTCCGCACGCGCGTGGGAAGATCGTGGCGCGGGTAACGACGGATTGGCCAGTCGAACTTAGAGGGGGACGCCGTGCGGACCGGTAACGCGATCATCGATGTGATCATCAAGGTGGCGGTGATCGCCATCGTGGCGGCGATCCTGGTGTGGATCCTGGGCATGGTCGGGGCCCCGGGGATAGTCACGACGATCATCTGGATCCTGGCGCTGGTGGCGATCCTGCTCGTCGTCCTCCAGCTCGTTCAGGGCGGCGGCATGAGCGGCGGCGGTGGTCGGGCCCGTCGCGGCGGGCCGCGCGGCTGAGGAGAGCCCGGGCCCGGTCATCGCGCCGGGCCCGGCGCTAAGCCAGGTCGACGCCGAGCAGCCGCTCGAGCTCGGGCACCGTGCCCTCCGCGCCGCGGTGGAGCACCGCGGTCATCCCGACCGCCTCCGCGCCCTCGCAGTTCTCGCGCAGGTCGTCCACGAACACGCACTCCGCCGGTGGCAGGCCGATCCGCTCGGCGCCGAGCTCGTAGATCGCGGCATCGGGCTTGTTGAGCCCGACCTCGCCGGAGATGACCACGCCGTCGAACAGCGCCTCGAAGGACGAGCGGTCGTAGCGGCCCGCGCCCCAGGAGTTCGAGATCAGGCCGGTGCGGACGCCGGCGCGCCGCGCTGCGCGAACGGCCTCGAGCATTCGCTCGTCGGCCTGCATGCCGGCGAAGAGGCGGTCGACCAGGCCCTCGGTGTTCTCGATCCCCAGCAGCGGCCCGAAGCGCTCGGCGAACTGGTCCTCGCTCAGCTCGCCGCGCTCGAGGCGGCGCAGCTCCTCCAGCGCCTGCGGATCCTCGCGGAAGAGCTGCTTGACCTTGCCGGAGTCGAGGCCCTCGCGCTCGCAGAACTCGCGGAACGACTCGAAGACGTTTGTGGTCAGCACGCCGCCGAAGTCGACGAGCAGGCCCTTCACGTGCGCGGGGCCGGCTGCTTGGTGACGTCGAGCGCGGCGCGCGCGAGCTCGGGAATCCCGCGCTCCATCAGCCGGTAGAACTCGTCGTCGCTGGCGCCCTGTACGAAGCGCTTGTAGTTGCCCTCGAGGAAGACGGCGGACTTCCACAGCGCGAGCGCCTGGTACCAGCGCAGGTCCGACATCGAGCGCCCGGTCCGCTCCTCGTACTGGGCGACGAGCTCGTCGCGGCTCGGAAAGCCCTCGCGCGCCGTGACCTCCGAGAGCGTCTTCGTGAACAGGTTTTCGGGGTCGTCGTCCTGCGCGTAGGTCGCCGTCAGGTAACCGACATCGGCGAGCGGGTCGCCGATGGTGGAGAGCTCCCAGTCGAAGAGGGCGATCAGCCGCGCCGGGGCCTCGGGTGCGTACATCGCGTTGCCGAGGCGGAAGTCACCGTGGACGATCGTCGCCGGCGGCGACTCGGGGAGATTTCGCTGCAACCACGCCGTGGTCTGCTCTATCTCGGGCACCTCACGCGTCTTGTTGTGCTCCCACAGCCCCGTGAAGCGACGGAGCTGGCGTTCGAGGTATCCGGTCGGCTTGCCGAAGCCGTCGAGGCCGTGCTCGAACGGGTCGATCGCGTGGACCTCGACGAGCGCATCGATCAGCTCGCGCGCAATCGCCTCGCGCTGCTCGGGTGTGTCGAGGGCGGCCGGCAGCTCGTTGGTTATCACCTCGCCCTCGAGGTAGGGCATGACGTAGAAGGGCACGCCGAGGATCTCCTCGCCGCGCTCGCCGTCCTGCGAGGTGAGCAGCACTTCTGGCACGCGGGCGTTCGTGGATTCGATCGCTCGCAGGACGCGAGCCTCGCGGAGGACGTCGTGCGCGGACGGCGGCAGCGGCGGGCGCGGCGGGCGACGGAGCACGAGCTCCTGGCCACCACGGCGGATCAAGAAGGTCAGGTTCGAGTGGCCCTCGCCGATCGGCTCGGCCTCGATCTCGGCCCCGCCGAGTCCGTGGGCGTCGAGATAGGCCTCGAGCGGGCGCCGGACGATCAGGGGAGGCTGGTCCTGCGCGGCGGCTTCCTCGGCCGTGTCGACGATGTCGGCTGCGCCCATCGGCGCCGCATCCTCGCACGGCGGACGCGGCTCGGTGGCGCTCGTCCCGGTCGAGCCCTACCGGTCGGCTGCGATCCGTTCGAGGTGGCGCACGTTCTCGAGGTCGCCGGCGTCGCCGCTCGGCTCGCCCGAGAACCAGGCATCGAGCACCTCCTCGAGCAGGGCCTCGCTCGTGGTGCGCAGCGAGAGCGCCAGCGCGTTCGCGTCGTTCCAGCGCCGCGCGCCGCGCGCTGTCTCGGCGTCCGCGCACAACGCGGCGCGCACGCCGGCGACCTTGTTGGCGGCGATCGAGGCGCCGGTCCCCGTCCAGCAGCAGACGATCGCCTGGTCGGCCGCACCCTCGGCGACGTCGCGCGCGGCGGCCTCGCTGGCCCACGCCCAGTCCTCGCGCTCGCCGTCGGCGAGGGCGCCGTGCAGGAGCGGTTCGTGCCCGCGCCGGCGGACCTCCTCGACGACGCGTTCGGCGACACCGGTGCGCTCGTCGCTGGCGATGGAGACCCTCATCGGACCGAGACTAGAGCGCCGTTCAGGATCTTCGACCCCGCCCGGCGCCCCTCGCCGACGTGAGGAGCAGAGCCAGCGCGAGCACGATCAGAACCGCGAAGCCCAGCGTCTGCCCTACCTTGTCGGGCGTTGAATAACCGTCGAGGTGGGTGACGTGGTAGCCGCCGTGCAGAACCGAGGCGAGCAGGTACGCGCTCAGAACGGGCAGCAGGAGCGAACGCGCGAGGGTGACCGCGCCACAGACGAAGAGCACCCCGAAGGCGAGATAGAACCCGCCGACGTCGGTCGTCAGGTGCTCGTTGAACGGGGGCAGGAGCGACACCCACTGGCGCCCCGCGCCCGGAAAGTCCTCATAGAACGAGCGCGGCGCGAAGAACGCCCATGTGCCGGTCGCAAGGCTGGACACCGCGAGCACGGCCAGACCTGCTCTGGCAGCCAGTTTGCGCCTGCCCCTCGACCTTTGCCCTCGGGTGAGTGCGCTGTCCACGAAAGTCATGCCTGGCGCCGCACCATCCCACACGGAGACGCGAGTCGTGGCTGAGGTGCTCGTGACCGGTGGGACCGGAACTCTCGGACGCGGCGTGGTCGAGACGCTGCTCGCGCGGGGCCACGCCGTGCGGGTGCTGAGTCGCAGAGGCACCACCGGCTCGGCTGACGACCGCGTCCGCCTCGTGCGCGGCGACCTCGCGTCCGGAGTGGGACTGGTCGAGGCGGTGGCCGGCGTCGAGAGGATCGTGCACTGCGCCACCGGGTCCGCTCGCCGGCGGGCCCAGCGCGAGGTCGACGTGCAGGGAACTAGGAGGCTCGTAGCCGCAGCCAGAGAGTCGGGCTGCTCACATCTGCTCTACCCTTCGATCGTCGGCATCGACGGCTTGGCGTTCGCCTACTACCGCACCAAGCAGGCTGTCGAGGGCGAGCTCCAGCGCTCGGGGATCGGCTGGACGATCCTCCGGGCGACCCAGTTCCACGACCTCGTCCTAACGGCGCTCCGGGCCCTTCACCGCGGTCCGCTGCTGGTGGTGCCTCGGGGATTCCGCCTCCAGCCAGTCGACGCCCGCGAGGTGGCGGAGCGGCTGGCCGAGCTCGCCGGTGGAGAGCCGGCGGGCCGGGTCGGCGACCTCGGCGGCCCGGAGGCGCTCTCGGACGAGGAGCTGGCCGAGCGCTACCTCGCCTGGCACCGCGGGCGTCGGCCTCGGATCGTGCGCGTGCCGGTCCCAGGACGAACGCCGCGAGCCGTCCGAGAGGGGCGCCTGCTCGCTCCGGGCCGGGCGACCGGCACGGTCACGTTCGAGGAGTTCCTGCGACGTCAGGGCTAGCAGCGCCGGGTTCCTTCCTGCGCGGCACCGGCCGCACCCGTCGTCAGGATGGCGCAGCCGGGCGGGCCCGCTCCCGACCGCCGCTCGGCCCCCCACCGTGCTCAACCTTCCAAACGGACGCAAGCTGCTGGCGCTCGATCTCGTCGTGGCGTTGTGGACGGTCGCCTGGATCGTCGTCGGAGTGGTCGTCGCCGAGACCGTCGCGGAGCTGACCCAGCTCACCGGCGCCTTCCGCTCGGTGGGAGGCGCTGTCGGCGGCGTCGGCGAGACGCTCGGCAACGTCAACGTGCCTCTCTTGGGGGCGCCGCTCGACCGGGCGTCCGGCGCGATCAGAGACGCCGGCCGCGAGATCGTCGCGCGGGGCGACTCGGTGCGCGACGAGATCGAGCGCGCCGCCATGCTGCTCGGCGCCACCGTCGCGGCGATCCCCATCCTCACGCTGGCGTTGCCGTACGCCCCCGCTAGGGTGGCTCGCGCCGCCGAGGCCGCGGCGCTGCGGCGGCTGCTCGGCACCCGCGCCGATCTAGAAGATCCCGGCTTCGAATCCTTCCTCGCGGCGCGCGCTCTCAACGGGGTGTCCTACCGGCGGCTGACGAGGATCGCGAAGCGTCCATGGGAGCTCGAGGTGGCCTCGACCCGCCGCGCGCTCGCGGAGGAGGAGTTGCGCCGGCTGGGCCTCGGCGCTCGCAGGCTGGGTCCCGCGCCGACGGGTGGCGCGCGCGGGGACGAGCCGCCGCCCTAGCCTTAGCCCCACCATGGCCGAGCTGCCCGAGGTCGAGATCGTCGTGCGCCGTCTCGGCACGGCGCTCGCCGACGCCCGCGTCGAGGCCGCCGCGGCCCCGGGGGTGGTGACCATGCGCACCTTCGACCCGCCGCTCGACGATCTCGTCGGCCGGCGCGTGACCGGGGCGCGGCGTGCCGGGAAGATGCCGATCCTCGTGTTCGACGACGAGCTCGCGCTGGTGGTGCACCTCATGTCGGCCGGGCGCCTGGGCGCCTTCGAGGGACGCGCCTCGCTGCGCGACCGCCGGGTCCGCCTGCGGCTGTCGCTCGAGGGCGGCCGTGAGGTCCGGCTGCGTGAGTTCGGTACGCAGCAGCGCGCGTGGGCGAAGTTGCTGCCGCTCGGCGAGGTCGATAGCGACGAGGCGGTGGCGAAGCTCGGACCCGAGGCCTGGCCGCCGCCACCGCTCGCGGAGCTCGCGGCCCTCGTGCGCCAGCCGCGGCACCTCCATCCCCTCCTGCGTGACCAGCGGACGATTGCCGGCATCGGTCGGTCGTGGGTAGACGAGATCCTCTGGACCGCGCGGCTCTCGCCCTTCCGTCAGGGCTCGGACCTCGACGACGCGGCCGTCGCCACCCTGCACTCCGCCTGCGACGAGGTCCTCGGCGGCGCGCTCGAGCACTACGAGCGCGTGGTCGGCGAGAGCCTGCCCGATAAGGCGCCGATGCCGCTCAAGGTCCATGCCCGCCAGGGCGAGGCCTGCCCGCGGTGCGGCACGACGCTCGAAGCCGTGTTCTTCAAGGATCACGTGACCACGTACTGCCCCAAAGAGCAGACCGGCGGTCGGGTGCTGAAGGACCGGCGCCTGTCCCGGCTGCTGCGCTAACGCGATGGAATCGGTCTGGGACTATCCGCGTCCGCCGGCCCTCGTGCCGAGCGAGCGCCGCGCGCGCGTCGAGCTCGCCGGGGTGATCATCGCCGACTCGACTCGCGCCCTGCGCGTGCTCGAGACGAGCCACCCGCCGACGTTCTACTTTCCGCCCGAGGACGTCGCCGCCGAGCTCCTGCACCCCGGGCGGGGCAGGAGCCTGTGCGAGTGGAAGGGCGTCGCGCGCTACCTCGACCTCGTGGTCGGAGACCGCCGAGAGGACGCGGCCGCCTGGCTGTACTCGGACCCGGTGCCGGCCTACGCCGAGCTGCGGGACCACGTGTGCTTCTACCCGAGCCGCGTCGACGCCTGCTGGCTCGGCGACGAGCGCGTCGAGGCTCAGCCCGGCGACTTCTACGGCGGCTGGATCACCAGCGATGTCCAGGGACCGTTCAAGGGATCGGCGGGAACCCTGGGTTGGTAAGGGGCCGGCGCAGGAGACCGTCGGCGGATCGCTCGCGTCCTTCGAATGCCCCTGGGCTCAGGCCGCCTCGGAGGCCTCGCCGGCGCCGGCGGACTTGGCCTTCGCAGAGGCCTGCCCCTTCTTCGCGCCGCCGGCACCCTCGCCGGCCGGTCGCTTGCGCCGGCGCCCACCGCGGCGCCGGCGTCCCTTGGGGAAGTTGCGCAGCAGCTCGCGCGCGAGCGACGAGGGCTTGCGGGCCATGCGCGTGCGGGCTCCCGTGAGCACCTGCACCGCCTCGGGCGTGTGCCCGACCGCGGCCGCCAGCAGGGCCGCACACAGGCGGCGATCGTGCGAGCGGGCCTGGTGCACGAGCCGGCGCGCGTTGCGGCCGTGGGCCGCGCCCGATGAGTTGACCAGCAGCCCGAGCAGGCGCTTGGTCTCGGGCCAGCGCTGCGCGGCGTACTCCTCGTGGACCTCGCGGGTGAAGCCGGCCAGGTCCCAGATCCAGCTCGCCGCCTGGTCGCGGCGCCCGACCTGACGCTCGGCCAGCGCCTCGAGCAGCACCTTGACTCCCTCGCGGCGCTCGTCACGCGACCACGTGCCGACGATGTCGACCGCCTCGGTGAAGGCGTCGGGGTCACGCAGCTCGGGAATCTCGCCGAGTGAGCGCAGCCGCAGCTGGGTGTTGCGGTTGCGCTGGAGGCAGGTGAGCAGGTAGCGCCGGCGCAGCTCGCCGGTGCGCTCGAACTGGAGCATGGCTTTGGCCCGGCGCCAGTTGCTCGAGGCCACGCGGGCCCCGGCGAGGGCGGCCCAGGCGTGCTGGTCCACCCACGGCAGGTTCTCGACGGCGATCCGCCACAGCTCGCGTTCGAAGACCGCGTAGCGGCGCTCCTGCTCGGCCGCAACCGGCACGACTCGGCGCTCCACCCGCAGCCGACGGCCGCGTCCGCGCCGAACCGGGCCGACGACGATCGCCCCGCCGCGGTAGACGTCGCGGTCGAGCAGGCCGTGCAGGGTTACGACCGGGTCGTCGTTCTGCGTCGAGGAGTGGACGAAGTCGACGACGATGCCGGCCTCCTTGCCGGGCTGGCGTCGCGTCACGCGCCCGACACGCTGCTGGTAGATCCGCTTCGAGGCCGTGGGGGCGAGGTGCATGCAGACCGTCGCTCGTGGTGAGTTCCAGCCTTCGGCCAGGAGTTGAGCGTTGACCAGCACGTCGATCTCGCCGCGCTCGTAGGCGGCGAGGACGCGTGTGAGCTCGCGCTTCGGCGTCTCGCCGGAGACGGCCATGGCCTCGAGTCCCGCGTCGCGCATCGCCTGGGCCACGTTGTGAGCGTGGCGCACGCCCGCGGCGTAGACCACGCCGGGGAGGTTTCGGAAGCGCACGCGATAGAGGTCGGCCACGGCCGCGTTGAAGGGGCCCTGGTCGAGCAGGGCGGCGAGCTCCTCGAGGTCGAAGTCCTGGTCGACCTCGCCCTTGCGGAGCGGGACGTTGGCGATCGTGTTGACACCGACGCCGGGCGGGATGCGCACGCAGCGCAGCGGCGAGATGACGCCGCGGCGGGCGGCCTGAGCCAGGTCGAAGCGCGAGGTCTGGGTGGGGAAGAGGTCGGTGACGTGGCGGGCGATGAGCGCGCCCGTCGCTGTCATGCCGACGAAGATCGGGCCGCCCCACGACCGGATGGCGGCGCTCGTCTTCTCGCCCAGCGCCGTGTGCGCCTCGTCGCAGATGACGATCGTGTAGGCGTCGGAGATCTTGCCGGCGTTGCGCACGAACCACTGGTAGGTCTCGACGGTCACTGGGCCCTTGGCCGGCGGCTCGCCCGATCCCTTCTTGAACAGTGGCGGACTGATGCGGTCCTTGTAGCCGCGGTCCTTGAGCTCGCCGTTGAACTGGTCGACGAGGTTGCGGCGGTGGGTGAGGATGAGCATGCCGCCGGTCCGCGAGGCCTCGGCGAAGCCGAGCGCGGCCACGGTCTTGCCCGCCCCGGTGGCGTGCTCGAACCAGAAGCGGCGGTTCGCGCCGGGATCGTCGAGGGTCTCGGGCGAGGCCTCCTCGACCTCGTCGTCCCCGGCGGCCTCGAGCTCCCAGTCGACCGGCTCCTCCTCGTCGGGGAGGGCCTCGTCGACCTCGGCAGGGGCGGCGTCGGCTGCGTCGCCCGGCTCGGGGTCGCTGTCGGGGTCGTCGTCATCCAGGTCGGCCTCGTCGTCGAGTTCGCCCTCGTCACCTACCGCGATACCCGTCTCGTCCTCGAGGTCCTCGAGGTCGTCGAGCTCTTCGACACCTGGATCCCCTTCGCCCGCCGGCTCATCCTCGGCCACGGTGGCCGAAGCGATCCCGGCGCCGGCGCCGGTCGATGCGGGCCGTGCCGGCTCGACCTCGGCCGTCGCCCCATTTGCCCTGCTGCCGTTCTTGGCGGCCTGGGCTCCGCCGTTCGGGCGCGTGCTGGTCTGAGCCTCGGCCAGCAGCGCGATCAGCGTGCCCGAGAGCGCATCCACCTGGTGCGCTGAGAGCTCGGTCCCGTCGGCGAGACACGGCTCGTCGTCGGAGAGCAGGCGCTCGAGCCCGAGCATGAGCGAGAACTCCCGGCGCCAGGTCACCGACGGCTCTGAGCGTCCGGCCTCGATCTCGGCCAGCGCGCTGTCCAGCGCCCGGCGGCGCGGTGTCGCCTCGGCGAGCGTCTGGTCCGCCTTCTCGCCCTCGTGCAGGAACGGCTCGCGCGCGAAGCGCTCGGCGCGTTCGAGATCGGCGCCGGAGATCGGCGAGGGTGCAGCGAGGGGAGTGCTGGCAGCCATGGTGGCTCGGTTTTGAGTGAGGTTCGGCGCGGTCCGGATCCGGCGCGAGATTCGCGTCGAGCGGTCGGTCGCCCCTGTGGTGTCGCTCCGATCCCTCCGAGGACCGGACCGCACAGACCGCCCTGGGGCGAGCCGGTGAGGTACAAGCGAGCCCCTATTAAAGCAACTGCGGCGGTCCCTCCGCCGGGGGAAGCCCTTCGGAGGCGGCGTTGCGTGTGCGAGGCTAGGCGCGTGGCAGGTCTGCGCCCCACTCTCGTCCTGGTCGCAGTGCTCCTCGGGCCGCTGACCGGATGCGGCGCAGGCGAGCCCGCGCCGAGCCTCGAGACGGATCGCACGACTGTCGCTCGCGGGGAGGAGGGCCGGTCCCTGGCCCGCGGTGCCCCGCCCGAGCTCGCCGCCGTCTACGCCCGGGGCGGGCAGCTGCTCCAGGGCGGACCGAAGGCCTTCCGGGCCCGGCTCGCCGACCTGCGGGGCTACCCGGTGGTCGTGAACAAGTGGGCGTCGTGGTGCGGTCCGTGCCGGGCCGAGCTGCCCTACTTCCGCCGCCAGGCGCTCGAGCGCGGCCGCCGCGTCGCGTTCCTCGCATCGAACACCAACGACTCGGACGGGGACGCCACGCGGTTCCTTGACGAGGTGCGCCTGCCCTTTCCCAGCTACTCGGACCCGAACGGAGACATCGCACAGCTCTTCCAGGGCGCGATCGCCTTTCCGTCGACCGCCTTCTACGGCCGCGACGGCCGTCTCGCCACCGTGAAGCAGGGTGTCTACGCGAGCGAGCAGGAGCTCGCCGCCGACATCGACCGCTACGCGCGGTAACCGCCGCGGTGCCCGAGCTTCGGATCGACCCGCTGTCGGGGCTGCGAGCGATCGTTGCCGGGTCGCGCGCAGACCGGCCCGGCGGCGGCTTCGCGGTCGAGCCACCGGCGCCGCTCGACCCCGAGGGGGATCCCTTTCTCGAGGGCCACGAAGAGCGCACGCCGCCTGAGCTGTGGGCCCTGCGCCCCGGCGGAGGGGAGGCCGATGGGCCGGGGTGGCTCGTGCGTGCGGTGCCGAACCTTTACCCGGCGCTGCGTCCGGACGCGCGGGAGCCGGCGCCCGCGGAGGGAGACCCCGCCCTCGCCGACCCCCTCGCCCGGGGCCGCGGGGAGCCGGAGCTGTTCGCCGCCCGTCCCGCCGACGGCGCCCACGAGGTGATCGTCAACGGGCCAGCCCCGGCGCGCTCGCTGGCCGAGCTCGAGCCGAGCCAGCTCGAGACCGCGATGGGGGCGTGGCGCGAGCGCATGCGCGCCCACGCGGGCGCCGCCTACGTTCACGTGATCGTGAACGAGGGGCGCGAGGCCGGCGCGTCACTGCCGCACTCGCACGCCCAGCTCTACGCCCTCCCGTTCGTCCCTGCCGCGATCGCGCGCGAGCGCGAGCGCTTCACCGCCTACGCCGATCGCACAGCCGGCCGCGACCTGCTCTCGGACCTGCTCCAGGAGGAGGTCCGCCGCGACGAGCGCGTCGTGGCCATCGACCGCGAGGCCGTCGCGCTGTGCCCGTTCGCCTCGCGTGTTCCCTACCAGGTGCAGATCATCCCGCGAGCGGCACGACGGCGCTTCGAGGACGACGGGCCGCTGGCGGCTCGGCTGCTGCACGAGGTGCTCGGCCGTCTCGCGGCGGTGCTCGGCGCGATGCCCGCGCTCAACCTCTGGGTTCGCACCGCGCCGCGTGACGCCGCGCACTTCTGTTGGCGGATCGACCTCGTGCCCAAGCTCACCCACCTGGCCGGGCTCGAGCTTGGCGCCGGCGTGTACCTGAACACCCTGGCGCCCGAGCGCGCGGCCGCAGTCCTGAGCGAGGTCGTGCCGGTGCTGCCCCCGGCGGCGCTCCCGCCGGCCCCGCCCCCGGCGTGATCGCACTGGCGGCCGTCATCGTGGCCGCCACCGCCGTGGGGGCCTTCGGCGCCCGCCGGCGAACGGAGGGCGCTGAGCACCTGGCTCGCCGGCTCATGGACGCGATCCTGTGGGTCCTCCTGCCGATCGTGGCCTTCTTCAACATGGCGGCGCTCGAGCTCACGATCGAGGTGGGAGCGGGGATCGCCTTCGCCTATGCGGGGCTGGCGGTGACGATGACCGCAGCCTGGCTGGTGGGCACGCGCCTGCTCAGGCTCCCTCGGCCGGCGACCGGGGCCCTGATCGTCTCGGCCGGGCTGGCCAACACCGGCTACTTCGGACTGCCCTTCAACGCGGTCACGCTCGGCTTCGACGCGCTGCCCGAGGCGGTTGCCTACGACGTGCTCGTCTCGGGCGTGGCGCTGGTCACGGTCGGCTTCTCGGTCGGCGCCGCCTTCGGCACCGAGGCGACGAGGGCCGGCGACCGGGTCCGGGCCTTCCTCCTGCGCAACCCCGCGCTGTGGGCGACGGTGGCGGGACTGCTGGCGCCAGAGGCGCTCGCGCCGGACTGGGCCGTCGACGGCTCGCGGATCCTCGTGGTGGCCACCGTCCCGATCGGCTTCTTCGCCGTCGGGGTGGCGCTCGCCGGCGAGTCGGCGGGGGAGGGCAACGGCCGGCGACTGCCCGTCGCGCTCGACCGCCCCGTCGTGGCCGCGTCGGCGCTACGGCTGCTCGTGACCCCGGCGGTCGTGCTCGGCCTGTCCGCGCTGCTGGTCCGGGTCCCCGAGGCCTACCTGATCCAGGCCGCGATGCCCACGGGCGTCAACACGCTGGTGATCGCTCATGCCTACGGGCTCGACCGGCGCATCGCGGCCGGGGCGATCGCCTGGACGACGGCGATCGCCGTGGTGGTCGGCGTCGGCGCCGAGCTCCTGTAGCGTCCGGCGCGGTGCCGCCCGAGTCGCGACCGATACCGCGCTACGTGGCGGAGCCGCCGCAGGACGGCATGCCGTACGGGCGCTTCGCGCAGATGCTCGGCGAGCGGTTCGTCGCCGCTTGCCGCGACCTGGAGGACGACGAGGAGGAGATCGGCGAGCCCGGTGAGATCGTCTGGTTCCCGGACCGCACTTACGCCGGGCGTACCTACGTACCCGCGGCTGCCGTCACCTCGACGGGGTCGGAGGTCTTCGGGTACGTCTCCTACCACCGCGGCGCCGGCGAGGGCAAGGGCGAGCCGGCCGACTACGAGGCCTTCGCGGACGCGACGGCCGAGACGGCGGCCGCGAACCCCGACTGGACGCTCGACCTCTCCGACCAGGAGCTCGAGCCGTGGCGCGGACCCGAGGGCCGGCGCGGCACGGTGACGCTTGTCTGGGGCCGCGCGCTCGTGCCCAACGGCGTGATCGCCACCGCCGAGCTCGGCCCGACGACCACTGACGGATGCCCGCTCGTCGAGGAGCGCTTCACGCTCGTATCGCTCGACGACTACACGGGTGACCTGCTCGAGGTCAGGCTCTACGGTGGAGGCGGGGGAGAGCTCGCGCGGGAGTCGCTGTACGAGGGCGAGTGAGGGCACGCTCAGGCGCGGGGCGGGCGCGCGGCGGAGGCGCCGCCGCCCGCCGCGGGCTGAGGCGTACGCCTGCCGCGGCGGATGGGCACGCGGCGCGACGCCCCCGGCAGGAGTCGAACCTGCGACACCGCGCTTAGGAGGCGCGTGCTCTATCCACTGAGCTACGGGGGCACTACAGAGCCATCGTAGGCCAGGCCGAGTCGGCTCGGACCACCCTGTGCACTCCCTTCGCAGCCTCGCCGTGGATCGTCTCGAGACGCACGAGGCGATCGGCGACGTGGCGCGCGCGGCCCAGGTCGACGGCGGACCCGACCCCGGAGGCGATTCGCGAGCGCGGGGGGGCAGCGACCGAGGCCTCGAAGGTTGAGTGATCCGCCTCACCGGGGCACACGAAGATCAACAGCGCCGTTCGCGCCAACTCGACGTTCAATCCCATCCGCATGTTGACTCCGACCAAGTACCCTGCTCGACCGTGACGACCGGCACCGACGCGCGCCAGCCCATCCATGCCTACGTGGGTCATCCGCGCGATTCCGTGCGCGCGGTCTTCGAGCGAGCGTTCTTCGAGCGTGAGATCGACCGGCTGCTGTCCGAGGCGCCCGGCGCCCGGGTCCTCGACCTCGGCTGTGCGGAGGGCCTGCTGGCCGAGCTCGCCGGGGAGCGGCTCGAACGCTACGTCGGCATCGATCTCAACCCGCCGGCCACGGACCCCAGGCTCGTCTTCGTCGACCACGACCTCGCCGACGGCCTGGGCCCCGTGGGCGACGAGCCCTTCGACCTCTACTTCGCCAGCTTCGGCGTCGCCTCGCACCTGACGCCGTCCGGCCTCGAGCGGCTCTGCCGGGAGATCGCCGCCCACGCTCGTCCGGGCTCCCTGGTCGCGCTCGAGGCGCTCGGGCTGTTCTCGGTCGAGTGGCCCGCGCTCTGGACCACCGAGCCGGGCGAGGATCGGACGATCGCTTACCGCCTCGCCGACGACACCGAGGTTCACCCGTGGGCGCCGAGCGAGTTGCGCGAGATCTTCCTGCGCGCCGGCATCGAGCCCGTCCGCGCGGTCGACCGCAGCGTCCAGGCCGGTCCCAAGGTCGGGGAGAGCCGCTACTGGCCGGGCCTGCCGCCGGTGCGCGCGGCGATGAACGCCCTGGTGGAGGGCAGCCTCGATCGCGTCGCCGACCTCGAGACCTCGTTGCCGCCGCTGCCGGCCCATCCCGCCGCGGAGGTTCACCACGAGTTGGTGGCTCGCCGCCGCGATCTGCTGAAGCGCTCCCAGGGACGCTCGCCCGAGGACCTGGCCCGGGACATCTGGGCCCTCGAGCCCGAGACGGGCGAGGGCTACGGGCACGGCCTGCTGTTCGTGGGCCGGGCCGGCTAGAGCCGCGCCGCCTCGCTGCGGTCGGAGCGGTCGGGGTAGACGTCATCGATCGTCGCCAGCGCCAGGTAGGGCGCGCTCGTCGCCGCCTCGATCGCCTCCGCGCCCCCGGCGAGGCGATCCAGCACGCTGACCACCCCGACGACGGCGAGCCCCTCGGAGAGCACCCGCTCGATCGCCGCGACGGTCGATCCGCCGGTGGTCACGACGTCCTCGACCACGAGACAGCGTTCGCCGCGCGCCAGCTCGGGTCCCTCGATCCAGCGCTGGAGCCCGTGCGCCTTGCGTTCCTTGCGCACGAAGAAGCCCTTGAGCTCGGCGCCGGAGGCCAGCGCCGAGCAGGCCACCGGATCGGCGCCCATGGTCATTCCACCGACGGCCGTCGCTCCGAGTTCCCTTGCCCTGGCGCCGACGAGCTCGGCGAGGGCGAGGAAGGCGGGCGAACGCAGGATCGCCCGTTTGGCGTCGACGTAGTACTCGGCCTGCGCGCCACTCGTGAGCGTGACCGTGCCGATCACGAGGGCGTGCTCGCGCAGCTCGGCGACGAGGCGCTCGCGGGCGCTCTTCGCGGCGGGCGGCGGCGACGTCGCCGCGTCGCCGCCGCTCACGCCGCGGCTGCGGCCTCGTGCCGCGGCGTCTCGCGTCCGATGAACCGGGGGATGACGATGCAGGCGAGGATCATCGCGCCGCCGAACCCGAGCGCGACCGGCGCGCTGTTCTTGGCCGCGCCGAGGTAGCCGAGCGTGTTCACCGTGGCGTGCAGGGCGATCACCGCGAACAGCGAGCCGGTTCGCTCGTAGACGAGGCAGAAGGCGATGCCGAGCACCGCCAGAACGGGCAGGATGGCGATCGGCGTGTTGGTGGCGTGGATGAAGCCGAAGAGGAGGCCGTCGAGGACCGCGGCGATGGCGATGCCGACCCGTAGACCGGCGACGCCGACGAGCGTGTTGCGCAGCGTGCGGTAGATGAACCCCCGGAAGAAGAACTCCTCGACGATCGGCGCGAGGACGATGACCACGAAGCCCCCGATGACCAGCAGGGTCGTGCTGCGGTTCACCCCGAGATCGTCGGCCGTCGACTGCTTGCCCGGCGGGTTGACCAGGGCCTCGTAGGTCACGCTGAACACGAACCAGCCGAACAGCGCGACGACCGCCCATCCGATCGTCGGCCACAGGCGCGCGCGCCTGAGACCGAAATGCCACAGCCGTGGCCGCGCGGTGATCGCGGCGAACGCGAGCGGCACGGCCAGGAACACGAGGTCGCCGGCGACGGTGGCGGCGATGAGGATCCCCGGCGGGAGCTTGTCGGAACCGATCGTGGTGAGCCCGGCGGCAGCCGCGGCCACCACGACGATGCTCCCGACGACGAAGGTCCCGACCACCCACGCGAACAGGCCGAGCAGACCCTGCCACGCGGACCAGGCGGGCTCGCCCCCAACCGAGGATGCGCCCGGAGGCTCTCCTCCTGCCGCTGAGGTGACCGCGGCCGGTTGGACCGCGCCGGGCGCACCCCAGTCCTGCGCAGCGGGCGGCGGAGGCTCGAGGCCGGGCACGGGCGCCGTGGGCGCGCTGGGGAAGGGACCGGGAGATCCGGACGGAGCGGGCGCGGCGCCCTCGGAGGGGTCGGCAGGTCCTGAGGGAGGGGAGCTCATGAGCCGTCCAAGACTAGGGACGGCAGCTCCCCGAGCGAGCCGATGGTCTCGACGCCGGCGCGTCGGGCGCCGCCGTCGCGGTCGAGCAGCACCCCGCGCACCCCGGCCGCCCGCGCCCCCTCGACGTCGTGGTCGAGCGAGTCGCCGACGTGGATGGCCTCCTGTGGGCTCGCGCCGGCGAGGGCGAGCGCAGCTTCGAAGACGGTGGGGTCGGGCTTGGCTGCCCCGAAGGTGGCGGAGGGCACGGCGCCGTCGACGAGTGCGGCCAGCCCCGCGTCCTCGATCACCTGGGGCAGAGAGCAGTCCCAGTTGCTCGCTACCACCAGGCGAACTCCGCCGGCGCGGAGCCTCCTGAGCGCGGGCACGACGTCGGGATACGCCCTGAAGCTCAGCGACCCGAGCATGGCCTCGCGCACGGCGGCGAGGTCTCGCCCGTCCAGCGCCAGCGCGTGGACGATCACCTCTGCGCACCGATCGCGTAGGCGGTCGAGCGATCGTTCGTCGGCTCCTTCGAGGTGGTGCTCGAGGTAGAAGGCGATCTCGGCCCGGAAGGCCGCCTGCGCCGCGTCGGCGCCGACCTCCACCCCGAGCAGGCGCTTGAGCTCCGAGCGCAGGCGCGGCGCCGGCGGCTCGAGGGCCACGAGCGTCCCAAAGGCGTCGAGCAGTACGGCGCGAGCCGGCTTACGGGTCGGTGAACTCACGGCCCGGGACAACTAGCGCAAGCACGCGGCGGGAAGGTCACACCCAACAGACGCACGGCGAAGGGAGCACGGATGGCTGACGGACGACAGGAGACCGACGAGAGGGGCACGCGGCGGATTCTCGTGATCGCGGACAAGACGTGCCCGTGCACCGAGCTGCACGAGCGAATCGCGGCGCGCCGGCCGGGCGGAGGCCTCGAGGTCCTCGTCGTGGCGCCGGCCCTCAACTCCCGCCTGCGGCATTGGGTCTCCGACACCGACAGCGCCGTGGCGGCGGCTCAGGTCCGGCTCGAGCTGGCCGTCGAGAGCCTGCGCGGGATGAGCATCGAGGCCAGAGGCGAGGTCGGCGACGCCGATCCGCTCGTGGCGATCGGCGACTCGCTCGCGACCTTCGCCGCCGACGAGGTGATGATCTCGACCCACCCGCCGGGCCGTTCGCACTGGCTCGAGCGCAGCCTGCCCGAGCGAGCGCGCGAGCGCCACGCAGTGACGGTCACTCACGTGGTCTCCGAGTACGGCCTGGAGGTCGCGGTCTAGCCGCCCCGCCAGCCGACCCCGACGGGGCGCGCGACCCTCGGTACCCTGCGCGCGCATGGCCGTCGATCCCGCCATCTCGATCCCGGTCCTCGAGCCCTACCGCCGCGAGATCGGCGCGGTCATCACGCTTGTGGCGGCGTTCGTGATCGCCCGCGTCATCGACCGGGCGTTCGTCGCGCGGGCCAGGAAGGCGACCGGGGAGGCTCCCCAGGACGAGCGCTCGCAGGTCAGCGTGACCCGCATCCGGCTGGTGCGCCGGCTGGTCTTCGCGGTCATCCTGGTGATCGGCTTCGCGCTGGCGCTGAGCCAGTTCGAGGTCGCCCGCCGCCTCGCGACCGGCGTGCTGGCCTCCTCTGCCGCCCTCGGCCTGATCATCGGCTTCGCGGCACGGCAGACGATCGCCAACGCGGTGGCGGGGATCTCGCTCGCGGTCACCCAGCCGATCCGTATCGGGGACCTCGTGACCGTCGAGGAGGAGACCGGGGTGGTGGAGGACATACGCCTCACCTACACCTACATCCGCGACGACGAGGGCCATCGCGTGATCGTCCCCAACGAGCGCCTCGCGCAGACGGTGATCGAGAACCACACGATCGTCGATCCGCGGGT
>Ga0136617_10000656_pt1 | contig 29604 bp, 27 predicted proteins | sample AntDrymUQ3222106_2_FD_129672 | JGI IMG/M metagenome (GOLD analysis project Ga0136617, IMG submission 129672) | Polar desert sand microbial communities from Dry Valleys, Antarctica - metaG UQ322 (21.06) | ecosystem: Environmental > Terrestrial > Soil > Desert | place: Antarctica: Dry Valley... | reverse complement strand
GAGGGAGCCAATCTCTTTCAGCATTCGCAGCACCATTTCGTTCGCTCCGCCGTGCAATGGTCCGTAGAGCGCTGCTGCCGCTCCACCTAACGCTGAAAAAGGGTCAGTGTGGGCACTGCCAATGCTACGCATAGCGTTGGTGCTGCAGTTTTGTTCGTGATCGGCATGAAGAATGAAGAGCACGCTCAGCGCGTGTTCCAGCACGGGATTGGGCTGATACTTCAGCTCCGTGGTTTTAAACATCATGTTCAGGAAGTTGCCTTCATAGCTTAGATCGTTATCGGGATAGGCATACTGCATCCCGATGCGGTGGCGAAAAGCAAAGGCGGCGATCGTGGGCACCTTGGCGATGAGTCGTTGGATCTGCTTGTAGCGCAGCTCTTGGTTGAAAATGTCTTTGGCGTCGGGATAAAAAGTCGAAAGAGCGCCCAGCGTAGCTTCAAACATGCCCATTGGATGAGCGTTGTAGTGGAAGCCATCAATTACCTTCTTGATGTTCTCGTTGATGAAAGTGTGATTGGTGATATTACGCTTCCAGTCTTTCAACTGCTTCTTCGTAGGCAACGCGCCGTTGAGCAGCAGGTAGGCGACCTCGAGATAGGTACTCTTTTCGGCGAGCTGGTCGATTGGATAACCGCGATATTCCAGGATGCCCTCGTCACCATCGATGAACGTGATGCGGCTCTTGCAAGAAGCCGTATTCATGAACGCCGGATCGTAGGTCATCAGGCCAAAGTCGCTTTCTGAGGTCTTGATCTGACGGAGATCCATTGCCTTTATCGTGCCGTTCTCGATCGGAAGGTCATACTGCTTTCCGGTGCGATTGTCGGTAATGCTCAAGGTGTTGGCACCCATTGTCGTTTCTCCTAACCGACGGACTTTCCAGAATTGGAAGAGCAGAGTAACGCCGAGGCGCGCAAGTAATCAAACTCGGATAGCTCAACCGGCCCGCGATAGCGGGCGGCAGCATAAAGTCTCGCACCCCAGCCGAGATGCTCGGCCGCGGACCCCGCCCTGGGGTGGAGCGCAGTGGAAACCCAGGTTACTGATCAAAGAAAATTCAACCAGCCCGCGAGCGTGCGACAGCAGTCAAGGCAGTTTGCTCCTGCGTCAATTGTCATCAACCATGCCTCTTTTGTTGCTGCTGCAGCCCCCTTCGCGGGCTAGGAACTCAAATGCGATTGCCCTGGGCTCACGCTCCAGGCTCTATGCTTTCGCCACGCTTCGCGGGCTCTAGATCCGATTGTCGCCCGCTTCGCGACTGCGCTTTGTATCAACGCCCACTCGGGCATACACTAACCAACACCGTTTATGAAACCAGGATCCACGTTGGCTACGACCCTGCCGTCCGAGATCGTCGAGTGTCTGAAGCGCGCTCTCGCGGAAGACATCGGACCAGGAGATGTCACCACCAATAGTATTGTGCCTGCCAACGCCATTCTACGAGGCAGGATCCTGGCAAAAGATGCCGGCATCGTTGCCGGGCTTGATCTCGCACGAGGCGTGTTCCTCCTGCTTGAGGACCAGATTAGCTTCGTACCAGGCGTGGCCGAGGGAGCGCAAGTTACGAACGGCACGGTGTTGGCAAATATCTCAGGCTCCGCTCGGGCATTATTAACGGGCGAGCGAACGGCACTTAACTTTCTCGGGCGGATGTCAGGAATCGCCACGCTCACTCGCCAGTTTGTTGATAAGGTTTCCGGAACCTCAGCAAGAATTCTGGATACGCGCAAGACGGCGCCCGGCCTCAGGGCAATTGACAAACTTGCGGTGAGGCGGGGTGGTGGTGAAAACCATCGAATGGGATTGTTCGATATGGTATTAATCAAAGACAATCACATCGACTTTGCCGGATCTATCGCAGCGGCTATCGAGCGGGTGCGTGCTGCTACCACCCCAAGCGGTCTGCCCGCTTGGGGACCCCGAACAGGAGCCGGTCTCGAGATCGAGGTCGAGGCGCGCACGCTAGAACATGTGAAAGAATCTTTGGGCTTGGGAGTTGAACGCATCCTGCTCGACAACATGACGCCGGACGTCGTGCGTGAAGCGGTTGCCTTGAACGGCGGACGTGCGAAATTGGAAGCCTCCGGAAATATCACTCTCGAGAATGTCCGCCAAATTGCTGAAACCGGCGTAGACTTTATTTCAGTGGGGTTATTGACGCATTCTGCCAAAGTGTTTGACGTGAGCTTGAAGTGGACTGGCTGACCCGCGCCCTGGCAAGATAACGATGAGAGCCACGGGAAAACCATTGACCGTAAATAGTCAACTAAATAAACATGATAGCTACACTCGGTAAAGAAACTTCCGCTGAGCAGATTTACGATCAGCTAAAGGCGATGCTCGCCGATGTAGTCCCGGACTTTGAGCTGCGGATGAAGTCGGAGATTGCGGCAAAGATCAATCAGGTGAAGGCCGAAAAGAACGCGGTAATCCTGGGTCATAACTATATGGAGCCGGCGCTCTTCTACTCGATTCCCGATTTCGTTGGCGATTCCCTGGATTTGGCCCGGCGAGCGGCGCAGACCGACAAGGACATCATCGTCTTCTGTGGCGTCAAGTTCATGGCCGAAACCGCGAAACTTCTTAACCCCACCAAGACGGTTTTGATCCCGTCTGAGAAAGCCGGCTGCTCGCTGGCCGCCAGTATCACGGGGGAAGACGTGCGCGAACTACGACGGCGTTTCCCAGGAGTCCCGGTAGTCACGTACGTGAATACTTACGCCGACGTGAAAGCTGAATCAGATATTTGTTGCACCTCCTCAAATGCCGTGGCGGTGGTCAAATCGCTAAACACGGACCGGGTGATTTTCCTGCCTGACGAGTACCTGGCAAAGAATGTGGCCCGCGAAACGGGCCTGAAAATCATCTTTCCGACCAGTGATCCGCGTAAAGCTGCGGAAGAAGAACTTGACTACCAGATGATCGGATGGCCGGGCCGCTGTGAAGTGCACGACAAATTCACGGTGGGGGACATTGACAACGTGAGGAAGCAGTTTCCAGACGTAGTGATTCTGGCCCACCCTGAGTGCAGCCCGGAAGTAGTGGCCGCTTCCGATTACTCGGGCAGTACGAACGCGATGATCCGGTATGTCGAACAAACCAAGGCTCCTCGTTATCTCTTGCTGACGGAGTGTTCCATGGGAGAAAACGTGGCGGCCGCGAATCCCGACAAAGAAATGCTTCGTTTATGCAGCGTGAGATGTCCACACATGAACCAGATCACTTTGGAAGACACGCTGGAGTCGCTGGAAAAGAACCAATACCTAATTGAGATTCCGGAAGAAATCCGCGTTCGAGCCGCTCGGGCCGTGGAAAGAATGATCGCGATCGGGTGATTGGCGGGAACCTGATCCAAACCAAAACTCTGATTGTGAGATCGACTCCTTGCCAAGAAGTTCGCAAATTGCAGCCCAGGGTAACCCACGCTGGGTAAGTGATCCGGGGAATGCTTTTTAACTCTGAGAGAGTTGGCAAAGTTGAATCTAGTCTGGGCACATTGCTCGGCAACACCTCCGGCGTTTTTCTCCTCGTTCTACGCGCCACCCCAGCCCCGGCCAGAGTGGTTGTTAAGAACCGCGAGCGGTAGCGACCGGATCCAAGCACTCAAGTCGCTGTAGGATCAGTTTGCCAGGTTGAAGCAACAGCTGGTCGCTACCGCTCTCAGTTCTGTATTGAGTGCCTGCTTAACCGCAATCTAGGCAGCAGTGACATGGCACGAGATGTTACAAGTCTCTTGAGCTAAGATCGCACTAGAGGACACTTTGGCAGAAACTGAAGTCTTGATCATTGGCTGCGGCATTGCCGGGGCTACCGCAGCTTTGCAATTGGCGCGTAATCCGGGACGCCGAATCACCGTCGTTACGCGTGCCGCCGATCCTCACGAATCAACCACTAAATATGCGCAGGGCGGAATTATCGGTCGGGGTGTGGATGACGACCCCGAAATTCTTATGGAGGACATCCTGGCCGCCGGCGCCGGCGTAAGTTCGCCTTACGCAGCTCGCCTGCTGGCCGAGGAAGGACCGCCTATTCTCCAGGAGGTGCTGGAGAAAGTTGCAGGCGTTAAGTTTGACAGCGACTCAAGCGGGCAGCCGCTCTGGGGTAATGAAGCTGCTCACTCACGACGCCGAATTCTGCACGTAGGCGATGGCACCGGGGCGGCCATTATGAACGGTTTAATCAGTGCTCTGCGCCGATGCCCAAACATCACAATCGAATCGAGCGTCACCGCCGTCGATCTGATCACGTTCCCCCATCACTCTCGCGATCCTCTCGACAATTACCGGCCTATCGCCTGCCACGGCGCTTACATGTTTAACCGGGACGAGCACACGGTCCATCGCTACCTCGCCGCGGCTACCGTGCTGGCGACCGGCGGCCTGGGCCGCATTTATCGCAACACTACAAACCCCCCGGGTGCGCGCGGTGACGGGTTAGCCATGGCCCACCGCGCCGGCGCCAGGATCGTAAATGCCGAATATGTTCAGTTTCATCCCACGGCGCTGGCCGCGCCCGGTGCCGAAGGTTTATTGATTAGTGAAGCTGTTCGAGGCGAAGGCGGAATTCTGTTGACCCCGGATGGGCGTCAGTTTATGGCTGAGTATTCGCCAGAGTGGAAGGATCTCGCCCCGCGCGACGTAGTGGCCCGGGCCATACATCACGAGATGGAGACGCACGACTATTCTTTTGTGCTGCTCGATATTGCATCGCGAATGCCTGCCGATGCCATTCGCAATCGCTTTCCCAACATCTACGCTCAGTGTCTCAAGGCCGGCATAGACATCACTCAGGAACTGATACCCGTGGTGCCGGCCGCACATTACTTCTGCGGCGGTGTGCTGGTGGACGAATGGGGATGCTCGAGCATCGATAACCTCTATGCAATCGGAGAAATCAGTTGCACTGGAGTGCACGGAGCCAATCGCCTGGCCTCAACCTCTCTGCTCGAAGGATTGGTGTGGGGAAACCGCGCGGCCAGGCATGTCGAGGAAACTCTCAGCACCCCACCCGGGCTGCCCGCGTGGGGACCCCGCCCGAACCAGGCGCCGGCTACGAAACGACCGGGGTTCACCGACGTGCCCCCGTGGGATGAGAGCGGACTGGTTGCCGAGCCCGATCCGGCGTTGATTCAAGGCGACATGCAGACGATCCAAAACATCATGTGGCATTACGTGGGCCTGGTTCGCAATGAGGAACGTCTCTCGCGAGCAATTAGAGAGCTGCGCCACCTCTGGAATGAAATCGAGACGTTTTATCGAACCACCAAGCTGGCCGATGGATTGATAGGGTTAAGAAACGCGATCGAGGTTGCACTGCTGATCGCGCAAGCCGCTCAACACAACCGCCAGAGCCGTGGTTGCCATTACCGGCATGACTCGGTTTCAGTTGAAGGCGACAGGTTGATCTAGGCTAACTGTACCCAAAGACGCCGCGCAATCGCGAGATCGCTCCCCTCATCACCCGGACCATGCGTGGCGCGATGTAGATCGAAAGCGCCAGAAATGTAATGAGGAATATGATGGTGACTAAAGGCAGGAAGACTGAGAGCAGAATAGTGCTAAAGGCGACAACATCCTCGGCGAGGCTGACCACAATGTTTGATACCGGCTCGGGGCTCATGTTGATCGCCGCGCGGGCCGTTGCTTTTGTTCCATGGGCGCTCAGGGCCAAGCCACCTCCCAGCAGCAATGCCACAACCTGGACGCTGCCGTCGAAGTCGCCGAAGGCTGTCGCCGCCAGCACGGCGCCGGCCGGGATTCTGATGAAAGTGTGTAGCGCATCCCAAGTGCTGTCGATGTAAGGAATCTTGTCTGCGAAAAACTCGATTATGTAGAGAACAGAGGCAATACCGATGATCCACCAGCTGGTGAGGCTGCCGAGGTCTCCCGGCAAAGGCAGATTGGCGAACCGGCCCAGCAAGCCAAGCGTGGCTACGGCTGCGTACAAATTGATTCCCGATACCCAACCCGCTCCCATCGCGATCGCTAAGGTGCCAATCAAGTTCATTCCTTTCCCTCCACCGACAATACGATTTCGGTCCGCCTTATGTTCATCGCAGCGCGTGCCCCTCTTCAACGTCGGGGTCCTTTAGGAACGACTGCTAGAGTCCTAACTCACACTCTTCAAATCAAAAACGATCCACAAATACCACGAAAAACACTAAACACTTTTGGTGTTCGTTCGCGTGGTTTGTGGATCGTTTCTTTTCACCAAGCTGGTAGAGGCCTGGGAACTAGGCTAGAATGCGCCGCACTACTTCGGGCAGTTTCTATTCGCGATCTATGATTCCCTTCCAAAGGAGAGCGCCGGATGAACACAACAAAACTAGTGTTGACCATTATCGTGGTATTCGTTGTCGCAAACCTGACGGGGTTTTTCATTCACGCAGTGTTGCTGAGGCCAGAGTATATGGCAGTCAAGGAACACTATCGGCCCGAGGGCCAGGAGATGATGCTCTGGATTTGCCTGGCATACCTCGCATTTGCCGTCGGTTCGGTGATCGTCTATGCCAAAGGTGTAGAAACAAACCCTGGCTGGGTCAGGGTATCAGGTTCGGTATTTTGATTTGGCTGATTCTTGCGGTCCCATCGTTTTTTATCGCTTATGCAGTGCAGCCGGTTCCTACGATCCTTATGGTCAAGCAGGTTTTGTTTGAAGGAGTCGACAAAGTCCTGCTCGGATCACACCGCCGCGCTCTATCGCCCGTAAACTGTCAGAACCGCGAGCGGTAGCAACCGGTCCGTATCTTGTCAGCACCGCGCGGTAGCGACCGGGTGTATTCTCTCAGTTGAGACCGGGTCACTACCGCTCGCCGCTTCTGACTCGGTTGCTGACGAGGTTGGGTTACCTCATCCCCAGAAGTTCGACATCAAAGAGCAGAATAGAGTTGGGCGGAATGTTTGGCGGCGAACCTCTTTCGCCGTAGCCAAGCGCCGGCGGAATGATCAGCTTGCGTTTGCCGCCGACCTTCATCGATGCCAAACCTTCATCCCAGCCTTTAATTACGGCCCCTTCTCCGATACGAAACTCAAATGGTTGGTCACGATCGACCGAGCTATCAAACTTCTTTCCGTTGTCCAGCGTGCCGGTGTAGTGCACCGTGACCGTCTGTCCCTTTTTCGGAGTCGCTCCCGCGCCTTCGACCATGTCGATATACTTGAGTCCCGAGGCGGTCGCAACCTCAGCACCCGTCGCAGGACCACGATTCATCAGCACATAAGCGACTGCCGCGAAGGCGAGAACAACGACTACCACAATCGCGATCAGTCTCACCTTCTGATTGCTCTTTCCGGGAGAACTCGGGTTTGCGGCCGGGTACCTGCCCTTCGGTCGTTTCTTGGCCTTACCAGACTTTCGATGTCGGCTTTGCGGCAAAGTCTATGTCTCCCTGCGGTGTGAATTGGTGCTCAGTGTTATATCCTGTTTTGTGAGTAGGTTCAATCAACGGGCACTCGCGCCGGGAGAGCCCCGCCGGCATTGTTGCTCCGGCCTATTGTACAAAGATTCCCTTCGGTGCGCGGTACTTCTTATCCCAATCCACATAGGGTACATCGGTTGCGCCAATCACAAATCGTACGACCCTCCACTTAGCGTTGACCTTGCGGAGCAACGCCACGATCGCATCGTCAAACGCTCCTGAATCCACTGCGTCCTGATACACGGTGTTTGTGTAGTCAATCCCGCTTCCGTCATAATTTTGGGGCCGTCCACTTAAGAACGCCCAGTTGTTCTGCACTTTCAAATGGTCGATCTTGAAAATCACGGGCTGCTTGAGTTGCTTTATAATTGGGACACGCAAGGCATCAACAATTGCTTTGCGCTCAATTGAGCCCTTCTCGGGAACGGTGGGAACGGCCGCGTTTCCTATTGAGAGATCCGCCGCCCTGCGCAACCACTGACGAGGAGCACAGCATCAACGCCAGCACCAGCTTCGAGCATGTCATCAGGTTAGGTCTCCGGTTTCGTGGGAGGGGCAGACTATCATTGGCCTCGGTTACTAGACAAGAACGTAGCGGCTCGAGTCCTGTTCCCTTCGCTGCGCCTGCACTGCTATGCATGATCGGTGGGAGTAGCGCGACTGTTGAGGACCGCAGAATCCCAGGTAAAGCTAGTTGAATTTTCCTAAGCCCGCGAAATGGGTGTTATTTGGATTTCAGCCCGCGAAGCGTGGCGACAGCATAAAGCCTGGGGTGGAGCGCAGCGGAACCCCAGGTTAAAGCCGCAAGCATTTTCTGGAGCCCGCGAAGCGGGGCGGCAGATGTGAACGAAGATGACCGCACAAGAACACGATCAGACCGTCATCCATCCGCTGCCGCACGCTTCGCGGGCTTGCAAATTATTTCGTTACAGATACCTAGGGTTCCGCTTCGCTCGACCCTAGGCTTTATGTTTTCGCCACGCTTCGCGGGCTCTAAATCCAAGAACGACCTTTGCAGCTTTTGTACTTGCACGTTATCTTTCCGCTGTAACCTGACACGCAACAGACCCATGCCCATCGCTGCCATCATTCCTGCGCCCAATGCGCCCGTTGAACTTCGCGAAGTTTCCCCACCAGAGATGGAACCGAATTCGGCCCTTCTCGACGTTGAACTCTCCGAAGTCTGCGGTACAGACGTGTATTTACAACAAGGAAGGCTGCAGGGAGTTCCGTATCCGCTCATTCCCGGCCATGTCTCAATCGGCCGCCTTAGCAAGATTAGGGGAGAGCTGCGGGATGTTGAAGGTCGCTTTTTTAATGAGGGCGATCGCGTGACCTTTCTCGACGTACATCGCACCTGTAACGCGTGCTGGTACTGTCTTGTCGCCAAAGCCACGACGCGCTGCCCTCACCGGAAAGTCTATGGAATTACCTATGGACTTGAAGACGGGCTTTGCGGTGGTTGGGCAGAGCAAATCTATATCAAACCGGTCACGCACTGCATTCGGGTCGACGCAGACCCGGAAACTTTTATGGCTGGAGGATGCGCATTACCAACGGCGCTGCATGCCGTTGAGCGGGCAGAAATGAAACTGGGGGACACGGTACTCGTGCTCGGCTCGGGCCCAGTCGGACTGAGCGCTATCGTTCTCGCGCTGATGGGTGGAGCCTTGCGTGTTCTGTGTATCGGTGCGCCGGAGCATCGTCTAAAGGCAGCTTTGGAAGTGGGAGCCGCTGTTGTGCTCAACCTCGAGAATCATGACGACGAGCAAAGACTCGCGTGGGTCCGAGATCAAACCAACGGGCGGGGCGCTGACGTTACGATTGAAGCGACGGGGGCACCGGTAGCCGTGGTCCAGGCGATGCGCTTTACCCGCGACGCAGGTCGTGTAGTGGTTGTCGGGCAGTACACCGATCATGGGGGAGTGCCATCCGAAGCCGCCTTTAACCCACACCTGGATCTCAACAAAAAGCACCTCGACGTGCGTGGCTGTTGGGGTTCTGATTTCTCGCACTTCTACCGGGGCGTTCAAATCATCTCTGACGCCGCGCGCGCGGCACCGTGGGCGCAGATGAAGCTCACTCGCTACGATCTCGGACATGCCAACGATGCACTTGCTGACGTGGCGGCAGGGCGAGTGCTGAAGGCGCTGATTGAGCCACAAGTGAATTGATCGCGTCGACGCGGGGCTGCAGGCTGTTCCACGTCTGGGCCAGGTATGGCATGCGTTGAATAAGAAACCTGAAAGGTTTCGAGTTAATAGCCGGGGCAAGCGCCCCAGCGCCGCCCCGGTTGGCTAAAACAAAGAGGTACGACCCAAGGGGTCAAATCCGGCGTTGGAGTGTGACCCTTTCAGTTTCCGGGAGCCATTTCGCTCTCGCGGGTCCGTGGGCGTAGCGAAACGCTCGCCCACGGCTACTAACTTAAATCCCTTCGGGATAATTGATCTAGCTAAAAATGAATTGGTTAGACTACATCCAATGGCCCGCAATGGCGGTTACCGTTTTCGCGGCGTGGTTGATAGCTTCACAACGAAAATTCAAACGCAATTGGGGCTTCTGGCTCTTTCTAGCGAGCAATGTGCTCTGGATCGTATGGGGTTTCCACGACAGAGCATATGCTCTAGTCCTTTTGCAGGTTTGCCTTGCGGTCTTAAACATCAGAGGCGCAATGAAGAATCAAAGTAACCAATAGCTGGAGGAGTGAAATGAGTAGTACAGCTTGGGAGAAATCATCCATCCGCGAGCAAGTTTCTGACCAGGAATGGCAGACTCGGGTAGATTTGGCTGCGGCCTATCGTCTGGTGGCGCACTACGGCTGGGACGACCTTATCTTCACCCATATCTCCGCGCGCGTGCCGGGTCCCGAGCACTATTTCCTCATCAATCCCTACGGCATGATGTTTGAGGAGATTAAAGCGTCGAGTCTGGTGAAAGTGGATCTCAGCGGCACAATCGTGAGCGAGAGTCCCTATATCGTCAACCCGGCCGGCTTTACGATCCACAGCGCCGTCCATGCCGCCCGCGAGGACGCGCTCTGCGTGATGCATCTGCATACCGATTACGGGATCGCAGTCTCCGCGCAGAAGGATGGACTGCTGCCGATTTCACAACAGGCTCTCTTTCCTCTTACTTCCCTCGCCTATCACGGTTACGAAGGCTTGGCCCTGAACGACGCAGAGAAACCTCGCCTCGTAGAACATCTCGGCACGAATAACAATCTGATACTGAGGAACCACGGCCTGCTTACTATCGGTAAGAGTGCCGCTGAAGCATTTCTCTCGATGTATATTCTCGAGCGCGCTTGCCGGATTCAAATTCTCGCGCAGTCAGGCAGGGCGGAACTGATCCAGGTGCCGGACCCGATTCTCCAGGGAGTGTCAGCCCAACTGAGTGTAGTCACTGTGGGTCAAGGAGCAGCACTCACCTGGCCGGGATTGCTTCGAAAACTCGACCGCATCGATCCTTCGTATCGCGAGTAACAGGTTTGGTAGATCTGTTGGGTTTCGGCACAAGATCCGGGAGGTAAGCTAATAGCCGTGGGCAAGCGTTGCACGACGCCCCGAATGAGGGAAAGAAAGATGGCTACCCTGGAGGAATCAAAGTCTCCGGGCGTATTTAACCCTTTCAGGGTCAGGATTTTTTCTCAGATCGTGGGCGTCGCGCAAAACGCACGGCTGTTGACTTAAGCCCTTCGGAATCGCCAGCACATCAACCTGACCTCAAGTTCAAACTGGCTCACTACCAAGTTTTCTAGCGCTCATGTGAAACACCCGCGGCTTGCGCTTCGTAGTTAAAGCTTTACCGCCGTTCTGACAACCGCAATCACGGACTGTTCACTTAGGTTTTTCGAGGACCCTCAAAATGTATTGCCCGCAATGTGGCACCGAATCTTCCTCAGGCCTGCAGTTTTGCCGCTCTTGTGGGGCGAACCTCAAGGTCATCGGCAAGGCAGTGGCACTCAGTGAGGCGATTGCCCGAAGCGATCGCGGCCCTCTGCCGAAGCTGAAAGAGATGATTAAGAACCTCAAGGTAGAGCAGGTCACGGAAGAAGTGTCACGCGCGCTCGATCGCATGAACCAGGAGATCGTAAGCACGCCTCCCGCAATTAAAATTCATAAACCTTCCTGGCCGTTCGGAAAAGAAAAGAAAACCGCAGCGGAACGTCGCGAAAATCATATTGTCAAAGGCACGGTCTCGCTCTTTAGTGGAATTGCGTTAATGATTTTTCTTTACTACTTCTCGAGCGCCCTGGTTCTAAAAATTCCGCCTGAAGCCCTAACCAAGATTCCTTTTGAGCTGGAGCCGGTGGTTCGTATTCTTTGGCTGGCTGGGCTCATGCCGACCCTATCCGGTCTAGGCCACATAATCGCTGGCCTTCTGATTCGATCCGAGCAGGCTCGCGTCATTGACGAAACTTCACACCCTCAGCCGAGTCTCAACGGAAAGCCTTCATCCCCGCAAGTACTTCGCAGTGTTACTGAGCACACGACGCATCTACTTGATTCCAAGCGGTCGTCGTAGGGCGGCCAATGATCGCCACAAAGGAGTTGCGATGAAGAAAACCGATTCAGGATTAGCCGTCACGACTCACTTTCAAGACAAGGACAAGGTTGTTCGCGAGATCTACGATCGTTTGCTGAGCAGAGTCGAGCAGTGTGGGCCCGTGATTGAAGAGCCAAAGAAGACTTCGATTCATCTGGTCAACCGCACCGCTTTTGCCGGAGTGGCCACTCGAAAGGCCGCTATCAACTTAACCATCAAAGGCGACCACAAGCTCTCCAGCTCTCGGATTAGTAAGACCGAACAGGTGTCCGCGAACCGGTTTCATCATGAAGTTAAGCTAAAATCGCCGGGAGAGGTCGATGCCGAGTTGATGGGATGGCTTAAGGCTGCTTATGCACTCAGCGGCTGAGAATAGGCGCAGTGGCGTGCGTTAAGATTCGTGTTTAGATTAAAGGCCAACTCATCCCATTTCCGGGCCATTTAGTCACAAATTTCTTCGCTTCCCTTGTTTGATGTAATAATAGGCCTGTTGCAGTTATCTCCATACGCATCAACTTCGCCGCGATGGTGGCTGCTAAATCCAACCCCTTCAACCTTAGGAGTTATGACGATGACAACTCAATTCGCGTTTGTTCTCCCGGAGTTCGGTAAAATCCCACTTCGCGCCCACTCGAAAAGAACGACCTTCGCTCGATTTGTCGCATTCCCGGGAGCGTTCCTTTTCCTACTGCTCTTCTCCTCCACCGTTTTCGCCCAGGCGCCGGCAATTCCGGGTGTTACAACCCTGCGGCTGAAATCAGACGTGCTCGGCGAAGAGAGAACAATCTTGGTGCGCACTCCGGCCGGCTACGAAGCAGGCAACCAACGCTATCCCGTGCTCTATATGACGGACGGCGACGGCCATATCGGCCACACCGGCGCCACGATCGAGTTTCTGTCGCGAAATGGACGGATGTCGGAATTGATCGTGGTCGGAATCACTAACACAGATCGGACTCGTGATCTGAGTCCCACCCACGTCAAGACAACAAACCCTGACGGTAAGCTTCAGTTTCCAACCAGCGGCGGCGGCGACAAGTTTCTAAAGTTTATTGAGACCGAATTGATTCCGGAGATCGAAAAGCGTTATCGAGTTCAGCCGTACCGCATCCTGGCCGGGCATTCCCTAGGCGGTCTTTTTGTAGTTCACGCCATGGTTTCACGCCCGGAGCTATTCAATTCCTACATCGCCGTGAGCCCGGCATTGCAATGGGACAATCAAGCAACAGTGAAGCGCGCGGAGGACTTTTTCAAGACGCGCAAAGAGCTGGACCGGACCCTTTATGTGTCTCTCGGCCACGAACCAGGACCTATTGAGGACTCCTTTCACCAGTTCAAACAGGTGCTCACTAAGAACCAGACAAAGGGCTTCGAGTGGGAAGCGCAAGAAATGACCGACGAGGATCACGGATCGGTGGTTTTGCGTAGTCACTATTTTGGTTTGCGTAAAGTTTACAACGGTTGGCAGTTACCGCGAGATCCGGACACAGGGCAAGTGACGGCCGCCGATCTAAAGGGCGTTGAGGAGCACTACAAGAAGCTTTCAACGAAGTTTGGCTTTGCGATTCCAGTTCCGGAGGCCCTCATGAATCAGGTGGGTTATCAACTCCTGTTTGCCGAGAAGCCCGACGAAGCTATTGCCGCTTTTAAAATCAACGTCGAGCGCTATCCCACGTCGGCTAACGTCTATGACAGTCTGGCAGAAGCTTATGAAAGAGGTGGTCGTCTTGATCTGGCCGCTCCACTTTACGAAAAAGCCAGCACGGTGGGCCAACAAATCAAAGATCCTAATCTGGCGGTCTACCAGGCGAATTTCGAAAGGGTAAGCACGAAGCTGAAACTGGCCGGAGCGGAAAAGAAACCGTAAGACCGGAAGAACAGGGGAATAGGGGAAAGGGTAAGAGGGGAACAGGATGATTGAAAGAGACACCCTCCTGTTTCCGCTTACCCTTTTTTCCTTTTACCCTCTTCCCCTTTTGCCCTTTTCCCATTTATCGGCTCCGTTCTGTCGTTGAGTAGTGGCAAGGGATTGATTGGTCCTGTGGGAGTGTAAACACCAAAGTGGAGATGTGGGGGGGTGCCCTGCGCATTGCCTGAAGTTCCCACGTAACCAAGCACCGTTTGGGGAGTAACGTAATCGCCCTCAGCAATGCCGGCAGCATAGGTGTCGAAGTGGGCGTAATAGTAAACCCGCCCACCGGAGCCGATTACGGAAACAGTCTGACCTCCCAGTCGGTTTTGTCCAATGTTGTAGATATATCCTCGGGTAGCTGAATAGGTCGGTGTCCCGCGGGGCACAAAAATGTCCTGGCCTTCATGCAGACGATTCGCACCACGAGGCGCGTGCCAGGTGTTTGCGATTTGTTTCTTCGACATTTGAAGAGGCATCACAATCTTGCTGGGTGGATCTTGCGTATAGAGACGGGCCACTCTGACGTACAGTACGAATTTGTCTGCGATTCTATCGACCCCTACGATTGTGGCCGACAAGCTTAATACCACCAGTAGGCTCACCAGAACGAGTATGCTCGACCTTTTCATTCTCAATCTCTGATGCCGCCGATAATACTCACGTTGCGCGTCCATGATTGATGCTCCTCAGCCTGATCGGATAACGAAGTCCGGTCCTCTTCGGTTCCTTGGATTGCGGGTATCCCAAACGGGCCACCTTAAGAGGCAGTGGGGAGTTAGAGTTCAAACTTTAGTTTGTGGTCACGAAAGGCAACCTAAAGGTTGAACTCTAAACTACCGGAATCAAACTGACCCACAACACTCACGAACGCAACGCTAGACGCTTGACCATTCCGCCCTCGGCATCGGACAGAGGCTGTATGACAATAAACGCGGCTTCATCCAGGTCTCTGGCGACCGTTTTAATTCTGCCAATCTCCAACCGGGTCACCACACAAAAAAGGATGTCCTGCTCAGCATTCCTGAGACCCCCTCGACCCTTGTATACAGTTACGCCACGCCGAAGGTATCTGATAATCTCCTGTCTAATCTCCTCGCTTTTGTCGGAAATGATGATCACTGCCGTGTATTCCTCAATGCCGTGTATCAAGAAATCAACTGTCTTTGAAGCCGCAAAGTAGGTAAGCATTGAATAGAGCGCCGGCTCAATACCGAGGAAGAATGCCGCCGCAGAAAAGATGAGAACATTGAGCAGGAGGATCACGTCCCCAACCTTTAAGAGATTGCTGCTCTTGCTAATCAGCAGGGCCGCGACTTCGGTACCATCTAAGACCGCGCCACCGCGAATGGCGAGACCTATACCGGCGCCAATAAAGAAGCCGCCGAAAACGGCAGTTAGCAGTTTGTCCGGCGTGACATCAGGGTATTTTACAAAGGCGAGGCAGAGTGACAGGCCACCAATCGCGAGCGCGCTCTTGATGGCAAAACTCCTCCCGATCTGCCGATAGCCGAGAGCGATGAAGGGAAGATTGATTACCAGGATCAGAACTGCGAGGGGAAATCCAAGCACATTCGAAAGCAGCATTGATATGCCCGTCACTCCTCCATCAATGAACTGACTGGACATTAAAAAGCCCTTCAACCCGAGCCCAGCGGAGAGAATTCCCAGCACTATGAGGGTTGTCTTCAGCACATGTCGGAGGATGGTTTTCATCTCCCGAATCGTAAATGGTGAGTCGTGAATTGTAAATCAGGAGGTTGGTCGATGGTCAGTGGTAGTGACCAGCTTCGGGTCAGTTAGGCCAATTCAACCAGCGCCGTAGGCGCGGCAGAAGGTAGCCAGGGGCAAGCCTTTGCGCGCCGCCCCTGGGTTGCGTCTTACATTCCGACCGCGCCCTAACGGGGCGCACAGAATCGTCACCCCTATGGCATCGTGTATTCGAACGCAGTCAACTTCAAGATCCTGCAACCTACTCTGTGCGCGCTTTCAGGGCGGGTCGTATTATTGGCGTGACCCAGGGGCGGCGCTCAAAGCGCTTGCCCCTGGCTATCTTCTGCCGCGCCTCCGGCGCTAGGTGAATGACTTCTCCTATCACTCATCACTTATCAGTCATTATCACTCATCACTTATCCCGGTTCACACTTCGCGGTCCACCGGGGTAAAATACCGCCAGAAGAGTCCAATGGTGGCGAAGAAGAGAAGAATTTCCCTCAGATGGTTTCTGACAACGACAACCTTATCGTTTCCGCCGAAAGTCCACATAGCAAAGAGTGCCTCGATCTGCTGACACTATTGCGCACTGAATTAAGCGAAAAGTATCCCGATGAGTTAAGAGGCATGCCTCTTATTCCCGAAGAGTTGGGTATTGCTGGTGCTGCCTTTCTGGTAGCCAGACTCGACGGCCAGCCCCTGGGTTGCGGCGCCATTCGACCGCTCAAACCCGGAGTGGCGGAGGTTAAACGGATGTTCGTCGTTCATGAGGCGCGAGGTCAGGGGGTAGGACGGGCGATACTCGAGAATCTCGAGACCTTCGCAAAGAATTTTGGCTACAGATCAGTCCGACTCGAAACTGGTCTCAAGCAACCCGAGGCGATTAGCCTTTACCAATCTGCCGGCTATCATCGCGCACCCTGCTACGGCCAGTACCGGGAGAATCCCTTGAGCGTTTGTTTTGAGAACAACTCGAAACTGCCTGAAGATCTAAGATCTGAGATCGCGAGAAGCTCACGTTTTTTACTCGTAGCGTAAGGCCTCAATTGGATCCAGTGCGGCAGCCTTGCGCGCCGGGTAATAGCCAAAAAATACTCCCACCGCCACCGAGAAAATTACTGAACCAAAAATCGCCAGGGTGGAAATGAGCGTGGGCCAGCCCAGCAGATTCAGAGCCCTCCTGATGGCGGAATACCGCCCCTCTACGCAGAGCCCTAGCTAGCAGGTTGGTAAGTAGCAATAGAGAAGGTAAACCCGATCCACTAAAACACACGAAACGACTCGAATTAACGCCTCCATTTCGTGCGGTTTCGTGGATCGTGTTGTTTTCAGCAGCTCGCTAGGAAGCTTTTGTGACGCCTTGCCTATGTGGATATGGGCACGGGTGGATACGCCGGGAATCGTTCCTCGGAAAGCCAGAAACACACCAGGCCGTTGCGAATGGTTACCAGGAGAGGAGGCAGACGGCAGGTTACAGGTGGACGGTTCAAACCCCGCAAATTTGAAGGTCAGGAAGGGAGGTATATCCCCGCTTGAGTGCCAACGTTGCGATTAGTTACTCAGGCTGTTCAGTTAGAAGGACCTCTAATGCCCGTTGAGCATTCCCCAAACCAACGCGCCCTTTGGCGCTCGAGCGGGCCTAAACCGCCCTTCTTTTCAACCTGCAAATTACCGCATGCTGCCTCTTGCCTCCTGCTCCTGTTTCCTGTGACTTTTGTAACCGTTCACTGACACCCGGTGTCTTACTAGTCGGGAGGCTAATAACGGCCCTCCATACACATTCAAGATAACCAGGAGTAAAGGAAGAAAATGAAAAAACTAGGAAAGATCAAGACGCTGACTATCGCCTCCCTGTCGGCCGTTTCATTAGCTGCCCCGATTGCCTTCGCGCAGTCAACCGGAAGCACACAAGACAATCAGCAAATGACCCGCGGCGAGCATCGTGGTGGACACGACAAAACCGGTAAAGGCTGGGGTCGTAAGGGCCGCGGCGGGCATTTTGCCCGGGGCGGTCGTGGTATGCACGCCGGAATGTTCCGCGGCATCGACCTGACCGAGGATCAGAAGAGGCGCGTGAAGCAGATCAGTGACAGCTTCCGCCAGCGCACTCAGGCTTTGCATCAGGAGCTTCGCACCAAGCGTCAGGACTTGCGTCAGGCAAGCGAGGGCGGTACGTTCAATGAAGCGTTGGCCACGCAGAAGCTCACGGAAACGGCTGGCTTACAGGCGAAATTGATGGGCGAGCGGTTTAAAATGCGCCAGGAAATGCAGTCAGTGTTGACAGCCGAACAGAGAACACAGCTTGAGCAGAAGCGTGCAGAGTTCAAAGCCAAGAGAGGCGAACGAGGCAAGCCGAACGTTCAGTAACAACAATTGACATTAAGACGGGATGGCGGGTTCGAGATTTCCCGGCGTCCGCCATCCCAAACAGTTTGAACCGGGAGCGTTTCCTGTCGAATAGTTACGAAGAGGCCTCAGACCTGGCGTTGGCGCGAAGGGCGCGTGAAGGCGACGAGTCTGCCTTCGAAGAGATTATGAGACGCTACAGTCCGCGCGTCTTTCGGTTTGCCAGCCGGTTCTTTCGGCAACGAAGTCTCGTCGAAGAAGCAGCGCAGGAGGTTTTCTTGAAGGCGTTTACCCAACTTGGTAGTTACCAAGGTCGCGGTTCGATGGAAGGCTGGCTGACGCGCATCACGACTAACACTTGCCTTAATCTAATGCGCAGTTCGAAACGCCGACCTGAATTGAGAGTTTCTGATCTAACAGAAGACGAGAGCACGTGGTTGGACAATAAAATGGCCGACGCCGCCACGGAACGTCACAAATCGAGCGAGCGTAGTTCGGTCGCCGCTGATCTGGCGGGACGAGTCTTGCACACTCTATCTCCCGACGACCAGTTGGTGCTGATTCTGATTGATGGTGAGGACGCATCGGTCAAGGAAGTGGTAGAGATGACGGGTTGGTCAGCGTCGAAAGTAAAAGTGCAGGCTTTTCGCGCCCGGCGGCGGATGCGTGAAGGAGTTGAAAAACTGCTGGCACCGAAGGTCAGGGCCGGTAGCAAGAGCATTTGAAAGCGCGAGGAGTTAAATGAAAGACAAACATATTTTAAATCTTCTTGAAAGCGCCCCGCTGGCGGAGCTCAGCGAGAGTGATTTGTCTGAGGTTCGTGCTCATGCGTGCGAATGTGCAGGGTGCCAGCAGGCATTTGAAGCTGCACAGATCGCGACGCTCTTGTTGAAAGAACGGGCAGCCGAGACGTTCGAGCCATCAGCTTTCTTTCACACGAGGGTTATGGCTACTCTTCGAGAGCGGCAAACAACGAATGAGCCGTGGGCCTGGAGCCGGATCTGGCGAGCCGCAGGGGCGCTGGCATCTTCGATGGCGGCTACTGTCGCGGCACTGGCGGTGTTGACTTTTGTCATACCTGGCCAGGTCACCACAGTCACCCCGGAGACTACTGCTCTCAGCGCCTATTCCGCCGAAGAAGTGATCCTCGACCACGGCGAATCTGATGAACAGGTTTCCGACGGGCAGGTGCTGACAACGCTTTATGGAGCAGACGAGGATCGTTGAGGTAGACCATGGATTCGACAAATAAGACCAAGTGGCAGGTGCGGGCGGCGGCGGTAGTCATATTCGTGCTCGGCTTCGCGGCGGGTTCTCTGGCCTTGAACGTCTACAAGCGATGGGCCAGACCTGGTGAATCAGTTCGGCAGAACCGCTTTGAGCGCATGCTTGACAACCTTCAGCTTAGCGTTGAACAGAAAACGCAGGTACATCAAATTCTGGGCGATACGCGAACGCAGCTGCAGGCAGTCCGGAAAGAGTCCGAGCCGCGGGTTGCCGAAATTCGGCGACAGGCTGATGAACGGCTACAAAGGGTGCTCACGCCCGAGCAATGGAAACAGTTTCAGCAGGAGCGAGATGCGAGGCACAGTCGGGGACGGCGCGGGGGCGGACCTCGGAACGATCGGCCGTGACGGTGCAGGCGATGGTGAAGTTGTAATTTACGGCACTCACATCACAATCATTTTCCATTTTCCATAATTTTGATTTGCGAGTGGCGAACCGTCACACACGAGACCCGCTTCTCTCAGCGAGCGATCTGGCGAACCACCTCGTAAAACTCCTTCGTTCCTTCTCGAACATTCTTCACCGTGATGCGCTCGTTGTTGCCGTGCACCCCGGCGCTCTCTTCCGTGGTCGTATAGATCGGCGCCCAACCGTAACTGACTATTCCTAACTGCCGGTAGAGCTGGCTCTCGGTGTAACCGCTCAGCATCTTGGTGGTTATCAACGTCTCCGGGTGATGGACCTTGGTCACCCGGGCGATGATTTCGAAGAGTTCGGTATTGATGGGCGAGCTGTTGGGTGGTTTGAACGTATTTACGTTTTCGATCTGAATCGTGGGATCGGAAATCACCTGCTTCAACTCCGCAAGAAACTCTTCAGGCTTCTCGCCCGGCAGAAGGCGCACATCGAGGTTACAGGTGGCGGCGGTGGGAATCACGTTCGTCTGCTTACTTCCGTTCATCATCGTCAGCGAGATCGTGTTGCGCACTAGGAAACCGTATTCACGTCGTCTGGTTAGCTCCTTAGCGAAGGCCGGATCCTTGAGCGACTCTCGGATACTCGCAAACTTCGACCGCAGCGGTTCCGCTTCGAGCGGAGCAATGTCCTTGAAAAACTTTTCCACGGCCGGCAAGAGTTTGATTGGTGGCTCGTAGGCGATAATCTTTGTCATGGCCCGGATCAGCCGGTTGGGGGCCGAGTCAGCGATCGGACGCGAGCCGTGTCCGGGCTGGCCGGTCGCCTTGAGTTGCAACCAGAACGGCGCCTTTTCCGCCACGTCGATACCGACATACTTCACCTGGCCCTCAGCCAGCAGACCGTCGCCACCTTCAGTCAACAAGTATTCGGCGTTCTTGAAGAGATCTGCCTTGTTGGCAATCATCCAGATCGAGCCTTCGTCTTTTACCTCTTCGTCCGCAGTGGCAAGAAAGATCACGTCGCGCGACAAGGGCGCTTGCTCGCGAGCCAGAATGATCATTGTCATTAGCTGCAATAGGCCTTCGCCTTTCATATCCAGAGCGCCGCGGCCGTAAATCGAGCCTTCTACAATATCTGCTGAGAAGGGATCAACGCGCCAGGCAGACGGATCGGCGGTGACCACGTCTGTATGATTCAGCAAGATGATTGGCCGCTTCGATCCATTTCCCTTCAAACGCGCGATTATGTTTGCTCGCCCCGGCTTGTATTCGAATATCTCGCTTTGAATACTCTCCTTGTCGAAGATTGCTTTGAAAAACTTTGCCGCCTCGATCTCGTTACCCGGCGGGTTTGAGGTGTTGATCCGCAGGTACTGTCGCATTAAGTCGACCGCTTGGTCCTGATATGCACCCCAGTTGATTGGTTTGGAGGTTGTTTGTGCTTGCACGGATGTGCTCGTGAAGAAGCTGCCACTCAAAAGTAGGGATCCAACAATTGCAACGACCGTTGTCTGTGAATAGCTTTTCAAGTTCACTCTCCTCATGATTCAGATTTGCGCAGCGTCAACCACGATCCACGAAATCACACGAAATCGCACTAAAAAGTATTCGTGTTAGTTCGTGTAGTTTCGTGGACGTTTGTATCGCTCGCATCTCCCACGATGAACAGCCCTGGCGTTAGGCAACGTCGTCACTATTACAGAACCGCGAGCGGTAGCAACCGGATCCTAAACTCAACTTCATTCTAGCGTTGAGCCTTTGATCGAGTCGCTACCGCTCTCGGTTCCGTATAGGAGCAGGATCTGCTCCTATGTAAAGGCGTTCGTGAACACCGCAAGTCGGCATCGCCGCCTCTCCCCTACCGAACCTCCAACTCCGCCATCACCGGAACATGATCCGATGCCAGCGTTTTCACTACCCAGGACTTCTTTGCACTTACCCCACCGGTCGTCCGAAAAAAAATGTAATCGATCCTCTTTGATGGATTGTCTGCCGGGTAGCTGAAGCCATCGCCTTTGGCGCGACTTCCAATCCAGGCTTCTTCAAACTTTGTCAGCATCAGTTTGTAAGCACTTCCGGTCGGTTCGTCATTGAAATCACCAACCACAATTAATGGGTTCTTAAGGTCCGCAAGAAACCTGAGCAGTTGTTCGGTTTCAAACAATCGCCCGTCGTCACGCTGATAGTCTAAATGGGTAGTTGCAAAATTGATTGTGCGGCCACCGATATCAACTTCAACTCGAAGCATGCCTCGTCGTTCAGCCTCACGCCGGTTTTCGTATTTACGATGATCGATCTTCTGAATCAGAAACTTCGAGAGAATCGCTACGCCATACTGCCCTTCCTGATAGTCGAGATTGTGGCCAAAGGCATAGTCCATGCGGGTCATCCTGGCCAGCTCAGCGATCTCGTCTACGCCCTCCGTTCGTCGCACACCGCGATCCACCTCCTGCAAGCCGACCAAATCCGGGCGCTCCCGAATGATGACATCCGCAATCCGTTGCAAGTCCAGTTTCTTGTCCACACCCACGCCGACATGAATATTGAAAGTCATCACTCGTAACGTCTTCTTGCCGTCGAGCGGGTTCACAGAGTGGTGGGCTGCCGGCGGGATCAATGATCCCAGCAACGCGATGGTACCAAGAAGAAGTGGAATGTATCGGCGGCTCATCTGCGAGGTGACTTCCCGAAATTTTCCGCTGGTCTAACTTTGAAAGGCATTCTAACATGCGTCAGTTTAAAGGCTCGGCATTGGATTTAGAGCCCGCGAGCCGTGGCGAAAGCATGGAGCCTGGGGCGTGAGCCCCAGGACAAACGCATTTGAGGTCCTAGCCCGCGAGCGGGCGACAGCGGCAACAAAAGAGAGATCGTTGATGAAGACTGACGCAGGAACAAGATTCTTGATCTGCTGTCGCCCGCTCCGCGGGCTGGTTGAATCTAATTTGTTCGTTGACCTGGGGTTCCGCTGCGCTCCACCCCAGGGCGGGGTCCCCGGCCGAGCATCTCGGCTGGGGTGCGAGACTTTATGCTGTCGCCCGCTATCGCGGACTGGTTGAGCGGTTCAGCGCGCGCGGTGCTAGAGGATCGGGGTATTCACACAGCGGCCACCGCTCGCGGTTCCGCAAAAAGTATGTCACTGCTCCATATCGCAATCTTGGTCACCGGCGCGTTCGCTGCCGGCGCAATCAACTCGATCGCTGGAGGCGGCACTTTGATCACTTTTCCCTTGCTGATCTGGCTGGGTTTGGATCCGAAAGTCGCGAATGCTACGAGCACGGTTGCCCTTTGGCCCGGGTTATTTGGAGGTTTGTTTGGCTATCGCAAGGAGTTAGAGAATAGTTCTGCGCTGTTGCTGAGGTTGGGATTAACGAGCGTAATTGGTGGGGCCATCGGTGCCTGGCTTCTGATCTGGACTCCATCGCCCACCTTCGCACGGCTAGTTCCCTTTCTGATTCTGTTTGCCACAATCCTCTTCATGGCTCAGGGCTCAATCCATCGCTGGCTGCGATTACAGCCAATCATGGCCGAGCCGAAAGCATCCTGGTGGCTGGGCGCTATTGTTTTCCAATTCTTCTCTTCGATCTATGGCGGCTACTTCGGGGCAGGCAACGGCATTTTGATGCTGGCGGCCATGGGACTGCTCGGTCTCCACGAGATCCATCGCGCCAACGGAATTAAGAATTTTCTCGGTATCTGCATCAACAGCATTGCGGTCTTGAGTTTTGCGTTGATGGATCTCGTAGATTGGTCCGATGCACTGGTAATGGCAGGCGGCGCATTATTAGGTGGTTTCTTTGGCGCGAGCATGGCTGTCCGCGTGGGACAAACTTGGGTTCGAAAAGGGATTGTGACGATCGGATTGGTGATCTTCTTTGTTATGGTCTGGCGACTGCGACAGTGAATCACGAATTACGAATTACGCTGAAAGCGTTGGCGAGTTTCAGCCCAGGGTTGCCGCAACCCTGGGGATCTTCGTACCAAAGAATCTTAACGCTGAAAGCGTTGGCGAATTACGGCACGGGGGACTTCGCGAACTCTTTCAGAGTTCGCGAAGTAAAATGGGTTGGATCTGAAATCCCAGGGTTGCTGCAACCCTGGGCTGGAATTAGCCAACGCTTTCAGCGTATTTCCTAGCACTAGCCATCAACTGCAGATCATGAAACCATTGCCGGCTGCTGCAAAACTCCCGCGCGAGTTCTACACCAGGACCAACGTCCTCATCGTCGCTCGAGAGCTTCTGGGCAAGCTCCTGGTAGTTCCCGCTCCTGAGGGAAAACGTGTCTCGGGAATCATTGTTGAGACGGAAGCTTACCACGGGCCCCTTGATCGGGCCTCACACGCCTACGGCGGTAGACGAACGAGACGCTCCGAAACAATGTACGGTCTCGGAGGCACGGTTTACATCTTTTTTGTCTACGGCATGTATAACCAATTTAATATCGTAACGAATGTTGCGGACGTACCGCATGCGGTTTTGATTCGCGCGCTCCAGCCAGTTGAAGGCCTTGAGTTAATGCGCCAGCGTCGGCACAACCAACCGGATCACAACCTCACCAATGGACCGGGCAAGCTGTGCATAGCGATGGGAATCGACCGCAGCCTCGATCGTGTAGATTTGTTGGGAAACAAGGTCTGGCTCGAAGCAGGTGAAAAGATTCCTCGTCGCAAGACTGCCTCCGGACCCCGCATCGGCATCGACTATGCGGAAGAGTGGGTGGATAAACCGTGGCGATTTTGGGTTAAAGACAATCCTCACGTTAGCAGGTAACCTAGCATTCAATTTTTGAGGAACGTTTCAAACCTCGCTAATTTGGGTAACAACATACTTGAATTACTTCCCTTACAGAACGATCCACGAAATATCACGAAACACCACGAACAGAATTTTTCGAGTTGTTTCGTGGGGTTTCGTGGATCGTTTTTTTCCTCCGAGCCAACGTACTACACCTCCAAGTGAGTCATCTATATAATTTTGCAGGTCAGGAAGGCGGACCCTGTCCCCGCTCGGACAACGAAAATAAATGTCGTTTAGATAACTGCTCAATTCACTGCTCCTCTTCCTCCTCACATGGCTGGCGATGGTCGAACCTCATTCTCACGGGCGTCACTGAGTGGCTTTCAAGCTTGCGGCGGGGACAGGGTTCCGCCTTCCTGACCGGCAAATTACCGCAGGTTCTTTTTGGGTTTTCACAGTGCTTCTAGCGCTTGCCGTTCTGTGTGGGCGCAGGACCTGCCCCGTGCATGTCACGATTTGCCGAATCGCCCACATCGCGTTTATCTTTAGCTATCCCGTAGTCCAACACTTTCGAAAGGCCGCGCCCATGAAGAACATCTTGCTACTTGCTACTATCTCTGCGTTTCTGCTTACCTCCTGCACCCAGCAGCCCCCTACAACAACCAACCAGGCAAACGCTGACGATACTCTCAAGAAAGTACACGACGAATATGTCGTGGAATTTCTCCGTCGCAATCCCACGGTCAACACCTATCTAGGCGGCGCGGGGCTCGATCCAAAACTGCGAGATGTGATGGAAGTCTGCGCGACCATTCGGCGGCGGCCTTGCAAGAAGAAGATCGCTGGCTGACGAACACAAAACGGTCGCTGGAGGCAATTAGTCCCGGTTTACTGTCCGCGCCGCAGCGGATCAATCGCGACGTTGCTCTGGCCCAGGTAAATTTCCTGTTGCACCAGCATCAAGTGCGCCGCTATCAGGAGCGCGCGCTCGACACCTACACCGATGAACCGTTTCGCGCGGTTGACTGGCACTTGCAGGGAATGTCGCAGACCGGAGACAGAACTTATGGTACTGCTGAAGAATGGATACTGGTGGGCAAACGTCTCGCGGCCGTCCCTGCGTTTCTCAAAGTCGCCCAGGACCAGCTCACTGCCGGAATCGCATCACGCAACACGCCTGACTGGCGCATGTTGATCCGAAACGGCATCGACACATCCGAAGCGAACGCGAAGTATTTTGATGAGACACTACCAAAGCTTGCCGAAGAGCGGGTCGCCGGGCCGCAGCGTGATCCGCTGCTGACGCAGGTGCGCGACGGATCGAAGCAGGCGGCCGCCGCCTTCCGCGGTTTGCGCGACTTCGTGGCCAACAATTTCTTCGACGAACCCGCGAAGAAAGATATTTCAGGTCTTAAGCAGGACTTTCGTTCAGATCGCTACGCCATGGGAGAGGAAGAATACAACTGGGCGGTTAAGAATAATCTGCGCGTCAACAAAACTGGGGCCCAGCTCTTCGAAGAGGCGATGCCCATTGTCGAGGCAGCCCAAAAAGAGATGAGTGACCTCGCGCGCACAATTGGAGAAAAGCGCGGACTTACCCTGCCTGCAGAAGGCCCGGCCGCTGTGCGCGCAGTCTTCGACGAGCTTTCTAAAGATTATCCCAAGTCTGACGCCGAAATGGTCCAGTGGTATAACGAGTCAGCCTTCAAGTTAGTCGACTACGCGCGCAAGACCGGAGTGTTCGACGTGCCTGCCGATTACAAGCTTGAAGTGGTCGAGACCCCGCCGCCGTTGCGTGCCTCGATCGATGGCGCAGCGTACTATCCCGCGCCACCTTTCAAGAACACCGGCGTGGGTCGTTTCTACGTCACCACTACCGACAACAACAAAGCTGCGCTGCAGTCGAATAACCGCGCTGCGCTTGCCGATCTCGCTGCGCACGAGGGTTTTCCCGGACACGATTGGCACTACAAAGTGATGACTCAGAACCGGGTCAACATCGCCGGCGTTCGCTGGCTCACCCCGGGTGCGGTCGAAGATTCGTCCTCGATGTGGGAAGACTCGATGGCCGCTGAAGGCTGGGCCCTCTATTCGGAGGCTTTGATGGCCGAGCCGCAGCCCGGCGCGCCCGAAGGTTTCTACACGCCGGAAGAACGGCTTTATCAACTTCAGGGCAAGCTCTATCGCGATTTGCGTGTACGCATCGATACTGGCATTCACACGAACCGCATGACCTATGCCGAGGCGGTGGATCTCTTTTCGGAGATTGTAGATTTTCTGCCGGGCAAGTGCAGCGACATGGCGGCAGTAAAAAGCGAAGCTAAACAGGCGAGCTGCGGTTCGTCTGAGCGCGCTATCTTTCGTTATTCAAAGTGGCCCACACAAGCCATCACCTATCGTCTCGGCAAGGACGAAATCTTTGCCCTGCGCAAGGAAGCCTCCGCCCTTGTCGGCAAGCGCTTCTCACCGAAGACATTTCACCTGCTCTTCATGAAACAGGGCACGATTCCATCCGGCTATTTTCGTGACGAGCTGTTGAGGGAAATCAAGGGGCAGTAGGCGCTCGGTATTAGTAAGCCGACCGTTATGGACGACTCTTCCAGGACCCTTCTCGGCAGGACACTAGCCCGACGGTAATTGCGGCTTGGACCGGTCTCAGCATCAAACATCACGTCCGGGTTCTAGCATTCCAGTCCAAATTTGGGACAAGACCTGCCGTTCTGGATCTCTCGTTCAAGTGTTATCGAGCATTCTTCGTATCTGCCGGGGTGGGCATTGCTTGCCGCAAAGTGAACTCCCCAAAACAAATTGGATCTCCCCCAAATCAGGTGCTGGCTACCCTCGCCGGTTTCAACTAGAGAACCGCCCGCCCAGCAAACTCCTGCCCGGTGGGCGGTTTGATTCTCGACAGTCCCTCACAGGTCGAGGGCCAGACCATGAACTTCGAGAGGTGAACTTCGAAGGTGGAATTGAAAGAGTAAAAGTGCTATAAACAAGTCCCCACTTCTCCCTTAATTGTTCACGCCCCGACACTGACAATTTCCATCGTCTGAGTCCGAATGTAACTGTTCGTGTTGGTTAGCTACACATCATTGCAAGGGGACTTCTAATGTACAAATCGTTCCTTGTTCTCGTCTTCCTGGTTCTGTTTGGCTCATATTCGGCTCCCGTTGCCGGGCAAACAACAAGCGATAAAAGCCAGACGCAAAAAAACATCAATGACCCGAAAAACCCGATAAACTCTGTCCCTATGGTAATGCCCGCACCGAAAGACCGGAATGCCGAAGCAAAGGAATTGTTCAGGGAGGGAATGAGACTCACGGAGGCGGGACAGCTCTCACAAGCCGTTGAAAATCTTCAGCAAGCATTAGGACTGGATCCAGAGTACGCTGACGCTTATGCCGCGCTCGGTCGTGCGTACTTTAAGATGCGCGAATGGCAAAAGGCGTTAGTCAATCTTCGCCGGGCGGCAGAATTGAACACAAAACAACGGCCGTCTCAAGACGCACTTTACCGGAAGGGGTTGATGGAAGAATCGAAAGAAGCCAGCATTCAGGTGAAGGGCGCTACGATAAGCCCACAAATCAAACAAGAGGCCAACGCAGTTGCTGCTGCAGTGAAACCACTGCGTCCAAAATCAGAAACGACGCGACAACAGGAACAGCAGGGAGAGATCAACACGCCCGTGACGGTCGCTCCTACAAGCTCACAAACCAAACTGCCACAAGGAACCGACGCAAATGCTGCTGGCGTGAAACCACCGAGTCCAGAATCAATAACGACGCGACAACCGGAGCAGCGAGAAGAAGCCAGCACTCTTGCGACGGCCACTACGAGCCCACAAATCAACCTGCCACAAGAAACCAACGGCAATGCTGCTGCAGTGAAACCGCAGCGTCCAGAATCAGAAGCGACGCGACAACCGGAACAACTGAGAGAAACCAGCACTTCGGCGAAGGCCAGCTCCACAAGCTCACAAACCAAACTGCCACAAGAAACCAATGGCAATGCTGCTGCAGTGAAACCACTGAGTCCAGAATCAGAAACAACGCGACAACCGGAACAACGGGACGAAGTCAGCACTCCGGCTAAGGCCATCCCCACAAGTCCACAAATCAAACTGCCACAAGAAACCAACGGCAATGCTGCTGGCGTGAAACCACCGGGTTCAGAATCAGAAGCAACGCGACAACCTGAACAGACCACTGATGGTGTACCTGCGTTAAAGAGCAACGATGACGGCGCATCAGAACAAGAACAGGAACCAGTGGGTGTTCGCGTTTCAATGACTGTCACACCAGCATCAGCGCCTCTGGAGCCTCCCAGCGCCTCTCCAGTTTCAACCAAAACGTCTAGCAATGAGACTTTACTAACCAGGCTCTACCGTATAGGTCCGAGTGACGTTCTGAATGTTCGCATAAATGACTCTCAATCGCCGCAATCAACACTTTTTACGGTCACGCCATCGGGCTTGCTCGAACATCCAATGCTCCCTGAACCGTTACTGGTAACGGGTTTTACGGCGGAGGAAATTGGCTCGAAGATCGAGTTCGAGTTGAGCAAGCGCGCATTGCTTGATAATCCGAAGGTAGTGGTCGGAGTGCGCGATTATGCTAGTCACACGATTCTCGTCAGCGGACTTGTGAAAGAGTCTGGCACAAAGTTTTTAAGACGAGAGGCTATTCCGCTCTATGTAGTCGTGGCCGATGCGCAGCCTCTACCTCAAGCGGCAAGAGTAACGGTGGTACGAAGCGAACTCAACCAGATATATGAGATCGATTTTACGCAAGCAGCGGATATGAATTTGCTGATCCGTCCGGGAGACGTTATCACTCTGCATCCGAATGTGATGCAGTTCATTTACATCGGCGGTGAAGTAAAGTTTCCCGGTGAGAAAACCTATCGCCGAGGCTTAACTCTTACCCAAGCCATCATCTCGTCTGGCGTAACTCCAAAATCTAAAGTGGCGGAGATTGGCCGCGATGACGGTCGAGGGTTTTTGGTCGGAACGCATTTTGATTTAAAGGATATTCAATCAGGAAAAGCTGTCGATCCCTTACTCAAGCCAGGTGATCGCATTATGGTTCTGCGTTGAGACAGGACATTAGCCATCCACAGATTATGCAGATTACACAGATTTAGAATAGTGAGACTCTACTGCTGAGGTCGAAATCTGTGAAACAAACCGACAACTTCTTGTTTTCCTAGCAAGAATTTATGCTGCCAGGAGAGCAATATCTGGCTGTCGGAACTTAAGCGCCGTGGCCATCACCTGATGCCCCTTTCGAGTGAT
>Ga0136617_10000655_pt1 | contig 29604 bp, 28 predicted proteins | sample AntDrymUQ3222106_2_FD_129672 | JGI IMG/M metagenome (GOLD analysis project Ga0136617, IMG submission 129672) | Polar desert sand microbial communities from Dry Valleys, Antarctica - metaG UQ322 (21.06) | ecosystem: Environmental > Terrestrial > Soil > Desert | place: Antarctica: Dry Valley... | reverse complement strand
CGTGAACCGGTATCGGCCAACTGGAAAGGCCCCTATCTCCGGAAAGCGGTGCCACTCGACCCTTGGGGTCAGCCTTACATTTATACTGCCGCGTCAACCCAGGCGGCCGCCTTCGAGCTGCGATCCTTGGGCAAGGACGGAAAACCGGGCGGAGAGGGAGAAGACGCGGATATAACGGGAAGCTGAGGTCGAGAAGTCACCAAAAGTCGGCCAATGCGGCGCTCGCAGCAACTCCCTGACAATCTAGGGGTGCTGACCTACACGGTGGACTACGTCGCGCTACCCGGCAGCCCGGCGACGACCGTGCACTTCGAGTTCGAGAAATTGACGCTAATTAGGGTTACTCGGTGGCCGAGTCTGCTGTGTTGCTATCGGGCTCCGTCGCCTTGGTCCACCAGTCCGGTGTAACGGTCTCGTCGCTGCCGAGCTGCGGAGGCTCGGCGGTGGAGGTATCCGCCGGGATCACCACGCCGTCGGCGCCGAGAAGCTGGAAGAGCTTCCACTGGGCGGTCCGCGCCGCGCCGGGCCGGGAGCCATTGTACATGAGAGAGACGACGAGAGTTCCTTCGGCACGGCCGAGGTAGCCCACCAGGGTTGATGCACGCCCCAACGTGCCGGTCTTGGCCCGCACGACTCCGGCGCCAGGGAAGCCGGTGTTAAGCCGACGGAGCGTGCCGCTGCCATTGGCGGGCAAGAGCTGGGGAAAGTTCAGTCCACCCGGCGTGGCCGGGAACCGAGCCAGATAAGACACGAACGCGGATGGGCTGACCCGGTCTTCATACGAGAGCCCGCTGCCATCCACCAGATAGACGCCGGCCTCCTGCCCAATCACTTTCTGGACGTGGGCGGTCAGATTAGCAGGCGCGTCGGTCCGTCCACCGGCCCACTGCAGCAACAGTTCGGCCCCGAGGTTGTGGCTCCGCCGGTTGATCTCGCTCGCCAGAGAGTCCAGCGACGGCGAGGCGACCTCGGCCAAGACCTTGAGCGAACCATCCAGCGGCTCGGTAGACTTTCCTGCTCGATTCCAGACGATTCCCGCCTTCTTGAGGGCGGTGGCCCACACGGCTCCGAGAACGGCCTTGGGATCCCGGGTGGTGGTGGTGAGCCGGCGGGGGGTGGCCCGCACACCGATCGTTCCTGCCACGATCCAGCCACCCCCACTCCGGGGACTCAGCCGGAGCCGCGACCGGCGGCCCTTGCCGGTGACCGCGGTAACGGTCACCAGAGAGCTGATCCCATGAGGAGCCGTCTCGATGAGCCTGGCGCGGGCCCCCACTTTCCGGCCAGCCTGCACCGTCAGCCAGACGACATTCTCGTGTACGGTGAGCGGGCCCACCAACGGGGCAAAGAGGCGTCCAGCGTGTCGTTGGGACCACACCGCCGGATAAGTCGCGGTGGCCGGCCCACCGGCGCTCTGAACCTCGAGCGGACCCGAGAGCCGCTTCACCCCGGCGCCCGCGAGCTGCACCGCCAGGTCGTGGAGGGTTGGCCCCGAGCCTGCTGCCCGCTCCAGTGAAGGATCGCCGTTCAGCTCCAGAGCCCAGCGGCCTAGCCACTCACCTTTCACCGTGTCCATGACTCCGGCCCCGACAACTCGGGTGGAGCGGCGGGCGGCTCCTCCCAGTACACTCCGGGCGTAACCCGTGGTAAAGAGCTTGACGGCGGAGGCCGGCATGAGGGAATGGTCCGGGTTCATGCTCCACAACATCCTGCCCGACTGGTCCGCGATGGCGATGCCCCACTCGCCCGGAGCGCTCCGCGCGGCCGATTCGTACCACTCGGAAACCCGGGAGCTGAGCCAGTGGTCGCCGCCCTGAGCCTCCAGCACTGAGGCGGGCGCTGATACCACCAGCGCAAGGGCGAGCTTCAGACCACGCGAACTCATGAAAAGCGCCACTGACCTTCCTGGTCTGAGCGGTGAGTGATGGAGTCGTCAGGTGTTGTTGCGGCGAGGGGCCGAAACTGTGCCGAAGTGACTCTCTGCAGGGGGGGAAATGTACCCAGTAGACCCTCTCCCTTGCTAGGGGCGGATTTCAGCAAGTACCGGGCCCGCCTTCCCGTGACCCGGGTCACAGAATGGGTCCTCGGGTAGGGATATCATACCTTGGGCGCAGAGCTCAGTGCGTTTAGCTGGGATGTGCGGATGGCATGGCGGTATGCATGCGTCACCGCTCATTCCTTACTTGAGATTCTACTGGGCAGCGCGCGGCCGGAAGTTGATGGCCTGAGACGTGGGACCCAGTGACTTCACTTTAGGCGATCCGAGGAGGTCGAATGCGAGTAAATTCTTCTACACGCTTTGCTGCCATGGCTGTACTGGTTGGCGCATTGGCGTGTGCCGGAAACACGGCGCGCGAGGCGGATACCGATGAAACTGCCGCTGCCAGAGACACCAGCTTTGCCGACACGCTGGGCGGAGAGGCGCAGAACCGTCCGGGCGATCGGGGTATGGAGGGCGATAGCGTGAACGTTCCTCAGTATCCGGAGACCAGCGACACCTTCCTGCAGAATCAGGGTCCCGGCTCGGCCCAGGACACCGCAGGATATTCCGGCATGGAGCGGACGGACACCACCGGTCAGGCAAATCAGCAGAGCCAGACCGACACCACCTCCTTCGGCGGCGACACCACCGGGGTCGGGCAGGATACGTCCAGCATGACCGGGCAGGATACCACCAACATGACGGGTGGCGACACCACCGGGTACGATCCATCTCAGCAGCCGCAGGATACGGCCTCCAGCAGGTAAGCATTGAATGAAGTTCCAGGGTCCAAGCTCGGGGGCGCCAATCGGCGTCCCCGAGTTTTTAGCCTGGACCTCTGATGCGGGGTGATCGCCGTCTTCCGAGGAGTTGAGGACAGGGGAGGATAGATCGATGCACATTCAAGTTTTCCATCACGCGTTGCTTCGGAGCGCAGTGGCAGGCGCGCTGCTCCTCGCGGGCGCTGCGTGCTCGGGCTCGGACGGCATCGAGAGCGCCGCACGGCGGGAGGCGACCGCGAACCTCGCTGAGTTGGAGCGGATTCGGCCCCCGGAAGATTCCACGGAGACTCGGGGCACCGGGACCACGAGCGAGACCGCCGACGAGGAGCCGATTGAAGCGTCTGAGTAGAAGGCGGCTCGTCCCCGCTTACTTTAACAATCCTTTTGCAATCGTCTGCAGCTGCATGTTGCTGGTTCCCTCGTATATCGTTCCAATCTTCGCGTCCCGGTAATACTTCTCCGCCGGATACTCCTTGGAGTACCCGTACCCGCCGAACAGCTCGAGGCACGACGAGGTGATCCTGTCGGCCACCTGAGAGCTGAACAGCTTGGCCATGGCTGCCTGCTGTGCAAACGGCTGACCCGAGTCCTTGAGTCTTGCCACGTTATACACCATGAGGCGGGCTGCCTCCAGATCGGTGGCCATCTGGGCCAGCTGGAACTGCACGGCCTGGAACTCGGCGATTGCCTTGCCAAACTGCCGGCGCTCCTTCACGTATGCCGTCGCTGCCTCGAGCGCTCCGGTGGCCACACCGATCATCTGCGCCCCAATGCCGATGCGCCCCTCGTTCAGCGTCTCGATCGAGATCTTATAGCCCTGGCCCACCGGCCCGAGCACGTTCTCGTCGGGAACCACACACTCCTCCAGGATCAGCTCGGTGGTGCTCGAGGCCCGAATCCCCAGCTTGTTCTCCTTCTTACCGATGGACAATCCGGGGAAGTCCCGCTCCACCAGGTACGCGGTGATCCCCTTGTACCCTTTGGAATGGTCGGTGTTGGCGAAAATAATGAAGAGCCCGGCCTCGGCCCCGTTGGTGATCCAGAACTTCCGCCCGGTGAGCGCCCAACCCATGCCCTTTCGCTCGGCGCGGGTGGCCAGCGCAAATGCGTCGCTCCCGCTGCCGGGCTCGGAGAGCGCGAACGCTCCCAAGAGCCCGGTGGTGAGCCGGGGAAAGAAGCGGGTTTTCTGCTCGCTGGTGGCCCACCGGAGGATCGCGTTGTTGACGAGGGTGTTGTGCACGTCTACGTAGATGGCGGCCGAGGCGTCTACCCGGGCCAGCTCCTCGATGGCGAGCACCGCCATGAAGATGCTGCCGCCGCTGCCGCCGTACTCCTCCGGCACCTCGATCCCCATGAGGCCCAGCTCGAAGAACTTGGGAATGAGGTCGAGGCGGAACTGGGCCGCCTCGTCCATCGCATGAACGTGGGGACGTATCTCGGCGCCCGCGAACTCGCGGACGGCGTCACGGAACATCGCTTCTTCTTCGGACAGAATTGTCAGGGCGGGGGCGGCGCTGCTGAGGTCCTGCATAGGGGCCGGACTCCCGAGAATGTCGAGGGCGGTCAACTCTCGGGAGTATAGCCCCGACTGGAGACCGGTTCAATCCGCGCCGCCTCCAGCACCTCGAGCGCCACCGGCACCCGGCCGAGCGGCGCGGCAACCTGGACCCCCTGCACCCGCTCCGCCACGGCCGCCAGCATCTCCTGCGAGATTCGGATTCCCTCCGCCAGCGCTTCGTCCTTGCCCCGAAGGCTTGCACCGCGCATGCGTTCGAGCACCGAATCGGGGACCGATACGCCGGGCACCTCGTTGGCCAGAAACTCGGCATTTCGCAGCGAGACCAAAGGCCAGATCCCCGCCACGATGGGGATGCGGAAATGCTCGACCTTGACCAGAAAACGGTCGAGCTGGTCCAAGTCGAAGATCGGCTGGGTAACCGCGAACTCTGCTCCGGCGTCCACCTTCCATGCGAAGCGCCGTAGCTCCCGGTCCAGATCTGGTGCCGCGGGATTTACCCCCACCCCCACCACAAAGCGAGTAGGCCTCCCCAGCGGGTTTCCGCCCGGGTCGAGACCCCGGTTGAGCCGGGAGACCAGGTTGGTCAGCCCGATGCTATCGATATCGAAGACGGCGGTGGCGTCAGGATAGGGACCCATCTTCGGCGGGTCGCCGGTAATGATCAGGAGGTTGTGGATACCCGCCGCCGAGGCCCCCAGGAGATCCGATAACATCCCCAGCAGGTTTCGGTCGCGACAGGCGTAATGCACCACGGCCTCCAGGCCCACCTCGCGCTCGATCATCAGCGCCGAGAGCAATGCTCCCATGCGGCTTTGCGCCCGGGGGCCGTCCGGCACGTTGACGGCATCGACTCCCGCCGCCTTGAGGAGGCGGACCTGGTCGAACATTGGCCCGGGATCTACCCCCTTGGGCGGTACTATCTCGACGGTGGTGATGAACTGTCCGGCGGCGAGCTTGGCCCCCAGACACGAGCGCTTGCCGAGCGGCACCGGCTCGACCGCGGCCGCCGGCAGGGGCACCGCCGCGACAGCGTGCACGTGTCGCGGCGACACGCTCTGGACGAAGCCTACGATGGCCTTGATGTGCTCGGGTATGGTTCCGCAGCACCCGCCTACAAAGCGGGCACCGGTCTCGACCATCCGCCGGGCGTAGCTCGCCATGTACTCGGGAGATGCCATGTAGATCTTGCGGTCGCCGATTTCGCGGGGAAGCCCCGCGTTGGGTTGCGCGGACAGTGGCCGCGTCGTGACTCGGGCGAGCTTCTCGATGGCTTCGAGCACGCCATGCGGCCCCACTGAACAGTTCACGCCGATCACGTCGGCGCCCATGGCCTCGAGCTCGGGGCCGAACGTCTCGGGGTCGGTTCCGTAGTGGGTCTTGCCGTCGGTGCCAACCGTCATCTGAGCGATGACGGGGAGGTCGCAGAGACCTCGAACGGCCTCGAGAGCGGCACGGAGCTCCGCCACATCGCTGAAGGTCTCGAGGACGAATCCGCTGACTCCTCCCGCCAGGAGCCCCTTAACCTGACGCGAGAACGCACCCCGGGCTTCCTCAACGGACATCTTGCCGAACGGCTCGATCCGGATTCCGAGCGGACCTATGGCTCCCGCCACGGCGGCCCGCTCACCAGCGGCCTCACGCGCCAGGCCGGCCGCCACGGTGTTGATGCGCTCGGTTTCATCGGCAAGGCCGCAAGTGGCCAGCTTGACCGGATTGGCTCCAAAGGTGTTGGTCTCGATCAGCTCGGCTCCGGCGCGCACGTACTCGCGGTGGATGTCCCGGACCATGTCGGGTTGCTTGAGGTTCAGCTCGTCATAGCAGACGTTCAGGAAGATCCCGCGCCCGTAGAGCATGGTGCCCATGGCGCCGTCCACCACGTGTACCCGGCCGTCGGCGATGAGCTCGGTGAGTGTCTTCATATGGTGTCGGGGCACCCCCCCGTGGGCGCTCGCTGAGTGTCGGGGCACCCCCCCGTGGGCGCTCGCTGAGTGTCGGGGCACCCCCCCGTGGGCGCCCGCTGAGTGTCGGGGCGCCCCCCCGTGGGCGCTCGCTGAGTGTCGGGGCACCCCCCCGTGGGCGCTCGCTGAGTGTCGGGGCGCCCCCCCGTGGGCGCCCGATGAGGGTAGGCACAGGGGCCTACCGGGTAGGCACGGGGGCCTACCCTTACGGGTCTATCTCTCATAGTTCAGGTTGGGCGAGAGCCAGCGCTCGACCGCGGCCACGTCCATGCCTTTGCGCCGGGCATAGTCTTCCACCTGGTCCCGTTCGATCTTGCCCACGCCGAAGTACAGCGACAAGGGATGCCAGAAGTAGTAGCCGCTGACCGAAGCGGCCGGCAGCATGGCAAAGCTCTCGGTCAGTGTGATCCCGGCGCTCTCACCGGGGCGCAGCAGATCGAAGAGAGTGCGCTTCTCGGTGTGGTCGGGGCATGCGGGATAGCCCGGCGCTGGCCTGATGCCCTGGTAGCGCTCCCTGATGAGCCCCTCGGTGTCCAGCGACTCGTCCGGCGCGTAGCCCCAGAACTCACGGCGGACCCGCTGATGCAAGAGCTCCGCGAACGCCTCTGCCAGCCGGTCGGCGAGAGCCTTGGTCAGAATGGCGCTGTAGTCGTCATGGGCCGCCTCGAAGCGCTTCACCAGGGCTTCGATCCCCACTCCGGTGGTGACGGCAAAGGCGCCGATATGGTCCGGGACCCCGGTCTCCCGCGGAGCCACAAAGTCGGCGAGGGCGAGGTTGGGCCGGCCCGGAGGCTTGAGCATCTGTTGCCGGATGGTGTGGATGGCGGCGTTCTTCTCCGCCCGGCTTCCGTCCGTGTATACCTCGATGTCGTCACCGGCACTGTTGGCCGGAAAGAACCCGAGAACGCCACGGGCGCGCAGCAGCCGCTCGCGAACGATCTGCTCCAGCAGCACACCGGCGTCTCGAAACAGACTCGAGGCTGCGGGACCGCGCACTGGATCCTCGAGAATGGCCGGATAGTGCCCGGACAGCTCCCAGGTCTGGAAGAACGGGGTCCAGTCGATCAGCGGAACCAGCTCCTCCAGCGGGTAGTCGTCCAGGACCTTGATGCCCGTGAAGCTGGGCTCAGGCGGCCTGGCTGCCGCCCAGTCTACCGCGAGCCGGTTCTTCCGGGCGTCCGCGATGGACTGGTGCCGTTCTTCCGCCTTGCGGCTTCCCCGCTGAGTCCGGAGGTCCTGGTAATCCGTCCGCACCCCTGCTACGTAGCCGGCGCGGAGGGAGTCGCTGCGCAGGTTTCCGGCTACACCCACCGCCCGGGAGGCATCGATCACATGGACCGTTGGGCCTTTGTAGTTGGGCTCGATCTTTACCGCGGTGTGCACCCGTGAGGTCGTAGCCCCTCCTATAAGCAGCGGAATGGTGAACCCCTCCCGTTCCATTTCACCGGCCACGAAGCTCATCTCCTCCAGCGAGGGCGTTATCAGCCCGCTCAGCCCGATAATGTCCACCTGTTCCTTCCGGGCGGTCTCCAGAATTCTGGCGCACGGCACCATGACGCCGAGGTCGATGACCTCGTAGTTGTTACACTGCAGCACCACGCCGACGATATTCTTGCCGATGTCGTGCACGTCCCCCTTCACGGTGGCCAGCAGCACTCGGCCGTTGGATTTGGAGGTCCCTGCGCCGTTGCCCGGCGCGAACCCCTGGGCAAGCTTCTCGGCCTCGATATACGGAATCAGATGGGCCACCGCCCGCTTCATTACCCGCGCGCTTTTCACCACCTGGGGCAGAAACATCTTGCCCGCCCCGAACAGGTCGCCAACGATATTCATCCCGTCCATCAACGGCCCTTCGATGACGTGGATGGGGCGCTCCGCCTGATGCCGGGCCTCCTCGGTGTCGTCCACGACGAAGTCGGCGATGCCCTCCACCAGCGCGTGGGCCAGCCGCTCGGCCACAGGGGCGTTGCGCCAGCCGAGGTCGGTAGCTTGCGCCGCGGCGCGCCCTCTGACCGTGTCGGCCACCTCGAGCAGACGGTCGGTTGCGTCGGGACGGCGATTGAGGACCACGTCCTCCACCCGCTCCAGCAGGTCCGGCGGTATATCCGAGTAGATCGTGAGCTGGCCGGCGTTCACGATCCCCATGTCCATCCCCGCCTCGATGGCATGGTACAGGAAGACGGAGTGGATGGCCTCCCGCACCGGATCGTTTCCCCGAAAGGCGAATGAGACGTTGCTCACGCCTCCGCTGATCAGGGCGAGCGGCATACTGTCCTTGATGCGACGGGTAGCCTGGATGTAGTCCACCGCGTAGTTGTTGTGCTCCTCGATCCCGGTGGCGATGGCGAAGATATTGGGATCGAAGATGATGTCCTCGGCGGGGAAGCCCACCTGCTCGGTCAGGATCCGATAAGCGCGCCGGCAGATCTCGACCTTCCGCTCAGCGGTGTCGGCCTGGCCCTGCTCGTCGAAGGCCATCACGATGACGGCCGCGCCGTAGCGCCGGACCAGGGTGGCGTGGTGGATGAACGTCTCCTCCCCCTCCTTCAGGCTGATGGAGTTCACAACGCTCTTCCCCTGGGCACACTTGAGCCCCGCCTCGATGACCGACCATTTGGAGGAATCGATTACCAGCGGCACCCGGCTGATGTCGGGCTCAGCGGCAATCAGCTGCAGGAACGTGGTCATCGCTTCCTGCGAATCGAGCATCCCCTCGTCCATATTCACATCGAGCATCTGCGCGCCGCTCTCCACCTGCTGCCGCGCGATTTCCAGCCCCGCCTCGTAGTCGCCCGCCAGGATCAGCCGGGCGAACTTGCGTGATCCCGTGACATTGGTTCGCTCGCCCACGTTCGCGAAGATGCTGTCGGGCCCGATCGTGAGCGGCTCGAGTCCGCTCAAGCGGAGGCGGGCAGGCGGGGAAGCGGGTAATCGGGGAGGCAGACCGGCAACGGCGTCGGCGATGGCTCTTATGTGTGCGGGTGTGGTCCCGCAGCAGCCGCCAACCAGATTGACCAGGCCGCTTTCGGCGAACTCGCGAAGTATGCCGGCCATGTACTCCGGGCTCTCATCGTACTGCCCGAATTCATTGGGCAGGCCCGCGTTGGGATGGGTGCTCACGAAAACGGGGGAGATCCGGGAGAGCTCCTGGACGTACTGGCGCAGCGCCCGGGCCCCGAGCGCGCAGTTCAGGCCCACGCTGAGCGGGCGTCCATGCGCTACCGAGTTCCAGAAAGCCTCTGTCGTCTGGCCCGAGAGGGTGCGCCCGCTGGCATCGGTGATCGTGCCCGAGATCATCACCGGCACCCGGATACCGGCCGCCGCGAAGTGAGCGTCGATGGCAAACAACGCGGCCTTGGCGTTCAGGGTGTCGAAGATGGTCTCGACCAGAAGTAGATCCGCGCCGCCATCGAGCAGGCCGCGTATGGCCTGGCCATACGCATCCACGAGGGAGTCGAATCGCACATTCCGGAAGCCGGGATCGTTCACATCCGGGGAGAGAGACGCGGTGCGGTTGGTCGGTCCCAGCACCCCCGCGACGTAGCGGGGCACATCCGGAGCACGCTGCTCGAACTCATCAGCCAGCTCGCGGGCAATGCCGGCGGACGCACGGTTCAGCTCGTAGACCAGAGCTTCCATTCCATAATCGGCCAGGGAGATCGAGGTCGAGTTAAAAGAGTTGGTCTCCAGGATGTCCGCCCCGGCCTCCAGGTACGCCTCATGAATCGAGCGGATGATGTCCGGCTGGGTGAGCGAGAGGAGGTCGTTATTCCCCTTGAGGTCGCGAGACCAGTCGGCGAACCGGTGGCCCCGATAATCCTGTTCTCCGAGGCCGTAGCTCTGGATCATCGTGCCCATCGCCCCGTCGAGCACCAGGATCCGCCGGGCAAGCAGCGGCTCCAGCTCGGCGAGCCGGGCCTCCCGGCTGCGACCGCGCACGCCGGCAGGACGAGAGGCAACTGAGGTCAAGGAGTCTCCAAAAGAAAAATCCCCGAGGCCAAAACGCCTCAAGGAGAGCGTTTTAGCAGGTTATTTAACGTGGCCGCAATCGCGCAACTCACCACGGGTTCGGTTTTTATGACAGTCTCAAGTTAGCTGGCAGTGGTAGCGTCAGCAAGTCGGGAGTTGACTCCCGACTCCCGACTCCCGACTCCTACAGCATTCCCATAACGAACCCCCGCACCACGTACAACACCAGCCACGCCACCATCGGGCTGAAATCGATCATTCCGAAGGGAGGAAGGATCCGCCGGATGGGTTCGATGAGCCAGTTGGTCAGCGCGTACACAGGGCGCATCCACCGGTTATACGGGCCGATGCCGAGCCACGAGCCAATCACCCGGATCAGGATGGCCGTCATGAGCACGGTGAACAGCGCGCCCACCAGTACCCGAATCCAGGTCCGCGGCCCCCCCTGGGCGACCATCGTGATGCTTGCGGCCATACCGATCAGCCAACTGGTCAGACTCAGCAGCAAGAGGCCGCCGCCGATGACGATGCCGAGGAGCCACAGCGGCGCGTTCTGCGGATTGCCGCCGGCTCTGGTGATGCGCCGTTCCAGAGGATTCAGCACGGGATCGCTCAGTCTGCGCATAAACCGGGGCCAGGCTCCGAACGCATTAATCCGCCGGTTTCGCACAGCCCAATGGGTGAGGGCCACCGTTGACGCGTACGCCAGTGCCGCTATGACGAGGGTGCGAACCGCGAGGTAGAGGACCGCGAAGGAGGCTGTTATTCGCCCACCTCCATCGGCCGTTGGGCACCCGAGCTGGAGGTGCACATCAGGGTAAAGCGTCCACCGTTCAGCGATGCTTCGGCCAGGATGCCGCTGTCACCCCGGCAGGACACGATCTCGCGTTGTGCGGGCCGGCGGTAGGCCACCGTTATGACTGGCTCACGTTGGAGGTTCACCATCCGGCGCACAGTGGCGGGCGTGAGGCTTTCGATTCCCATCTGGCGAAGGGTATTGGCGGGACGGCCCCGGTGCGAGGCTCGGTAGGAGACAGCTCGGTCTACCAGATCGAAGATCTCGCTGCCGAGCTCCGAGGCGTCCCGCTGGTCGGGCGGAAGGCTGCTCCCGCGGTCGGTAGCCTGGGGCTCGGGGCGGTTTCCCGGGTCGCAACCAGCGGCCGCGCACGCGAGCCACAGCGTGAGAAGCCGCGAGACCCGAGCGCTCATTCCATCGCAAATTCGCGGTTAAACACAACCTCGAAACTGAAGGTCTTGCCTTTGCTCTTGGTGTCCATGTGATCGGCGATGCGCTTGAGCCGGGCCGGAATGCCCAGGATTTTTTCCTGCGCTTTTCGTCCGAGCTCGCCCAGACCATCCAGGCTGTCGATTTTCCAGTAACGGATCTGCTCTTGAACTATCCGGAGGTAATCCCGCGGACCGTAGATCCCTGACCGGCGGATGACGTCCGCCAGCTCTTTAAACCCCGGCATGGTAACGCCGGGCATATCGATGGCCGGGAGAATGAACGACGCCGAGTGAAGCGCCTGGTCGGGATCGCGCTTGAGGATTTCCTCGAAAACGGTGCGATAGAAGGTGTAGTGACGGGCCTCCTCCTTGGCCACCTGGCTGAGGATTACACCCAGGCGCGGCTCGTACTCCGCCACGATCTTTCCCGTCTCGCTGTGAGAGAACTGGGTTGCCCGTTCCTGCACGGTGGTGTAGGCAAATACCCGATAAGGGTCCCGATCCCACGCGGGGTGGAAGCCAGCGCGCAGGTACTCGAACTGCATTTCCTCCAGCTTCCGCTGTTGCAACAGACGTGTGTCCCGGGCGTAATCATGAAGCACCTGCCCGTGCCGGTCTTCCTCGGCGGTCCAGAGATTGTTCCAGCTTCTCCAGAAGCTCTCGTCTCCCAGGTACACCGCCAGCAGCCGGTGAAAGTGCGGCAACCCCTCTTCGGTGAGGAGGTTCAAAGCCAGCGCGGCCCGCGCATGGTCGGGTATTCCCTCGGCTTGGGCCCGGAGGGTGGCCATGTGGGTGTCGGGGCACTCGTCCGGTCCCGGCCCGATGAGGTCAGAGGGAAACCAGAGCTCCCGTTTGCGCTCGTGCACTTCCATCAGCTCCTGAACCTTCTGTTCCAGGTCCTGGAGCACTTCAATTTTCGAGTAGAGTTCGCGCGTGGGTTCGGTGACGGTGCCCATGAGTACCCTAGAAACGACTGGAAAACTGCCAATGCGGGAAAGGACCAGCCACCAAAGATAGTGTCGCTGGTCCTGTCAGTGCCACTCGGGCCAATTTAACGCTAGGGGGCTGACGGGCCGAGCCCCTTTTCCATCAGCATCCAGGTTCGGCGGCCCAAGTAGCCGTCCCGCACGAAGATGCGATGCCAACCGAGGGCTGCCAGCAATCCCTCTGAGCGGGGGTCATCAGTCCAGAACTCGGCCAGGTGGGCACCAGACTCAGTAGCGCGCTCTTCGAATGCGGAAAGCAGGCGGCCGGCGTGACCTTTGTGCCGTTCCTGGGGGAGGACAACTACGTCCACCAAGTGAGCAACACCCCCCCTGAGCCAGAATCGGAGGCCTCCGATCCAGTCTCCGATCTCATTGCTCAAAATGAGATAGCGTTCATCAGGCGCGTTGGACCAGCCACCCGGATCCTCCTCTTGCTCTAGGATCTCGGAGAACCAGGCAGCGAAGTCCTCGTCCTGTTCCATGTCGCGAATCGTCAGCTCACTCATCTGCCACCGCCTTCCCCGATGGGAGACTCCCATCCCTCCGTCAGCAACACTAATGCCATGCCCAAGGTTCCTGCTGTGAAGGTCATCACCACTCCTCTGGGTTGGCAGCCCCAGGGCGGTCCCGCGACCACATTTGCCTGGGACTTCTGCGAGGCTAATCTTCAAGGTCATGCCAACTACCACCCCTCCAGCCACCCGTCCGGTGATCGTGCAATGTCCGTTCTGTGCGGCAGCCAATCGCGTCGATCTCACGCGGCTCGCGTCCGGGCCCAAATGTGCCAAATGCGCAAAACCGCTCCGCCTCGACCGGCCGCAAAAGGTGACCGATAAGGACTTTGAGCGTACGATAGCTGGATCGGGCGTCCCGGTGCTGGTCGACTTCTATGCTGACTGGTGTGGGCCCTGCAAGGCCATGGCGCCGACTCTGGACGAGTTCGCCGAGAAGCGTGCCGGCGAGGCGCTGGTCCTGAAGCTCGATACCGAGGCCAATCCAGCGACGGCGTCTCGGTTCGGGATCCGCGGGATTCCCACCCTCATCGCTTTTCAGGGCGGCAAGGAAACGGGCAGGCACGTCGGCCTGGCCGACATGAAGGTGCTGGAAGGACTCGCTGGCCCCTCACCTAAGCCCGAGTGAAACGGCGACCGTGAGGGCGATTGCGGCCAACACCATGAGCCCGGCACAGAGCGGCGCCGCGAACCTGAACCAGTCCTCGTAGCGGACCCCCGAGGCTGCCAGCATTGCCATCAATGCCCCGTTGGTCGGTGTGATAACGTCGCATAACCCTGCACCATACTGATAGGCGAGCACGGTGACTTGGCGCGAAAGGCCGATCAGGTCCGATAGGGGAACCAGCAGAGGCAACGTGAGCACCGCCTGACTGCTGGTACTGGGCACCGGCACGTGCATCGCTGCCTGCAGCACCATCATGCCCATGGCTGAGAGAGTGGGCGGTAGGCCGGCGATGGGGGTGAACAACCCATGCACGATGGTATCTACGATCTGACCCTCGTTGAGAACGACATAAATCGCGCGGGCGAAGCCTATTAGAAGTCCGGCGAGGGTCATGGAGCGGAAGCCGTCTACGAACGCCTCGGTCGTTTGCCCGACTCCCAGACCTCCCAGCAGCCCGGCCAGCACGCCCACCGCGAAAAACAGGGCCCCCAGCTCGTTGAATTCCCACCCCAGGCGCCGAGCCCCGTAGAAATAGATGGCGAACGCGAGGACGATGGCGAGCAGGACAACGCCATCTCGCCAAACAAGGGGGACACTGTCTTCCATACCGGACCTGTCGGGGAGGACCCGGGTTCGCCTGGCATGATACATCGTGGCCAGGATCCAGAGTCCAAGTGCCGGCACCAGGAACGCCACCCGGAACCCGAAGCCGGACGCCGGGGGCAGCTCAGCCACCTTCTGAGCGATGACGACCTGAAACGGATTGACCGGGCTGAACGCAGCTCCTACCCCTGCCGCTCCCAGGCTCATGGCCACTGCCGTTACCGCGGTGAACCCGAGCTGCCGGGCCAGCAGCAGCAGCACCGGCACGAACGCGATCAGCTCCTCCTGCATCTGCATCATGATCCCGCCCAGCGCGAAAGCCACACCGGCCACTGGAATGACCATGAGCCCGCGGCCGCTCAGCCGGCGGACCAAGCCATTCACAAGGCGGAGGAATGTCCCGGTGCGCTCAACCACTGTGAAGCCGCCGCCGATCAGAAAGATCAGCGCGATTACTGAAGCCGCATCGGCGATGCCCTTGGGGATGGCCACGACTGCCCCAAATGGTCCCACCGGTTGTGGCTCCACCCTGGTGTAGGTGCCCGGTACGACGACGCTGCGGCCAGTGGCCGGGTCCTCCCTCCGTTCGTACTTTCCGGCAGGCAGCACCCAGGTCAGAGCGGCCGCCGTGAGTACGCAGCCGACCATGAGGGCGAGAGGGTGGGGGAAACTACGGTTGGCCATGAGTCACGAAAAGCGTGTTAGAGGGTCCGGCAATGCCGGGTCACTGGCGGGATCCGGCTGCACGCAATCCGGTCATTCATGCCGCGCGTCAGGGGTCCGCATGCGGCCACCTGCGCCTCCCGCATGGCGTCGGCCTCTGAAACCGCCGAGGCGCTGCCGGTGCCTCGGGAGTCGCCGAACGCGACGCTTACGGTGCACTCCACCTGCTGGGACGACAGTGTGGACCAGAGAAGGAAGCCGGCAAACGCCAGCAGCACGAGCAGAGTCAGAACCTTTCCTCGCTGGGTCAATCTGCCTCCTGGAGCCGCCATGGCTTCCGGGACGGACTTCCGGAACCGGGCAGCGGGTCACGCTGTTTCGGAACAGGATGCGCTGCCGGAAAGGCCTGTTTGAGGTGTGAATGCAATGAGATGTGAAGAAGTCCTGAACCGTCTCTGGGAATATCTGGACCAGGAGCTAACTCCGGAAGAGGCGGAGATGGTAAAGGTGCACCTCAGAGGCTGTCCTCGGTGCCATCCCGCGTATTGTTGTGACCGAGCCTTTCTGGCGCTCCTGGCGCGGCAGCGATCCCAAGGTGCTCCAGCGAGGCTCCTGCCGAGGCTACGCCGCCTGTAGCCTGCCCCGCTGCCCCACTGCCGCCTATATTGGGTTGGACGGCTAACGCGCCGTCCCGGACCGGGCTTCCGCCGGCACTCCGGTGGTTTCGGCGCCACGCTTACCGTCGACGATCGGATTAGTCATCGTCAGCCAGCCACTCTTGAAGCGCATCGTAAGCCGAAAACCCGGGGGATCCGCCGCGGCATCAGTGACGTCGGGGAGGGTACGAGCGTAGCCCGTGGCGGCTTCTGCCTGGCCGACGTGATCATCAGGAGATGAGCCTTCTCGCTCGCGTCCGTACTCGCGCGCCACGGCCATGGTCTGAGCCTGTTCGCGGCCGTACCTGGCGAAGCGGTCGGGAGACACCAGGCCCGATTGGTCGGTGAGACGGGACTTCAGGTCATAGCCGCGGCAGGAGCCCAGCGCGACAGCCAGCATCACAACTCCAAAGGACAACTTCATCACATATCCCCGAGCCGAGGTCCGTGTTGGGGTGGTTATCCCCACGCCCGAAAGTAAACCCTCGCGCTGGCGAGTAGGAGTGCTACAGCCCCTGTTGCTGATCCTGGGCATTGCCCAGCCGCTCCAGGTGCACGGTCAGCAGGACGCCTTCGGGGGGCTCAGGAAGCAGCCCACCACGCTCAGGTGGTGGCACGGGGCGGCGGTACTGGGCGGGCTCTCGGCGCTGATGCTGCTCGACCAGCCCACCCAGCGATACGTCCAGGGTCACCGTTCAGCCTCGATGAACGCGGTAGCCGGCACGGTGCGCCGGTTCGGTCAGATCGAGGTGTACGGCACCGTCACTGCCGGAATTCTGGCGGCTGGTCTGATGAGTGGGGACGACGGGCTGACCCGCGCCGGGGGCCGTCTTGCCGCGACGCTCGCGTTGACTGGGGCAACATCGTCGCTGAGTAAACTGGTTCTGGGGCGACCTCGTCCCAGTCATAGTTTGGACGCCGATGGGTACGTCCCGTTTTCAGGCCAGGAGGCCATGCCGTCGGGACACACCGCCATCGCGTTCGCTCTGGCCACCTCACTAGCCGACGACATCGACCGGACCTGGGCCTCGGTGGGACTCTATACTCTGGCCACGAGCGTCGGCTGGTCCCGCATCAATGACGACCGCCATTGGCTCACTGACATTGCAGCAGGCGCGGTGCTGGGCATTACCACCTCGAAGGTGGTGAGCGGCCGCTGGGGAATCTTCGGATTGCGTCCGCCCAGCATTTTGCTGGGCCCCAGTCCGGGCGTTGGCTGGCAGGTCGCCTTCTAACCAAGTTGCGTCACGTGAATCGTCTCTGTATTGCGCTGCTGACTTTCTTTGCCACCCTGCCAGTGCCGTTGTGCTCCCAGTCCGCTCCGGCGGGGCCGCTGGTGGTCTTCAACGCCGGCAGCCTGGCAAAGCCGTTTAACGAGATACTACGTGCATTCAAGACCAAATACCCGGATGTCGTCCCGGCGCAAGAGAACTCCGGTAGCCTGGAGGCCGCCCGTAAGCTCACGGAGCTCGGTAAGATCCCCGATGTGATCGGCGTGGCTGACTACGGTGTGATCTCCAAGGTTCTCGTGCCCGGGCACGCGGGCTGGTTCGCAACTTTCGCGCGGAACTCCATGGTGCTCATCTACACCGACGAATCCATCGGGGCCGGCGAGATCAACGGTCGAAACTGGTGGCAGGTGCTTCTGCGGCCCGGCGTGCGTGCCGGCCGGTCGGACCCGGCCCTGGATCCGAACGGATATCGTACCCTGATGTCGCTTCAGTTAGCTGAGAAATTTTACCGGCAGCCCGGATTGGCAGGCAGGCTGGAGCGAGCGCTTCCTCCGAAGTACATGCGTTCGAAGGAAGCCGATCTGACCGCCCTGGTTCAGGCGGGAGAGCTGGACTACTCCTGGTCCTATGCGTCCATCGCCCGGACCGCGGGGCTCCGGTACGTCGACCTGCCATCCGAGATCGATCTGAGCGACCCCAGCCTTGCCCAATGGTACAACCAGGCACGGGTCCGGCTCCCCGGCCCCCGGCGTGGCGGCCGCGACTCGGTCGAATTCCGGGGCGAGCCGATCGTTTATGCCCTGACCATTCCACGGGGTGCTCCGCACCCCTCAACTGCTCAGGCATTCGCCCGGTTCGTCTTTTCTACCGAGGGTCAGGCCATCCTCAAGGCGAACGGCTTCATGCTCCTGGAGAAGCCGCTGCTGGGTGGGCCCGAGCGTCCGCCGGCAGGGCTATTCTGATTATCTTTGCCGGACCCACATCTCCGGTGAAGTGATGAGCGGTATCTGGAACATCCCCAAGCCCCACAACGAGCCGGTGCTGAGCTATGCGCCGGGAAGTCCCGAACGAGCGGCCCTAAAGTCGGGGCTGGCCGCCGTCGGCTCGCAACAGGCTGACATCCCAGCTGTTGTGGGTGGCCGGGAAGTACGCACCGGGGTAACCCAGAATGTGGTGTCCCCCCATTGCCACCAGCGGGTGCTGGCCAAGGTTCATCAGGCCGACCGAAAGACCATCGACGCGGCAGTGAAAGCAGCGGTCGAAGCTCAGCGGGATTGGGGTAACTGGCGTTTCGAGGATCGGGCCGCTGTTTTCCTGAGGGCCGCCGAGCTGCTGGCCGGGACTCACCGGCAGCTCCTCAACGCCGCCACCATGCTGGGCCAGAGCAAGACTGCCTACCAGGCCGAGATCGACAGCGCCTGCGAGCTGATCGACTTCCTCAGGTTCTATGTGCACTTTGCGGAGCGGATCTATCACGAGCAACCGGATTCCGCCCCCGGCGTCTGGAACCGGATGGATCACCGGCCACTCGAGGGGTTCGTCTACGCGATTACCCCATTCAACTTCACCGCGATTGGGGGGAACCTGCCGGCTGCACCCGCGCTCATGGGGAACGCGGTGGTCTGGAAGCCGGCCGCCAGTGCCACCCTGAGCAACTGGCACTTCTTCAAGCTGCTGGAGGAGGCCGGGCTACCCCCAGGCGTAATCAACTTCCTGTCCGGCAACGCCGTAGAGATTAGTGAGGCGCTCCTGGCCGACCGGGGGCTCGCCGGCATTCACTTTACCGGGTCCACTGCGGTTTTTCAGGGTCTGTGGAAGTCGGTGGCCTCGAATCTCGACCGCTACGCCGGCTATCCGCGCATCGTGGGCGAGACCGGCGGCAAGGACTTTATCCTGGCGCACCCGAGCGCCGACGTGGACGCACTAGCGGTAGGCATCGTGCGGGGGGCGTACGAGTACCAGGGCCAGAAATGCAGCGCGGCCTCGCGAGCCTATATCCCGGATACGCTTTGGCCCGCCGTGCGAGACCGCGTCGTCGGGATGATCGAGGACATCAGGATGGGGGATGTGGCGGACTTCCGGAACTTCATGGGTGCGGTCATCGATCGCCGCGCCTTTACCCGATTGAAGGATCACCTTGAGGCCGCCAAGCGGGATGCTGGCGTGACGGTGGTGGCGGGAGGCGGCACCGATGACTCGGTCGGCTTCTTCGTCCAGCCGACGTTACTTCAGGTGGAAGATCCGTCGTACCGGTTGATGTGTGAAGAGATCTTTGGGCCGGTCCTCACGGCCCACGTCTATCCCGCATCGCGCTGGCGGGAGACTCTCACGCTGGTGGATCAAACCAGTCCCTACGCCCTGACGGGTGCGGTATTTGCCCGCGACCGGCAGGCGCTGGCCGAAGCCGATCGGACGCTGCGTCACGCCGCCGGCAACTATTACATCAACGACAAGCCTACCGGTGCGGTCGTCGGGCAGCAGCCGTTCGGGGGCGCGCGTGCCAGCGGTACCAATGACAAGGCCGGGTCGGTGCTGAACCTTCTCCGGTGGGTTTCGCCTCGCAGCATCAAGGAGACGTTGAGCCCAGCCAGGGATTATCGCTACCCGTTCATGCAGGCGGAGTAGGGCGGCTGTAGTGGCGTTGAATCAGGAAACTGGTACGGTCGGCCAGGTAGGCAAAGAGGGCCGCCGCCACGATGGGCAGCCAGAACATCATCGCTTTGTAGGTGTCGCCAGTCACGACCCGTTTCCCTCCGCTCCCGATGCCGAGGGAATGCATGACCGAGCGAAGGTGGGAGTCGGTGTAGGTGTTCGCCAGCCACCAGCCCACGGTCAGCCCTACCAGCGCGGACCCTCGCGGCAGCACGGCAGGTTTGAGCTGAAGCCAGAGCGCCCTTCCGAGCACGGTGCTTTCCCGTCCCAGATGCGGAAACCAGCTCGGCAGCGCCGATCCTCCGAATGGCGCCAGCCTGCGGGTACGTTCCTCCAGGACAGCTCGTAACCCGGCTCGCGCGTCGGCCACAGCTTTGACTTCACCATGGTGCCTGGTGAACGCCGTTGGCCTGTCGGCAACCAGAGCTCCGATGGCCGCTTCCGGCTGAGCCAGCGCCCGGCGCCGTAACATCATGTGGTGGCGGAGAACCGCTCTGGTACAGAGTCCCCGAACCACCACCACGGGGCGCATCCAGCGAGCCGAGGCGGCGTAATCGTCTCGGTCAGCAACGAGCGAGCTGGCCACAGCCGATCGAAGCCCGTCGAGTTTGTGGCCGCACTCGCGGACCTCGGTGTAAAGCTTCACGAGGTCGGGGTCGGGGGTACCGGCAGCGGCAGAGGCCTGCCCCAGGAGAATGAGCGCCCTGCGCTCTTTCCGGCGCGCATTCCGTTCCCGCATATCCAGGCGGATCTCATCGAGAATGGCACCGGCTCGGCTGTACCGCATGACTGTCTCCCGTAGGCCTGGCGGCAAGAGCTCAGCAAGAGGTGTGCGAGGGCGAACCGGAATGATCCATCCCTACCTGTCTGCCAGAGTTATCCTCGTGGCAATGGCCCTGATCCCATGTTTCCAGCGGTCAGCTACGGGGCAGGAAAAGGTGCTCGGCTACACCGCGGAACAACTGGACTGCGCCAGATTTCTGGAGATTGGCGAATCCAGGATCTTGACCGAGGCAGGTGGGCGGACTCGCAACCAGACCTCCGCCCGCCGGGGGGTCTGGCAGTTCCGTTCTCCCCTGGCGAAGCGGGACGTGGCGCTGGAGGGATGGCTCGACTCGCTGACTATCAGCCGCAGATCGGAGGAGACTACAATCAGCCCGGACACCGACGGGTTGCTGGGAGGACGCTACCGGGGAATCCTGACCGCACGAGGTGCTTACACGGGGCAGGTTCGCCCTTTCGTGCCTGATGGCGTTGCGGAGGTGGCGGGAATGGATAACGCCCTGGATGATTTCTTCCCTCCCCTGGCACCCAGGGCGCTCAAGGAAGGCGAAACCTGGACCGATTCATTGGGCCTGACTATCCGGCGGTTGCCGGACAGCGCGTTATCCGGTGTGCCGCTCTATCGTTTCGAACTGAAGAAAAAGGGGCAGGCCCGGACAGCGGAGACGCCAGCCGATACCGCCCCGCTCCAGCTACAGCAAAAGAGCGACGAGCTTGGCGTATTCGTCTGGCACCCGCTCCTGGGGCTGGTGCGCCGTGAGCGGAGGATCGTGGTGGAGACGACCGTGCCGCCGAGCCGGTCCGTTCCCCAGGCGGTACGGTCGAAGGTGGAGCAGCGGATTACACTGGCGAGGTATCTGGGTGGCGGTAGCTGTAGTCCTGTAGTTGCTCCGAGGGCTCCATAAGGGCGTCGTCCACGATTCGACGGAGCGGGGTGAGGGTGCAAACCGGGTCGGTATTGGCTGCATCGCCGGTCAGGGCAAAGGCCTGGCAGCGGCAGCCGCCGAAATCGAGCGCCTTTCGGGGGCAGCTTCGGCAAGGCTCCTTCATCCAGCTGTCACCCCGAAAGGCCTGGAACGCATGGGATTCCTGCCAGATCCACTCCAGCGAATGACTGCGCACATCGTCGAACTGAAGCGTGGTGATGCCGGTTGCGCCGTGGCAGGGCAGCGCCATTCCGGTAGGAGTGATCACCAGGTACAGCTTTCCCCATCCGCCGTAGCAGGCTTTGGGATACGCCTCGTAGTAATCCGGCAGCACGTAGGTGATCTGCATCCGGCCCCGGTACTGCTGAATGGCTCGCTCGGCTACTTCCCGGGAGCGCTCGACCTGCTCGCGCGTCGGCATGAGCGCGGCGCGGTTCAGAAGCCCCCAGCCGTAGTACTGAGTATTGGCAAGCTCAATTCGGTCGGCGCCCAGGTCGGCAGCGAGATCGATGATGGCGCCGATCCGGTCGAGGTTCGCCCGGTGCAGCACGACATTGATCGTGAAGGCAAAGCCCAGCTCCCGCACGATGGCCGCGGCGGCCTGTTTGTGCCTGACCGATCTCACCCCGGCGATTCGCTCCGCAACTTGAGGGTCCGAGTCCTGAATGGAGATCTGAACGTGCTCCAGACCTCCCTCCTTGAGGCGCTCGGCCCGGGCGCGGGTAAGCCCCAATCCGGAGGTCACCAGAGTGGAGTAGAGGCCCTCGCTCCGCGCGTGAGCGGCCAGCTCCTCGAGATCCTTCCGGAGCAGCGGCTCCCCACCGGAGAGGCCAAGCTGCAGCACGCCGAGAGAACGGGCCTGGGTGAAGACCCGCTTCCAATCGTTGGTGGTCAGCTCACTCTCGGCCCGGATCAGATCCAACGGATTGGAGCAATACGGGCAGTGCAGAGGGCAGCGATGAGTCAGCTCGGCCAGCAGCGTCGTTGGAATATCACCCGGCACGAATCAGCTCCCGTTCCGCCATGAGCTGCAGGTACTCGGTGACATCAGCGCTGACATCGGAGCCATAGCGCTCGCTCAGGATGTTCACGATTTGTCCGACGGAGTGGCTGCCATTGCACAGCTCGAGGATGGCGGCCCCGGTGTCATTCAGCAGCACCGATCCCTCGGGATACAACAGCACAGGGCGCTGACGGACTGGATCGAACTGCAGGCGCGTCATCCGCCAAAGTTTGGGAATTGAGTCAAGAGTCAGGAGGCGGGAGTCGGGAGTTGTGGTCATGACTCACCATAGGCGTGATGAATGGTGTCGATCATGACCCACAGCATTTCCAGCTTGAACGCCAACGCCTGGAACGCCCGCTGCTGGGTTTCGAGAGTAGTACAGTGCTGCTGAACCAGACGCAGGCCCTGCTGGCTGTCTCTCGGGGCCTGGACCAGGCGGCTCTGGAAGTACTGGAGCCCCTCCGCCCGGACCCAGGGGTAGTGCGCGGGGAACGCCGCAATGCGCTTGCGCATCAGATCGGGGGCGAAAAGCTCCGTCAGAGACGAGGCCACAGCATCGATCCATGGTCTGGTCTTACAGAACGTGACGTAAGACTCCGCCGCCAGCCGAACACCGGGCAACACGTGCCGCTCGTCCTCCATTTCCTCGCGGGACACGCCGAGGGCCTCGCCCAATCGGATCCACATTTCGATTCCACCGGTTCCAGGCGCTGTACCGTCGTGGTCGATGATGCGTTGCATCCACTCGCGCCTCACCTCAGGGATGGGGCAGTTGGAGATGATTGCGGCATCCTTCCGGGGTACCGCCCTCTGGTAGGCCAGTCGGTTAGCTACCCAGCCCTGAAGCTGCGCCGGCGTAAGCCGGCCGTCGTGCATGAGCTGGTGGAAGGGATGCCTCGCGTAATACGAGGTGCTGAACGAACGGAGGCCGTCGGCCAGGGCGTCGCTCCCGAGCGGCCTGTTCAGATCTGGGAAAGGCGGTGGTGGCGGGGCGGCCAATGCTGATGCGCTCAATTCAGTGGTCATGGTGTCACAGGGAAAAGCTCATACCGTCAGCTCCGACCGCCAGCCCGGCCCGCTCCACGATCGCGCGCTCGGGCGAATCCTCCAGGAGCATAGGATTGGTGTTGTTGATGTGGGTGTAGACCGTACGCGTCCGTAAAAGTCCGGCTAGCCGGGAAAGGCTTCCGCCCGGTCCGGAGATGGGCTGGTGGTCCATCTCCCGGGCACGCCGGTCTCCGATGCCGAGCGAGATCAGCTCATCATCGGTCCAGAAGGTGCCGTCGAATAGCAGGAGATCGGTCTCACTCAGCCGTTCCAACAGCGTCTGGTCGAGCCCGCCGCACCCGGGAACGTAGGCGCACGAGCCGCCGCTGGTTTCGTCCCGCAGAACCAAACCCACCGTGAGCCCCGGGTTGTTCTCCCGGGCAAACCGGGGCGGGCCAGCCGGAACTTCGAACGGCTGGATGGTTACTCCACTCGTGTCACCGTTCCGATACCGCAGAGCCATCCGTTGTTCCAGCCGCATCTCGGTCACCTCGACCCGCGCGAATGCCTGGGTAACCGGGAGGATTCGCGAGTCCTGCTCCAGCACCAGTCTTACGGCAGGGGTGGCGTAGAGCTGGAGGTGCCGGGCCTCACGCAGGAGCACGATACCGAGGGTGTGATCCAGCTCCGCGTCAGTGACAACGACACCCTCAACCGCCACATGGCGGACTCCGGCCGGAATCGGCCCCGGCAGACAATCGAGCTGCTCGCGTACATCGGGCGATGCATTCAGGAGAAACCAGCGTTCCCCGTCTACGCTGACGGCGGCGGACGACTGGGTGCGCCGCGAGGCCCGATGCGGCGCCGACCGCACGGCACGACAGGGCGGGCACCAGCAGTTCCATTGCGGGAAGCCGCCACCTGCCGCGGTGCCAAGGAGGACCACGTGCATGCCAAATAGCCCAAGGGCCCGCTTTCGCGGGCCCTTGATCTCAGTTCTAGTTAGAGGGTTGCGACGTACGCGGTGACTTCCATCGTAACGGCGACTACCTCAGCCTCGGGCTTGGTCCATTTCATCGTGCATCTCCGGGTTGTTGAGCTTCGACGCGGTGGCTTCCATAGGGATATGGGTGAAGCCACCCAGTTCGGGCCAGTTATCGGCCCGCTCGCACCAGAGTAACGCAGACACCATGCCGGGCCACGGAACGTTCCGTAGCTTTAACGCAAACTCATTGACGCGAACCGACTACCAGAAGAGCACCACGGCCATGTCCCCAGTCCCGCTAATCCATTCGGTGGGGGATTTCCCCCAAGTGCGCCATCTGGCCCAGTCGCCCCAACGTGCGCCAGGCCCGGCCGCCGCCGCCAGCTAAGCCGCCACCGCCGAACCGGGGAAGGCCACGCCCAGGTTGTAGAAGGTCGCGAACGGGATCTGCCGCCCCTCACAGAAGGCCGGAAACGCATTCTGCTGAAAAATTTCCCCAAGACTCGGCGGGTTCCGGATGTCGTCCGACGAGAGCACGCCGGCCCCGCTCAGGTGGGGGCAGGCCGTCTCGTATTCCCAGGTCATGTGCTCCCGCGTGTGCAAGCTGTCGTGGTGGAACATATCGATGGTTCCGCAACGGTGGAGCAGCGGAGAGAGCTCGCGGCGGCTATCGCCTATGATCAGCTCCCAGCGCGGCTGGAGCTGGGGGAGAACGAAATAATCGTGGGGGGGCTCGCGGGGGTCGCGCCCTATGTCGATGCTGTGCAGCTCGCCCGCGCCATTCCGGTCCAGTGCCTCGAGAATATGGGCGCTGGAGGCTCCATAGAGCACACCGGTGTCCACGACGATGCGCGGACGCACCGCGCGCACCAGCAGATACAGCGCCTCGCAGCCGAAGGCACCGGTGGTGCCGAAGCGGTACGGACCGTCGAATTGATCCAGCCCCGCCCGCCGCTGCTGGAACCACTCATGAAACCTCGACCGGCGGTAATCCGCCAGCAATGCGGGGGCGTCGACTCCGAACCGGCGCGACAACAAACCGAGGAACCGACCGCGTTCCTCGTCTATTCTCGTGCGCCGGAGTCGAGCCCGAAGCACCAGTCGCCGGACTGCGTGGGTGGGGTGGCGGATGGCTTTTCCGGCCATGCGAAAGGCTTTGTGGTTCAAGAGCTGTCTCACCATCACCTGCCTCCTCTGTCTCAATCCTCAGGGAGGAAAGAGTGTACCTAGGGGGAAGGAAGAGTGCTACCCCTGTAGCCCGAATTTCTTCAGGCGGTACCGCAGAGTATCGCGGGAAATCCCCAGGCGCAGAGCCGCCCGCGTCTGGTTGCCTCCCGCATCGCGCATGGCGCGCTCGATCATGGACCGCTCCACCTCCGTGAGGTCAGTGACGACGGCTCCACCCGGCGCCGGTTGGTCGGTGGATGCGGCAGAGGTGGTTGGACTATCCGCCGCCACCCGCATTGGAGCCGCCACCGAGAGGTGCTCTACATTGAGGCTGGTGTCTCGGCTCCACAGCACCGCGCGCTCGATGACATGGCTCAGCTCCCGCACGTTTCCCGGCCAGGGGTAGGAGAGCAACACCTCCCGCGCCCGAGCGTCGATCCGGCGCACATCCTTCCCATACTTGGTGCTAAACTGGCGGAGGAAGTGCTCAGCCAGGACCAGCGCATCGTCTCCCCGCTCGCGCAAAGGGGGCAGGTGAAGTAGGATCACCGCGAGGCGAAAGTACAGGTCGCTGCGGAAGCGGTTCAGCCGCACCTCCTGCTCCAGGTTCCGGTTGGTGGCCGCCAGAATCCGCACGTTGATCTTTCGGTCACGGATGCCGCCTACCCGCCGCACGGTGCGCTCCTCGATGGCGCGGAGCAGCTTTCCCTGGAGCGACAGCTCCAGGTCGCCTATCTCGTCCAGAAAGAGAAACCCGCCTTCAGCCGCTTCGAACAAGCCGATCTTGGACTCCTTGGCGTCGGTAAAAGCCCCACGCTCGTAGCCGAAGAGCTCGGCCTCCATCAGGTTGGTGGGGAGGGCGGTACAGTTGACGTCGATGAAAGGCTTGGCGGCCCGTGGCCCCGAGTTGTGAAGGGTTCGTGCCACCAGCCCCTTGCCCGTGCCGGTTTCGCCGGTGATCAACACTGGAGGCGTCTCGTCCAGCGCGGCGATCTGGCGGACCTGCTCCATCACCGCCTGTAGTGCCGGTGAGCTGCCGAGGATGCCCGCGAACGGAACCTCGTTCGCAGCCCGGCGCCGGTAGTAGGACAGCTCCTGCTTCAGCAAGGCGGTTTGACGGGCCCGATCCGCCAGCAGCTTCAACTCCTCCAAGTCCACCGGCTTCTTCATGTAGTCGAAGGCGCCGAGCTTAATGGCCTCCACCGCGCCCTCGATGGTTCCGTGTGCCGTCATGATGATGACCGGGATAGCGGGATCAAAGTCACGGATGCGGCGAAGCAGCTCGATGCCACTCATGCCCGGAAGGCGCACGTCGGCAAACACTACATCAGGCCGGAGGCTCTCGACCAGCTCCAGCGCCGTCTCCGCGTCTCCGGCTACTTCAGCTTCGTAGCCCGCCTCCGACAGAAACGCTTTGACCGCCCGGGCCAGGGTGCGCTCGTCGTCCACGATCAGCACGGTGGAACCGGTCATGATGCCACTGCGGCGCCGGCGGCGGGTGCCACCGGGAGCCTTACCCGTACTGTGGTCGCTCCCGGGCGGCTCGTGATCTCGAGCCGCCCGCCATTCTGCTCGACATAGCGCTTGGCTATGGCCAGGCCGAGGCCGGTGCCCTCGGCCCTGGTGGTAAAGAAAGGCTCACACACCGAAGGCAGAATGCTCTCAGGGATGCCGGGGCCGGTGTCGGCAATGTCGATCCAGACTTCTTCTCTGATCCCATTCGTTCCGTTCGTCGTGGCACCGACCCGCAGCTCCCCGCCCGCGGGCATGGCGTTGAGCGCGTTGGAGACGATCTCCACCAGGGCCTGCTCCAGCTGCATCGGATCCACGCGCACGTCCGGGAGAGTGGACGGGATCCCGAGCTGCAGGTTCACTCCGCGCTCCCGGAGGAGCTCCGTGAACGCCGGGAGAAGCCCTTCGACCAGGCGGGGCACGCTCTCGCTCATGGGGTGGAATGGCGCCGGCCGGGAGAAGCTCAGGAGGTGACTTATACGGCGGTCGAGCCGATCCACCTCCTCGATGATGGCATCGAGGTGCTCACCGGAAGAGGGAGACGCGGGGTGGTGCCGCACTACCTGCGCGGCCGCCCGCAGGCTCGCCAGCGGGTTCCGGAGGCCATGCGCCACCGCCGCCGCCATCTCTCCGATGGACGCGAGCTTCTCGGATTGGACCAGCTGCGCCTGGGTACGCTCGAGCTGGGAGATCTTTGCTTCCAGCTCGCCGTTGAGTCGCACCATGTCGGAACGGGACTGTCGCAGGTTGTCGGTCATGCCGGCAAAGGCTCTTGCCAGGTCTCCGATCTCGTCCCGGGAGGTGGTGGCGATGGGGTGGTCGAGCCGGCCGGATCCAACCACCGCCATGGCTCCGGTGAGATCGCTCACGGGCCGCGCCAGGCTGCGGGAGATGATCCAGGAGCCGAGCAGGCCGGCCGCCAGCGTGAGGACCACGATCAGAAGGAGGATGCGCTCCTGTGCGGCAAGAATTTCCTCCAGCCTGGTGTAGGCACCCCGCACACTCGACTCTCTGGCTCGCCGGTAGATGTCGCGATTGAGCTGGGTCAGAGCAGGTTGAAGGCGGCCCCTGAGCTCCTGCTGGGCCATGGCATAGGCAGCCTGCTTCCTCCCCGAGTCATATAGCCCAAAGATGCTGGCGGCGGCCGTCTGAATCTGGTGCTGCAGGTCGCGGACGCTTTCGGCCAGCGCCATCTCCTCCGGTTGGAGCTCGGTGGCCCAGCGTTGTTGCCAGTAGTCCACCACCTGTCCGGCCAGGCGGAACTCGTGCTTGGCGGTGGAGTCCATGCCGCTCAAGTAACGCCAGACCACCTCGGTCTGATCGAACATGGCCGTCTCCAACTCGGCGTACGTCCGGGTCCGCGCCATGCTCTCTCCCAGGGCCCGAAGGGCTCGGCGTTCCAGAAGGTTACTCCGGATTGCCTCGGCCCCGACCAGCAGGGCGGGGAGCACCATAAGCGAAAATCCGAGCAGGAGTTTGCGCTGGAAGGTCACGGTTCTAAGCTAACGGATACTGCGACAGCGGGTGAGCCGACTGATCTTTCTTTGGGCTAGAAAAGCAGGCCGCAGATGAACGCAGATCAACTCAGATTCAACCATGAGGCCATCACCCAGCGGATCATTGGGGTGTTTTTCGATGTGTATAACGAGCTCGGCTATGGGTTTCTCGAGCCGGTATATCAAGAAGCAATGAGTATGGCCCTTCGGAGTGCTGGCCTTCGGGTCGAGAGAGAGTTCGGTCTTGAGGCACATTTCAGGGGGCAACTGATCGGCATGTTTAAGGCAGATCTTCTGGTAAACGGTTGTGTCATCGTAGAACTAAAGGCTGTCAAGGAACTCGCCCGGTCCCATGACGCCCAAGTTTTCAATTACCTCAGGGCAGGTATGCTAGAGGTGGCTCTGCTGCTCAATTTTGGGCCTAGAGCACAAATCAGGCGCTTAGCCTTTTCGAATGACAGGAAAGGGCCACTGGGCAAGTGATGACATCTGCGTTCATCTGCGTTGATCCGCGGCCAGTTGTTGTTTTTCTCTTGCTCCCTAAGACTGAATTTCATACCTTGTCTTAACCAACCTGCCCTCGGAGGTCCTGCCGATGTCGGACGCATTTCTCAGCTCCGACGACTTCGATGAACGAGCCCATCACCTCTACAACGAAGGCCTGTACGATGAAGCCCTGACCGTCCTCAAAGAGGGGATTACCCTCTACCCGCACGCAGTTGAACTCCACATCGGAGCCGCCTACGCCCACCTCGCCCGCGAGGAGTTTGCCTGGGCTCGCCGCAGCTTCGAGCATGCTCTGGCCCTCGACCCCGACCACGAGGACGGACTCGCGGGCCTGGGCGAGACCCTCCTCAAGCTGGGAGATCGGGACGGCGCCATGCGCGCGGTGGAGCGGATCCTGCAACTCGGTTTTCAGGACGACCACGAGCTGATGCTCCAGGTCGGGCGCGCGTTGTTCCGGGAGGGGCTGGTGGCGCCGGCCCACCGTTTTTTCGACCTGGCGGCGGCAGCACACCCCGAGTCACCCGATGCCGCGGCGTGTCTCGGCTACGCATCTCACCGGCTCGGCAACGACGCCGGTTCGCTCTACTGGCTGCGGCGGGCCCTCGAGATCGACGCCGGCTACAGTGAGGCCCGCATCTACCTCGCCAACCTGCTCTACGATCGCGGCGAATCAGAAGCGGCACTGCATCATCTGGAGCGAACGCAGCCGGAAGATCACTACGATGAGCTGGGCATCTGGCGGCACATCGAGCTGAAGAAGACCATTTACCGCCTTCCGGACGAAGATCCGGAACTGGCGCCGTGGCTGGTTCGCCTGGGAGAGGTGGT
>Ga0136617_10000654_pt1 | contig 29618 bp, 22 predicted proteins | sample AntDrymUQ3222106_2_FD_129672 | JGI IMG/M metagenome (GOLD analysis project Ga0136617, IMG submission 129672) | Polar desert sand microbial communities from Dry Valleys, Antarctica - metaG UQ322 (21.06) | ecosystem: Environmental > Terrestrial > Soil > Desert | place: Antarctica: Dry Valley... | reverse complement strand
TTCACCGGTAACCCCACCAACTATTCGACCGGCGTGAATGGAAGCCTTCAGCTGTTCGACGGTGGACGTCGTTTTTTCGATATCAGGAGATCGAAAGCCGATGTGAACGCAGCAGAGGCGGGCGAGACAGCGCAGCTCTACCAGGTGGCTCTGCAGGTGAAGCAGCAGTACTACAACATTCTCGCGGCGCGGGAATCCGAGAGTGCGGCCAATGCGCAGATCGAGCAGACGACTCAGCAGCTTCGCGCGGCGTCACTGCGTTTGAGGGCGGGAGCGGCCACGCTCTCCGATTCTCTCCGTTCCGTGGTGCTGCTCGGCAACGCCAGGCTTTCTCTGCTGAATGCGCGAAACAACCTTCAGATCGCCAACGCGACGCTGACTCGTCTCGTCGCCTCACCTCAGACGGTCACCGCGAGTCCATCGGATACGCTCGACCAGCGCATCGTGATTCCGACGATCGCCGAGATCGAGACGCAGATCGAGAACGCGCCGGCGATTCAACAGGCCGATGCGCAGCTCGCGTCGGCGAAAGCGTCAGTCCGCTCTGCAAAGACAGCCTTCATGCCGACAGTCAACATGAACTTCAGCAGGGGCGGCAGCGGTCTCGATCCGCGTTTCGGGCTCGGCGACCAGCGGTACGCCTATAACCAGAATCTTAACTTCAGCCTTTCCTTTCCTCTGTTCAACAACCTCAACCGCGAGGTCAACGTTGCGCGGGCGGAAGTGACAGAGGACAATGCCGAAGTCGCGCTGCGGGATGCGCGGTACCTCGCGAGACAGACTCTCGTGCAGTCGATCGGCCAGATGCGGATCGCGCAGGAGCAAGTGGACATCCAGACGAACTCAGTCGCTGCCGCGCGCGAGGATCTGCGAGTACAGCAGAAGCGCTATGAGCTCGGCGCCACGACGCTGCTGGACCTGCTCACATCACAGACACAGCTCGACCAGGCGCGCAACTCGCTCATCAGAGCGCGCTACGACTATCGCGTGGCAAAAGCGCAGCTCGAAGCGCTGATCGGCCGCGACCTCTAGGAGATCAAAGTGAAATGCCTGTCAATCGTCACTCTCGCTGCGCTGACGACGCTCGCCTGCTCGAAGGACGACGAGAAAAAGCTGACGATCCCGGTAGAGCCTGTTACACGACAGACGATCGTGGTGGATGCACAGGCCACGGGGGTAGTGGAGCCGATCAACGTCATCGAGGTGAAGGCGAAATCATCGGGACAGATCGTCGCGATGCCGGTTGAGACGGGCAGCTTCGTCAATCCCGGTGACCTCCTGGTGCAGCTCGACACGCGCGACACGCGTAATTCATACGCACAGGCAAAGGCCGATCTCGATGCGGCGAACATCAAGCTCCGCGTTTCGCGCAGTGCGCGCGATCGCGCCGCTCAACTGTTCACGGAACGGATCATTACCGCGCAAGAGCACGAAGCGGCGCAGGTCGACTTCGCGAACTCGCAGGCGACTGTGCTGCGCAACCGCGCGGCGCTGGATCTGCGGGCGCAGGGATTGGAGGAGGCGACCGTGCGCGCACCCGTAGGGGGCACCGTCATTGAAAAGACAGTCGCCCTTGGTCAGGTGATCGCGTCAGGAACATCGAGCTTCGGCGGCGGCACCACCATCCTCAAGATGGCCGACCTGACGAAGGTGCGCGTGCGCACGCTGGTGAACGAAACCGACATCGGGAAAGTCCGCCCGGGGCTTTCCGCAACGGTCAGCGTAGATGCTTTCCCTGACAGGCCGTTCGTTGGAACGGTAGAGAAGATCGAGCCGCAGGCGACTGTGCAGCAGTCGGTGACGATGTTCCCGGTACTGGTGAGCATCGATAATCAGCAACGGTTGCTGATGCCTGGAATGAACGGTGAGGTCTCGATTCAGGTGGAGCGCCGCGAGAATGTTCTGGCGGTACCGAACGACGCCGTTCGCAGCCCGAACGAGATTGTCTCGGTAGCGACATTGCTCGGATTGAACGCGGACTCGGTGCGCGCGCAGCTGCGAGGCGCCGGGGGCGGGGGCGGGCCCGGTGGCGGTCAGCGAGCGGAAGGCGGTGGACGGGGGCAGACTGGAAACCAGGGCGCTCAGACTGGAGGTCAGAATGCCCGGGTAGCGGGCACGGGAACAGCCGCCAACGGCGATGGGCAGCGGGGCGCGGGGGGGTTTCAGATGCCCGAGGTGACGGACCAGCAGTGCCAGGCCGTGACTGCCGCAATGACAAAAAACCCCGCTACGCAAACCAGGCTCGACGAGTTGCGTGGCAGAGTGAGGGCCGGCGAGCTGGATCGGCAGGCAATGCAGGCTGAAAGCCAGAAGATCTACGCCGCCATCGGGCTCGATCCAGCCGTCGCTCGCGCGTGCAACTTCCGGCAGCGCGGCGGCGGTCAGTTAGGTGGAGCACGGGCAAGCACCAATGGAGACGCAACAGGCGGGACGAGCGGTGCCGGTGGTAGCCGGGCTGGTGCTGGGCAGCCTGGTGGCGGAGCTGCATCGCAGAACGGTTCGCAAGGTGCCGGCGGATTTTCCGGAGGAGGGGGCGCAGGCCGCGGCCGGCGCGGAATGGTGTTCACCGTCAAGGACGGGAAATACACGCCGCGCGTAGTGCGCCTCGGAGTCAGCAACTACGATGTTGCTGAAGTGCTGGACGGACTCCAGGAAGGCGAGCAGGTCGCGATTCTCAACGTCGCCGCAATGCAGGCGCGGCAACAGAACGAGCTCGATCAGATGAGAGGCCGAACCGGAATGCCCGGGATGCAGCGCCAGCAGCAGGGGGGTGCAGCCGGCGGAGCGGGCGGTGCAGCCGGAGGCCAGGGTGGAGCCGGAACTCGATCCGGTGGCGCCGGCGGCCAGCGTGGAGGAGGATTCTGATGAGCGTGCCGGCAAGATCAACACAGGAGCAGGGGGAAAAACTTCGTCAATCGCCTGCGCATCGGGAAATCTCGACCGGCAAGACGAACCCGGCCGCCAGCGCAATGATGGTCAAGGAGATCGTTCTTGTTGCGCTTGGTGCACTCCGGGCGAACAAGCTGCGCTCGTTTCTGACAATGCTCGGAATCGTGATCGGTGTCGCGGCGGTTATCGCGATGGTTGCCATCGGCAAGGGCGCTCAGAAGTCGATCAGCGAAAGAATCGCCGGCCTCGGCACGACGTTGCTTCAGGTTCGTCCCGGTGCGCGGAGGGGCTTCGGCGTAGCGACCGAGAACGATGAGAAACTCACGATGCGGGATGCGGAAGCACTCGAAAAGCGTGGAAAGTTTTTCGCAGCTGTCGGGCCGGAGATGAACAAGCGCCTGATGTTTCAGTACGGCAGCGCGAATGCGCTGACCCAGATCACTGCAGCGAAACCGAGCTACCTCGACATTCGGAAGTACACGCTTAGCGTGGGTCGCTTTTTCAACGACGCTGAAGAAGCCGGAATGCGGCGCGTTGCTGTCGTAGGCTCCGCAGTGATCGAGAACCTCGGCCTGCAGACGCCGGAGGCGCTGCTGGGCGAGTACGTGCGCGTTGGCGGTCTCCAATTCGAGGTGATTGGCGTCCTCGCCTCGAAGGGACAGGCGGGACCGGGTCAGAATCCGGATGACATCGTCGTCATTCCGCTCGCCACGGGGCGCTACCGACTGATGGGTACCGACCGTCTCAACACCATCGGCGTACTGGCAATCAGCGAGGACAAGATTCCGGAGGCGCAGGCGGAAATCCAGTCGATACTGCGAAGGGAGCACAGGCTTACTGCGGAGAAGCGCGACGACTTCGACATCCGCAACCAGGCCGAGTTCCTGAACACCTTCGCCGAAACGACAAAGACGTTCACGTTCCTGCTCGCGGGAATTGCGGCAGTGAGCCTTCTTGTCGGCGGCATCGGGATCATGAACATCATGCTTGTGTCCGTCACGGAGCGCACGCGCGAAATCGGCGTTCGTAAAGCACTCGGTGCGACGAGGGGTGCGATCCTGTTTCAGTTCCTGATCGAGGCGATCGTTCTCTGCCTGCTCGGCGGGCTCGCCGGCATTCTGCTTGGTGGGGGTGGTGCCGCACTGCTCAACAAGCTCGGGGGCTTCAACACCGCGGTAGATCCATCGTCGGTGCTACTCGCCTTCGTCTTCTCGGCGGGTGTCGGTATTCTGTTCGGTGTCTGGCCGGCGAGACGCGCTGCATCGCTCGATCCTATCATAGCGCTCAGGTACGAGTAGTCTTGCAGCACACGGGAGCAGCCATCGTGTAATATGATTGGGCCGCAAACGAAGGCGCCCCCCGAAATTTCGGGGGGCGCCTTCGTTTTGAATCGAGTGCCGGGCTAAACCGCTTCGTCTGTGTTGCGCTCGGCCTTGCCGAAGTTCTTCTGAATTTTTCCCTTCACTTCTTCAGCGCGCCCCTTGATGTGCTCGCTGGTGTTGTCCGTGGCATCGCCGATGTCTCCGCGAACCTTTCCCTTCATCTCCTTCGCCTTTCCCTTGACTTCGTTCTCTACGCCACGGGTTTCCAGGTCCTTATCCATAACTCCTCCTCGATCTGCATTGACTTAATCGGCCGCGCTCTGCGGCGAAGTGCTACATTCGCAAACCATATGCCGTGGCGAGCGAGGCCTATTGGGGCTTACGCGGCATAGTATTTGACAACTCGCTGAAACACCCGTGCGTGGAGCGTGTGCAGCTCCTTCCCAAGAGGAAACTGGTATTTCCACCCATCCTGAGGCAAATCCAAGCGGGGGCCGTCTCGCCCGTCTCACGCTCCTCGCGATTGGTGTCGTTTACGGCGACATCGGTACCAGTCCGCTTTACGCCATCAGGGAATGCTTCCGGGAAGGCCATGGAGTAGAGGCCACGCCTGCCAACGTCTATGGCGTACTGTCGCTGATCGTCTGGGCGTTGATCATCATCGTCAGTATCAAGTACATCGCCTTCATCCTTCGCGCAGACAATCGGGGCGAAGGCGGTGAGCTGGCCCTGCTCGCCCTCATCCTTCAGCAGACAAGACGCGAGGGTGACAACAGGCGGCGATTCATCATCATCGCGCTGGGGCTTATCGGCGCCTCTCTGCTCTATGGAGACGGCGTGATAACTCCAGCGATGTCCGTTCTGGGCGCCACCGAAGGCCTCGAAGTGATTACCCCGCGGTTCAAGGTCTTCGTAGTACCGGTAACGCTCGTCATCCTGTTTGCGCTGTTCCTGATCCAGAAGAAGGGAACGGCGAAAGTCGGCCGCGTTTTCGGGCCGGTGATGGTCGTGTGGTTCTTCGTCATCGCGATACTGGGCTTCATCGAAGTGATGAGAAACCCGTCGATCATGCTCGCCATCAATCCGATACATGCCATTCGCTTCTTCGCGAACCACGGATTCGGCGGCATGCTCATACTCGGGGCGGTGGTGCTTGCCGTTACCGGCGCTGAAGCGCTGTACGCCGATATGGGACACTTCGGACGGCGACCGATTCGCGTGGCCTGGTTCGCACTCGTGCTGCCGGCTCTGCTCCTCAATTATTTCGGACAGGCCGCGCTGATTCTGCGAGAGCCGGCAGCCGCCGCAAATCCGTTCTATCTCCTCGCCCCGAGAATTCTGCTCTATCCGATGATCGCCCTGGCGACGATGGCGGCGATCATCGCGTCACAGGCACTCATATCCGGCGCGTTCTCGATCACCCAGCAGTGCGTCCAGCTGGGATACAGTCCACGCGTCACCATCGTACACACGTCGGAGACGGAACACGGCCAGATCTACATCCCCGAAGTCAACAAGGCGTTGATGATCGGCTGTCTTCTCATAGTGGTGGGATTCCGCTCCACCTCCGCCCTTGGGGCTGCGTACGGAATCGCTGTTACCGGATCGATGGCCATCACGACGATTCTCTTCGCGACGCTCGCTCGTACTCGGTGGAACTGGAGCTGGCTGCACGTGATCGGACTCACCGGGCTGTTTCTGATCGTCGACCTCTCGTTCTTCGGATCGAACGCGACGAAGCTGAAAGCCGGCGGATGGGTTCCGCTCGCGATCGCGCTGATTGTGTTCACGCTGATGACGACGTGGAACCGCGGAAGGAAGATCGTGCAGGACATTCTTGCGGAAGGGTCGCTTCCACTCGATCTCTTCCTCGGAGACGTGGCCAAGCACAAACCTTTCAGAGTTCCGGGCACGGCAGTGTTCATGACATCGAATCCGGAGGGTGCGCCGCTGGTGTTGCTGCATCACCTCAAGCACAACAAGGTGTTGCACCAGAACGTGATCCTGCTGTCGATTCTATCGGCCAATGTGCCGCAAGTTGCAGACGAAGACCGCATCAAGGCGACGCATCTGGGCGAGGGATTCTCCCGCGTCACTGCCCGGTACGGGTTCATGGAGAAGGCCGACGTTCCGGCTGTGCTGGCGAGCTGCAAGACCTCGGGTGTGGTCGCGGAGCCGCGTGAGACTACCTACTACCTGGGCCGGGAGCGACTGCTGCCGCACGGGCAGCGGAAGCTGGCGAGATGGCGCAAGAAACTGTACGTGTTCATGTCGCGAAATTCCCGGACGGCGACGGAATACTTCAACATTCCTCCCAACCGTGTTGTTGAGCTCGGCGCGCAGATCGAGTTTTAGCGGGCGAGTGTCGGCCAACGAGCTCGTCCCGGGTTAGCGATCCCTCAGGCGCTCGATCTCCCGCCGGTCCTTCTTCGTCGGCCGGCCGGTGTCGTACCCAGTGTTGGCGTTCATCGCGCGCACATGAGCACTCATCGCTTCACGCGCCTTTTTGCTCTCGGCAGTCTCTTCGTATAGCTCAGCGGCGATGGATGCAGAGCCACGCCGCTCAGAGACTCTGCGAACTTCTATGATGTGCTCGTAGGGACCGTTCCTGATCCGCAGACGGTCACCGGCCTGCACGAGCCGCGATCGCTTCGAGCGATCGCCGTTCACCTCGATCTTTCCCGACTCGATGGCATCGGCGGACAGAGCGCGCGTCTTGTAGAAGCGGGCCGCCCAGAGCCACTTGTCGAGGCGAACCTTCCCCGCTCGCTCTTCGCCGTCGTCCGTCAATCCCGCATTCGCCATCGATTCTCCATTCGCGAAGGGGAGAATAAGTTACCTGTCATGCAAGCAACACTGCTGATGATGGTTGCACTCAGCGCACCCGCGCTGCTGGGTGCGCAGGCATCTACACTCATCGGTTCGCGCGCAGCTCTGCCGCAACATCACTCCGAGCCCGTTCCCGCTACGCCGGGAATTCAGGATAACAGCTTTCTCATCGAGGAGGCCTACAACCAGGAAACCGGGGTTGTCCAGCACATCGGAACATACCGTGTGCAGCGAGGCACGAGCGATTTCGATGCGGTGTTCACGCAGGAGTGGCCGGTCGGATCGATTCTGCATCAGCTGAGTTATGAAGTTCCGCTGGTTCGCGCGGGTGCTTCGCCCGGTATTGGAGACATCGGGCTCAACTACCGGTATCAGCTCGTGGGAGACGGGGGTACGTCACTCGCTGTGGCGCCGCGCGTGTCCCTCGTTTTGCCAACGGGAGATTGGAAGCGCGGCCGCGGACTGGGCGCGGCAGGGGTGGATCTGAATCTTCCGGTCAGCTACGTGCTGAGTCGCACGATCGTGACGCATTTCAACGCGGGTTTGGCGCTGACTCCGTCGGCACGGAACGCCGCCGGCGATCGCGCGACATTCAGCGAGTTCAGCATCGGACAGAGTCTCATTCTGACCGCTCATCCCAACGTGCAGCCAATGCTTGAGATTGCTTATGCGATTGGCAACGACGTGATCGGAGAGAGCAGGACCGCGCGCACGGAAGCTCTCCTGATCTCGCCGGGCGTGCGTGCGGCCTTCAACCTTGCTTCAGGGCTGCAGATCGTTCCCGGCGTGGCAGTGCCGATCGGCGCCGGCCCAAGCAGCGGCGATCGCGGTGTGTTCGTCTACCTGAGCTTCGAGCACGCGTTCAGACAGTAGACGTCGGTGATGGTATCGTCGGGATCGAGCTCGGACGCCTCGCCATCCTCATCAATGAGTACATCGCCGTCGGCGTCGATAAGGACATCACCCTCGGCATCGGGTATCCGCTTATCGCCCGGCGCAAGCAGCGCTCTCCCCGGACTGCGGATGCGGGATGGAGAGAAGATTCGCATCCGGCTGCCGTCACGAAGCTGAATGCGCGGGAGTCGTTCCATTCTCATCCGCGGAACGTCCTCCAGCCTGATTTTAGGCGGCCCCTCCATTCTCATCTTCTGCAGCCCTTCCATTCGCATCTTCGGCAAGCTTTCCATCCTGAACCTGGGCACGTTTTCCATCCTGATCTTCGGCATTCCCTCCATGTGGAACATCGGAAGGTCCCGCTCAAGGTCGATCCTTGACATTCCCATCGGCCCGCCGTTGCGGAAGATGTAGGAGTTGCCCGGTTCGCCGAACTCGAATCCGAACCCCCGTCCCTCCCCCAACAAGTCTGATGCCCGACCGGCTGTAACACGCACGTCGCGGATGCGTCCGCCCGAGTACACACGGAGACTCGCCACGCCACCGGGCGCAAGCTTCCTCACTTCGCGGGTCAATCTCCGCGCGGGCAGTCCCGCAGCATAGCTGTCGCCTGCGTCAGCGGCAGATAGACGCAGGTCTACACCGTTGATCGATGCAATTCGATCGCCCTCGATGATTCCGGCGGTTTCAGCAGGACCCTTGGGAGTGACGTGAGTCACGAAAATTCCGAGTGTATCACGAACGCTCCCCGTGGCGCCGAGCTGAATTCCCAGCGCTGCCCTTTTCATCAGAGCAGAGTCAATTCCAGTCCGGAACAGTCTGCACTCCGTCCTGCCGTCTGTGGTGGTGCAGTCTCTTTGAGGCGATGGAGCACGTGTTGGTGGCTCACGCCGCGGTGCAGGCGTCTGGGCGCCGAGCTGGGCAACGGACAGCAATGCCGCGCCGGTGAACATTGAAATGGGGATACGCATTGAGATCTCCGAATTGCGGTGTCGTACACTTATGACAGCCTCGGCCGCAACAGGGTTGCCGGTGCCGAAAGCGAAGTTGCCCGGCGATATTTGAGGAATGGCGACAACACTCGAGCCCAAGAGCGGCAAGCCACACGAGCCGGACCTCCACACGTTCGAGCACCACTGGCAGGATGAGGCTGACGCGGCATTCCTCTATCGGATTCTTGCCGGCTCGGAGCCTGACGAAAAAAAGAAGGATATCTACGCTCGACTGGCCGAGGTCGAGGACAGGCACGTGGTGGTGTGGGGCGATCTCATGGCGAAGCACGGCCATTCGCCAGGAAAATTCAAGCCGAGTACTCGTGCTCGCGTGCTGGCGAGGCTCGGAAAAGTGTTCGGGCCCGGCTTCCTGCTGCCGATGCTGCTGGAGGAAGAAGGTCGAGAGGTAAAGCAGTACCTCGACATGCATCGGGCCACTCCCCTGGGCGCACCGGGCGGAGGAGAAGCTCTGACCCTCGCGAAGGAATCCGCCGAGCACGCCACTACGCTCGCTGGAATCGCGGGCAAGAGCGGAGAGCCATGGCATCGCACCGGATCCGGAGGGTTTCTACGGAACGTCGTCTACGGATTCAACGACGGGCTCACGGCGAACTTCGGACTGGTGGCGGGAGTGATCGGCGCATCGGTAACGCAGCAGCACCAGGCGGTGATCGTGGCAGGAGTCGCCGGTCTGATTGCCGACGCGCTGTCGATGGGATCCAGCGGATACCTCGCGGCAAAGAGTGAGCGCGAAGTGTACGAATACGAGATCGCGATGGAGCGCGATGAGATCGCGCTGATGCCCGAGATTGAGCGCGACGAGCTGGCACTGATCTACGAAGCCAAGGGAATGGACCAGCACTCGGCGCACAAGCTTGCAACTCAGGTCATGGCCGATCCTGAGCGGATGCTGGTGGAGCAGGTGCAGGAAGAGCTGAAGATCGGTGAGCAGACCATCTCACCGTTTCGGGAGGGCTGGGTCACCGGTATTGCCACCGCAATCGGGGCGATCATTCCGGTTTTTCCGTTCTTCGTCGCGGACGGGTCGACAGCGATTGTGTTGTCGTTCGCCCTGTCAATGTTGTCCCACTTTCTCGTTGGAGCCGCGCGCTCCGTCGTCACAGGGCGAGGCGTGTTTCGATCGGGCCTGGACATGTTCGTTGTCGGGCTTGGCGTCGCGATCGTGGGGTACTTCGCCGGCGACCTGATCGGAAAGCTGTTCTAGAGTCGCTGGGCTTCAGGCCTGACCGTGATCTACACCCTCCGGGATTCGATCCAGCTCCCGCACCCGCGGCAGCAGGTCTTCGATTTCTTTGCCAACGCGGAGAATCTCGGCCGGATTACTCCGCCGTCGCTCGGGTTCACGATTCACTCACGGTTGCCCATCGTGATGGGCGAAGGGACTCTTATCGACTACACGGTGCGCCTCCAGGGAATCCCCATACGGTGGCGCACCAGGATCGTCAGCTGGAATCCGGGAGTAGAATTCGTGGACGAACAACTCCAGGGGCCGTACGCGCTGTGGGTGCACCGTCACACGTTCAGAGACCTCCCCGGCGGCACCGAGATTCTCGATGAAGTGCGCTACAAGCTCCCGTTTGGACAGCTCGGTCGCCTCGCGCACTTCTTCGTAAAACGGCAGCTCGATTCGATTTTTCGTTATCGTCAATCGGCTATTCGCGAATTGCTCCTGCCGTAAGCTTCAGCTGCGAAGGCATCGCGCCGCCAGGGAACGTCTTGTTCCAGGGCCAGTGGGTTACTCCGCGACGATGTTGACTAGCCGGCCGGGCACGAAGACGATCTTCCGCGGCGGGCCGGCGACGAACTTCGCGATCGAGATATCCGCCATCGCGGCCTCGACCGCCGCGTCCTGATCGATGTGGCGCGACACGTTCACCTTTCCCCGCGTCTTCCCGTTCACCTGAACCACGAGATCGATGCGCTCATCGGTAGCGAGCGATTCGTCGAACCCGGGCCAGCCGGCCGTGAACACGCCTTCAGTGTGCCCCAGCTTCTCCCAGAGCTCTTCGGCGATGTGAGGAGCGAAGGGTGCGGCCAGCTGGACGACCGGCTCGACCTCCTCGCGCGAGGGAAGTCTCTCTCCGCGGCGCAGGACATTCATGTATTCCATCATCGCCGCAACTGCCGTGTTGTAGCTCAGCCGCGAGATGTCATCCCCGACCTTGCGGATGGTCTGATGGAGTTTCCGCATCACCTCGGGATCGCCAGGCTCACCGTTTAAGGTCGCCGAATGAGCTGACGCCCACAGGCGGTCGAGGAAACGCTTGACCCCCGAGATGCTCGCGTCGCGGAAATCCCCGCCTTCGTCGAATGGTCCGAGGAACATGAGATACGTCCGGAACGCGTCCGCGCCCCATTGCTCTATGTAGTGATCCGGGACGACCACATTTCCCCGGCTCTTCGACATCTTCGCGCCGTTGCGGATGATGAGACCGTGCGCCCGGAAGCGCACGTAAGGCTCCTCAAAATGCAGATAGCCCATGTCGTGCAGCACCATCGTGACGAAGCGCGAGTACAGCAGGTGCAGAACCGCGTGCTCATTGCCGCCGATATAGCTGTCAACGGGCAGCCACTTCGAAGTCAGCGCCGCATCGAATGGTGTCTCGTCGATGCCTACGCTTGGATACCGCAGGAAATACCATGCGCTGTCGAGGAACGTGTCGGAGACATCGGTTTCGCGGCGCCCTGTTGCGCCGCATTTCGGGCATTCTACACGGTACCAGCTTTCGTGTCTCGCCAGCGGCGACACGCCGGAGTCATCGGGCTTGAAGTCTTCCACGTAGGGAAGAACCACAGGAAGATCTTTCTCCGGCACTGGAACCGCACCGCATTCATCGCAATAGATGATCGGAATCGGTGGGCCCCAGTATCGCTGTCTGGAGATACACCAGTCGTGCAGCCGATAGTTCACGACGGGCGAACCGGCGCCCTTTTCTTCCAGCATGCCAATGATCGCTCGCTTTGCCTCCGCTACAGGCATTTCATCGAAGCTGCCGGAATTGACGAGCGTACCATCGCCTAATTCACTGTAGGCGGCATGTAGCGGCGTCTCCGCATTCTCTTCGTCACCGCAGACCACGCGGACAATCGGCAGCCCGAAGACAGTCGCGAACTCGAAGTCTCGCTCGTCGTGGCCCGGCACTGCCATGATGGCACCGGTGCCGTACTCCATCAGCACGTAATCCGAGATCCACACCGGGACATGCTTCCCGGTTGCCGGATTTGTCGCATGGGCACCGAGGAACACCCCTGTCTTTTCGGTGCTGGACTTCCTCGTGACTACATCCTGCCTGGCGCTTTGCGCGAGATAATGATCGACGTCAGTACGTTGCGCAGCTGACGTTAGCGATGCCACGAGGGGATGTTCGGGTGCGAGCACCAGGTACGTCGCGCCGAAAACTGTGTCCGGCCGAGTGGTGAAAACCCGAATAGGTTCATTGTCCTCGCGGCCACTGACAGGGAACACGATCTGCGCGCCTTCCGACCGGCCGATCCAGTTTCGCTGAGCGATCTTGGTGCTTTCCGACCAGTCGAGCGTATCGAGATTGGCGAGCAGTCGTTGAGCGTAGTTGCTGATGCGAAAGAACCACTGGCTGAGGAAGCGCTGCTCTACCGGTGTGTCGCATCGCTCGCATGCTCCGCCAATCACCTGCTCGTTGGCGAGAACCGTTTTGCAGCTCGGACACCAGTTCACGGCCGCCTGTTTCTTGTAGGCGAGACCATGCTTCAGCAACTGCAGAAACACCCACTGCGTCCACTTGTAGTAATCGGGGTCGGTGGTGGACAGGGAGTGTGACCAGTCCACCATCAGTCCGGCGCGCTCGAGCTGCCGCCGGAAGTTCACGATATTCCGGGGAATCAGCTCCATAGGGTGCTGCCCGACCTTGAGCGCGTAGTTCTCGGAGTGGATGCCGAAGGCGTCGTAGCCGAGTGGCTCGAAGACGTCGCGTCCCTGGAGCCGCTGGAATCGCGCATGGATGTCGTTGCCGACAAAGGCGAAGAGGTTTCCGACGTGGAGCCCTTCGGCGGACGGATACGGGAACATCATCAACGCGTAGTACGGATTGGCCGCGGCAGCGACGTCGGTTTCGTTCGTCCGGTTCTCGCGCCACCGGCGCTGCCATTTGTCCTCTACGAGCGCCGGATCGTAGGCCGCGGTCTCCTCGTTCGGGATTGCGTTCACCGTGTTGTCCATGATTACAAACTAGCGCGGCGCCTGCACACTTTCATCAGCCCGCGCCGCTCCGGAATCAGCGCGCCAGGCGAAATACCACCTGAATGATTTCCGTCGGACCCGGCTCGGGAAACGGGCCCGTGGTCCCCCCGAACTCGCCGCTGACATAGTAGGCAATGAATGCAATCAAAGCGGCCCCCACTCCGGCGCCGATGAGTGCTGTCTTCCGCTTATCGAGGCTCTTCCGCTCTAGTCCCAGCACATCGGAAACGGGAATTGCGAGTCGTTGTTGCAGCGTCTGTCGGGCCGTGGGACCGTCAGTGTAAACCGGGACTGCGATGAGGAGGCGCTCACCATTTGCAGCAACCAGCGGCCCTTCCAGCGTCTTCCGCAGTTGAGGCAGCTGGTCACCCGCCGATTGCTGTAGCCGCGTGTAGCCCGAATCGGTTAGATGCACGCGGATGTCCCGGCCGATATTTGCCTGCGCCAGCGGGACCTGAGTGTAATGAAAACAACCGGCGGCAAGGACGAGCAGTAGCATCACCGCGCCCTGCCGTGTGTCGCGAGCATAGCGACGCATGGTCATGCGAACGCCCTCAGAATGTGCCTGCCCCGCATCGGCGCTTCTATTCCTCCACCAGGACGTTTCGCACGTGGTCCGTACCGTTCACCCTCAATGTCACTCGGTAGTGGCCGGGCTTGACCCGCGGAGTCGGGGGTGGTGGTGCCTCCATCTCGTCGGCGTTCGGATCGCGGCGAGGTGGATCCCCGAGAAGATTCCATTGTACGCGATTGATTCCAGGTTCAGACGGACCCGTCAGCTCGCGCACGACCTTGCCCGTCAGAGCATCGGCAATCGTGAGTTTCGGCGCACTCGCTGCCCTTTGCTTCAGCAAATAGTGAAGAGAAATCCCGGGGTCGGGATTCGCGCCCCGAAACTGCTTGTTGCCGGCCTGAACGCGAGTCAACCGAATCTCGTTCCGGGGAACGAGCGCAACGCGCGGCTCGAAGAAATGTATTTCGCGCGCAGCGACCTCCGCGTTGAGCTGCTGAAGCGGAGTTATGTCATCCATGACGAGGATGCTTCTACCGTGCGTCCCCAGGATCAGGTCACCATCGCGGGGATGGACCACGACATCATCGATGCGCACAGGCGGAAGGCCGGTCATGAGCTTCTTCCAGTCCTTCCCTTCGTCCTGCGAAATGTAGAACCCGTTCTCCGTGCCGACGTAAAGCACAGCCGGGTTCTTCGGGTCCTGTTTGATGACGTTGACGCACCCGAATGCGGGGAGGTTACTGGTGATCGAAGCGAATGTCCGACCGTAGTTCCGGGTGACGAACACATACGGCTTCATATCGTTGTTTCGATGGCAATCGACGGAGACGTATGCCATACCGACGTCGGTGTACGAGGCCTCGATGCGCGATATGTAGCAGTTCTGTGGAGCGCCCGTCAGATTCTTTGCGACGTTCACGAAGCTGGTCAGCCCGTCCTGGCTGACCTGAACATTTCCGTCATCCGTTCCAATCCAGAGAACGCCTGGAACCGCGGGCGATTCCGCGACCGTGGTAATCGTGCTGTAAAACCAGGTGCCGTCATTCTTTGACTGAATGCATGCCTCGCCTCTCGCCACCGGTCCGTCTCCATGGCAATCGGGAGCACTGCCTCGCACTCCGAAGATATCGAGGCGATCGCGGTCAACCTGTTTGGTGAGATCAGCGCTCATCGTCCAGCTTTCTCCGCGATTCACCGACTTGAATAGGCGGTTGCCGCCGATGTAAAGCGTATTCGAGTTGTGCCGCGAGAGGATATATGGCGTGTTCCAGTTCCAGCGAAAGGCAACATTCCTGTCGGGTTGAGGAACTATGTTGCTCGCCGCTTGCGCCGTCGCACCACGAGGCTGAATCGGCTTGATCTCGCCGGTGGCCAGGTTCAACCGCCGGATGTTGCCACGCTGGCCCTCGGCGTAGACGATGTTGGGGTCAGCGGGATCGACGGCTGTGTAAAAACCGTCACCGGCGCCTACGTTGTACCAGTCATACGCCGAAATGAAGCGCGCGCCCGTCGCGCTCGGCCCGCACCAGCTGGTGTTGTCCTGGAGCCCTCCGCAAATGAAGTAGGGGCGCCGCATGTCGACTGACACTTGATAGAACTGGCCAACCGGCGCTGGACGCATTGCCTCGAACGTGCGTGCCCTGTCGTACGACACGTCGAATCCACCGTCGTTGCCGACCATCAAATGATCGCTGTTCGCTGGATTGATCCAGATAGCGTGGTGATCCGAGTGTCCCGGACCGGGCACGACAGCGAAGGTCTTGCCGCCGTCTTCGGAGCGGTAGAATTGGCGCCCAGCCGTGTAGATGACGTTTTCGTTTTTCGGATCGACTCTGATTTTGCTGAAGTAGGCGGGACGGACGTTGTGGTTGCTTTGAAACTGCCAGGTGTTGCCCTTGTCGTTCGATCTCCACACGCCACCGACATTGTCGCCTACTACCGCAGCCCTCTGCGCGCCTGATCTCGGCTGCGCGGCTCTATCGACTCGATCCTCCGCTCTCAGAATTTCGATCTGCGCATAGACGACGTTCGGATTGGATCGCGAGATGTCGAGTGCAATGCGGCCGGCCGTGCCGCCGGGTAACCCGTTGCCTGTGAGCCGCTTCCACGTGGCTCCGCCATCCTGGGACTTCCAGATTCCGCTGCCTGGCCCGCCACCATTGAAGCCCCACGCGGTCCGCCTTCGCTGATAGGTGGAGGCGAACATTATTTTGGGATCGGATGGATCCACCACGATGTTGTTAGCCCCGGTGTGCTGGTCCACATACAGAACCTTGGTCCAGCTGCTCCCGCCATCCGTCGTTCTGAACACGCCCCGCTCGGAGCTCGGCCCGTAAAGCGCACCGGCGGCGGCAACGAACACTATCTCCGGATTGCGTGGATGGACTACGATTCGATGGATGCTTTGCGTTCCCCGAAGACCCATGTCGCTGAACGTCTTGCCACCATCGGTCGACTTATAGATGCCATCGCCGTAGGACGAGCTTTGGCGGTTGTTCGCTTCACCGGTCCCCACCCAGACGGTCTGAGGACTCGACTGGGCCACAGCGATCGCGCCGACGTGGGCAGTGCGATAGGTGTCGAACACAGGCTCGAAGGTAGTCCCGGCGTTCGTCGTCTTGAACACACCGCCCGTCGCATATCCGACGTAGTAAGTGCGCGGGTCACTCTCGACTACCGCTATGTCATCTACCCTCCCGCCCATGTCTGATGGGCCGATCGATCGCCACTGGAAGCTGCGCAGCAGCGGATCAGTCGAGGCGTTGATAGGTGCGGGGCGCGCGATCGATGCGGCAGGACGTTGCGCGCCGACAGATGTGACAACCGTGAGCAGCAGGACGGCTTCCGCCAGCATGAAATCAAACTGCCCGGATCGAAAATGCGTCATGGAGCTCCCTTGAATTGTGGTCTCATGGCCGATCGATTGAAGCCGTCTGTGCTGCGGCCGCTTCACCGCCCGACAAGTGTGCGGCAGCAACAACTGCAGCTCGCTCATCGGCGGAGGAGGTCGCAAATACAGGTCGCTTCTCACGCGCAAAATGCTTGTCGAAGTTGTTGCTGAAGATGATCGCTGCGAAGCCATCCGCGGTGGCATTCCCGGACGTGCGGAACATGTCGGGAATGCCGCCGGCAAGCGCCACCCACGTGCCGATGAAAGTGGTGCGTACCGGATCTTCGAGGCCCAGCAGGGACGCGAAAAGAACACCGGTCCAGAGTGCCAACCCCATCGCGCCCGGCACACCCGGAGCAGCCATCGTGTACAGCACGATGAATGGCCAGACCACGAGCAGATGCGGCCAGCCGATCTCCAGACCGAATACATAGCCGGCGATCATCGGCCCATAGGCCATGTACTGCATTGCGCTCGCGCCCTTGTGCACCACCGCGCCAATCGGCACCACAAAGTCGGCGACTTCGTCGCGCGCTCCGTACTTCTTGACGTTCGCAAGGTTGACTGGAATGGTGGCAAGCGACGAACAGGTACCCGCCGCGAACAGCGCCGTGGGGAGATAGTATTCCCTGATCAGGCGCGCGCGATCGCGAACGCCGCCAAACAAGGGCAATAGAATCAGCAAATAGAGAAGCCACCAGATGACCGCCATCCCGGCGGAGTATAGAATCATCAGCGCGTAGTGACCCATCCCGAGTCGCGCCCCAAAGCTGACTCCGATCATGATGCCGAGTGCGAGTACCAGGGGTACGAGCACCACGCCGATGAACGAGCCCGCCCGGGCGATTCCATGCTCCACACGTCTCAGCACTGCATACACACGATCGAACTTGACGCCGAGCGCGCCGATGACGATCGAGGCGACGATTGCGATAACGGCGATCGACGCTTTCCCGGTGCGCAACTCGGTGAGCATCGCCGACGCATCGCCCAGCCCCGCCCCTGCTGATGTCAGCGGCAGCTGAAAGACAAGCGCGGCGACGATCATTCCGAGCAGGCTTCCGAGCACAGAGGCGAATACGAACCAGGTCAGAACGGCCGCTACGAATTTTCCGGCAAGACCTCGGCGGACGAGCGTGGCGATGGCAGGGCTGAGAGCGCCTACTATCAAGGCCGGCGCCGCCAGCACAACGAGCGAGAGCACCCACCGTGTGCCATCGGCAACGGGAGTCATTAGCCCGGGCAGCGAGCCGCCAAGCAGGATACCGGTAATCAGCGAGACAAAGCCCCACACATATGACGGGACCTTACGCCACGACATCCGCGAGTCAGAGATCATCGATCGACTCGACATAGGACAATCCCTTCTGGCGGAGCACGTTACGCATGTCGTAGATGTCGAGGCCCAGCTCACCGTCAGACAGGCGCCGCCGAACCGCGGCTTCTTTCTCTTCGCGCGCGCGACATGCATCGGCCACCGTTTCGGCTGTTGCCACCGGCACGAACACGACCCCGTCTTCATCGGCGACGGCGACATCACCAGGTGTTACAAGAGCGCCAGCGACGACAACCGGGACGTTGACCGCACCGAGTGTCGCCTTCACCGTTCCTTTCGCGTAGATGGCACGAGACCAGACCGGGAATCCCATCGCCCGAAGAGCGGCGACATCGCGAACTCCCGCATCGATGATCAGCCCTGTAACCCCACGCGACTTGAGAGACGTGGCGAGAAGCTCTCCAAACATTCCGTCATCATTGTCGGACGTCAGCGCAACGACGAGCATGTCACCGGCCTGACAGAGTTCGACGGCAACATGCAGCATCCAGTTGTCGCCGGGATGTGTGAGGACCGTCACAGCGCTTCCGCACGCTGCGACAGGGCTCCACACTGGCCGGAGGTAGGGCTTCGCCAAACCGATGCGCCCCTGTGCCTCGTGCACCGTCGCAACGCCGGACGCGCCAAGGCGCTCCACTGCGTCGGCGGGCGCACGCGGGATGTTGCGAACCGCAACGGTTTTCATGCGAGTGATTCGACAAGCTCGGGAAACACTCGCTGGTACGCTTCGCCGTACGTGACGCTGCGTCCTGAATTGCGCGCCGCCTGATTGCCGCGTTGAAGCGCGACCCGAGTGTAGTACTCCCAGAGGTGTTCCTGCGCAGCCATGCACTCGAACGCCTTGCGCTTCCTTTCCCACACGGAGCCGATGTCGATAAACGCGTCAGGACGCCAGTTGCACTGCTCCGTCTGATGCGGCTCAAACAGGAACACCGGAGGAGCTCCGAGCACTCCCTGTTCCGGATTGTGACCATGCGCCTGAGCGATGATGCGCGCCTCCTGCGCGAGGCGGGCAGCCTCTGGATGATCGAAGTTGTAAGGGTCACTTAGTGAGTGCGTCAGAACGAAAGACGGATTGAGCTCGCGATAGTGATCCACGAGAGTGAAGAGAACGTCATCGCCTGCCCGCAGCGGATAGTCTCCGATATCGAGAAACACGACGTCGCATCCGAGGATGTCTGCCGCGCCCTGGGCTTCCCGCCGCCGGTCGTCCTTCACTCGCTGGAGAGTCATGCCGCTGTTTTTCCACAGCTTGGTTGACTCGCCTCGCTCGCCAAACGAGAGGCAGATCACCCTCACTCTGTATCCGAGGTCGACGTGCAGCGCGATGGCACCCCCCGCCCGCCACACGAAATCGGCCGAGTGCGCGCTGATTACGAGCGCTGTCTTGCCACTCATCACCGCGTTCGAAATGGCGAAGTCTTCAGTTGCCCGCCCATACTGTTGCGGGAATGAAGACGTGACCGGTGAACAGTTTGCGAGCCGTGCGAAGAAGCGCTGCCCGCTTCACCTCGATGCCATCAAGTCCATTCACAACTTCGAGATCCACGCTGAACTCTCCTGACGGATGCTCTACCGAAAGTCGCCCGGGTGACGTCGGTGACAGTCTGGCGAGAGACGAGGGCATCGACCCTGGAAGCATGCAGGCAGTGGCGACGCTCACTGCACCGAGCACACCGATGCTCGCATGACAGTCTTTCGGGATGAACGTGCGCGTTGAGATGGCACCTCCATTCCGCGGCGCCGCGACGAGCGTCAGTTTCGGCACGACCTTGTCCGCCACATCGCCGAGGCCCATCATGCGGCCCGCCTTCAGGCGGACCTGTTCGAGTCGCGCCTTCAGATCGACGTCAGCGTTGAGCTCATCACGCGTCTCGTACCCGGTCTTTCCAAATGCGGCCGCCGGAAGAACAACGACCGGCATCCCGTTATCGATGCAGGTGGCGGGAATGCCGTCGATGTCGTCGATGACATTACCCGTCGGCAGCATCGAGTCGCACACGGATCCGGCGATGTCGAGAAAATCGATTGCAATCGGCGCATGCGAGCCGGGCACGCCATCGATCTGACAATCTCCGTCGGAGGCAAGTATCCCACCCGGTGTCTGAACCGTGATGTTTGCCAGCATGCCGGTGTTCAGGGTCAGAACGCGGGCAGTCGTTGTATTCCCCGGCGCCTCGATCAGGCCCTGCTCGAGTGCGAACGGAACTACGGCGGCGAGCATGTTTCCGCAGTTCGGCGTTGTATCGACGAGCGCGCGATCGACACTGACCTGAGCGAAGAGGAACTCGATGTCGACTCCCTCGCGTTCGGAGGGGCCTACAATTCCCACCTTGCTGGTGAGCGGATCGGCGCCACCTATTCCGTCGATCTGCCGGTTGTCTGGCGATCCCATGATGGCGAGTAACACGCGATCGCGGGTCTCAGGATCGGAAGGGAGATCGCCGACATTGAAGAAGGGGCCCTTTGACGTCCCCCCGCGCATCAATACGCAGGGGATCGCGGTCTCTCGCGCCGCAGTCGGCTCGGACGGCGCAGTTGCCGCACCCATCAGCAATAGACTCCCGCCGAGGAGATACGATCGAGGGCGACATCGAGCTCTTCATCGCTGCAGCTCAATGACAGGCGGAGGTGCCCTGCTCCTGCGTCGCCGAAGGCAGTTCCTGGCAGGACCGCGATGTTCAGGACGTCCAGCCACCGCCGCGCGATGGCGACCTCGTCACCATCAACCTGCGGGAACAGGAAAAATCCCGCCGATGGCATCGTACAGAGAAGTCCTTCTACTCCCTGTAGACCTTCAGTCGCGCGGGCGACGCGCGCGCGAAACATCTCGCGGTAACGGGGAAGCAGCTCATCTGATAGCTCGAGCGCCCGCACACCGGCTGCCTGAATGAAGGGAGGCACACAGTAGATGGAATGCTGGATGAATTTCACCACGTACTTTGCCAGACCAGGTGGCATTGCCAGGTAACCCAGCCGCCATCCGGTCATGCCGAACGACTTCGAGAGACTGTCCACCACCAGCGTGCGTTCGAAGGCGTTGTCGATCGCTTGCGGAAACGCGACAGGTCCATTGTAGGACATGTCCGCGTACACCTGATCGAAGACAATCCACAGATTGTGCTGCTCGGCGAGCGAAACGAGTCCGCACATTTCTGACCTGCCGACGACCGTGCCGGTCGGATTAACCGGGGAATTCACAATCACGGCGCGCGTCGCGGGTGTCAGCGCCTTCCTGATCGATTCGACATCGAAAGCATCGGCCATTGCCACTGGAACAGGTACGCCACCGGCAAGCCGAATGCACGGTCCGTAGCTGACCCACCCGGGCTGGGGAACAACGACTTCGTCGCCGGGCTCGATCACACCCATCAATGCCGCAAGCAGCGCAAACTTTCCGCCCGGAGTTACGATGATGTCATCCGGATCATATCGAACGCCGGAACGGAGGAGTTCTCGTCGTGCGATTGATTCGCGTAAACTCGGCTCACCGCTGGACGAAGAGTAGTGAGTCGCTCCTCCGTGAAGCGAGACCTCCGCCGCTTCGATGATGCGCGGATCGGTAGGCACATTCGGATCGCCGCTTGAGAGCGCTATTATCTCTCTTCCAGAGGCACGAGCATCGCGCACGCGCTCCGACATCTCGACGGTCGCCGAGGGCTTCAGCGTTCGAAAGCGCTGAGCGACGCCTAGCTGGACCATTTCAGCCGACCTTGGCAAGGGGCACCGGAAGCGATGGACCGAATATGAGCGCGTCGGACGAAGGCGCTGGAGCACGAAACACAGCGGCGCAGAACGGGACCATGTGTCTCAGCGACGCTTCACTGTCGGAAGGATCGCACTTGCCATCGGAGAGAATCACGACTCGCCCGGGATTCGACAGCGTGTAGTACTGCGCGGCGAGCAGAAACTGAAACCTCCAGAACACTTCCTCCTCACTGAACTCAGGCAGGACAGCAAGCAGCGATCGCACAAAGGTTCTGCTGACTTCGTTGAAGTGCCGGGAGATGAGGTTAGCCGCCAGCGTTTCGTGCTCTTGAGAGAGCACCGCTCGCAGTCGAAGAAAACGAGGGGCACCGTCGGGATCGTTCGGCCAGATCAGCGACGGCCTCAGATACGCTTCGAGTATCTGCTCGAGAAGAGGTGGTCGCGCCGCGTCCTCGCGACATTCCGCAAGAAGCCGCAGGCGTTCCTGATTCATCGGCGCACAACGCTTCTCGAAAATCCGTTCCAGCAGCTCCTGCTTCGAGCCGAAATGATAGTGGATGGCTGCGATGTTGACGCCGGACGCACGGGTTATCGAGCGAAGTGATACACCCCAATAGCCTTGCTCCGCGAACATCTCTTCCGCGGTTGCCAGAATCCGGTCGGGCGTTTGAAGGTCGTTGATTTCCGTCACTGGCTCTGCCATGGTCGCTCGACGATGCGGTTGGTGGGGGGATGGCCGTTCGGGGGACGCGCCGCTTGTCTGGTCTTCATGTCGTATGTGTCGCCGGGCTTCAGCAGGTAGAACAAGCCGCCCACCGTTCGAAGCGTTTCTGGGTCCTCCGCCCCGATCTGTCGCTTGTTGTCGTAGACAATCGCGTAGCTGTTGCCGATCACTTCGAACCGATCACCGGACACCACGATGGCGGCGTCCTCATCGATTCCGATTCCCAGCATGCCCGGATGAGCGAGCACGATCCCTATCAGGTCGAATTGCCGGTTCCGCGCGAGCACGTGTACGTCTATAATCACGTTTCGAACGAGACCGAGTCCACTCCTCCAACGTGCCGCGGGAATCGCGCGGGTGGATGGCTCCGGTGAGCGAAGCGGGATGTAGTCACTTTGTATCCGCGCGCCTGCCGAGCCTCCGCCAACCACTCCTCCGCGATTCAGAAGTGCGATGATTTCGCGGTGGACTTTCGTATCCAGATACGAGTCCTGATGTCGCCACGAGTTGCCTTCCGCGAACCAGATACCGCGAGCGTGCCGCAGAGGCTCGACAAAGGCTTCCGTATTTGCGACGCTGCGATCGCGCGTGTGCAGCAGCTTCAGATTCCTCGCGCCCGCCTGCTTCAACCATCGAAGACAATCGCAGGAATCGTCGTATGTGTCGGCATTCCCGGAGGTGGGTACAACCAGAATCGGCGCGTCCACACCCCCGGCCAGGGCAATGAACCTCTTGTAGATATCGGTAGTCGTCTCCGCACCGCCTGCAATTACGAGCGATCCACGCGGCGGGCCATGCTCCTGGCTGTAACCAGCAGACGGCATTCCGATCGACATCGCGAATAGAACCGACATAGCTACGGATGGACCGAGCTGCACTCGTTGCCGACCTCCCCACAGGGTTGAACCGGGGCGCGGTTTACGCCCCGCCTCCGCGAAATGTCAGCCGTTCGGCTTGAGATTGGGATTCGTCTCGGCTTCCTGCTGCGAGATCGGCCAGCAACGGTCCTTGCCAGTGCGGTCATCCATGCGAAGCGAGGCCGGGAGTGGACCAGGAGCCGCGCCATCTGGTCCATCGCCGAGCCAGCGGCGGCGCTCACCGAGCGCTCGACCTTCAAGCCACAGCTCGATCAGTTTCTCGAGCTTGACCGCCGTCCATGCTTCGTCGGAGTTCGCAGCCTGCTTCGGCGCGACGCCCACCGCTGTCCGAATCTCGTTGACTATCGCCATCGCGCCCGGCCAGTCACCGCTCCGCAACCGGGCCTCGGCGACGATCAACATCGACTCGCGCCCGGTTGACAGGTCAATCGGCCCGTCCTCGCGAACGTGTTTCCGCTGCTGCCAGTATTGAACGGCGCCGAGCGCACCACGACCGTCCCCAAGGTCAGGCAGACTCCCAAGGCCGATGCGGAATGGAGTGTCGGGGAACTTTCTATAGGGAGTGCGCGGGTCCTTGTACTGGTCGAAATTTTCGCCGTAGAACGTGGCCCACTGGCTGAAATTTCGACGCACCTGATCGGTTGTTGCGATGGCAAGGCTGTTCGACTGCGTCTGCGCCACAATGTTGTACGGGGTCGCGTACACGAAATCCTTTGGTACCAGAGCGGCATCAGCAGAAGCGCCAGCCCAGTTGTTGCGCCAGATGCGCACTGATGCACGACCGGCCAGAGCAGCGTTACGGAACTGTGCGTTGTTCTGTGAAGTCGCGAGAGCGAGCGCTTCGGTGAAGGCCGCTTCTGCACGCTCGAAATGAACCGTGAAGGGAACCTGTGGACCGCCGTCGATAACGCTCGTGCAGACGTGCTCGCCAAGCTGGCGGTTGGCGTAACCAACGTAGAGCAGCAGGGGCGCTGCAAGAGGGTATTGGGCGAATGCCGCCCCGCGCACTTCCTTAATTCTTGAGACTCCCTGTTCCGCCAGCCAGCGTGCAAGCTGAGCCCGGTCGAAGATCCCCGCTCCAGCTGGCACGAGCTGATTCCGGAATTCCTGAACACTGCATGCAAACGATCCCGTTTGTCCCGCTGGGAACCACTCGCGAGCGACAACGGCCCCGCACATCGCCAGATTGCCGCCGTCTCCCCCAAGCGCGCTGTTGAAGGCTCGCATCGCTCCGTAGACAATCGCATTGTGCGCCGCTTCAATTCCTAGAAATGAATCTTCGACAGGGCCCGGATTGGAGACCTTGAGATCGCATGACGCCAGCCCGAACGCGGCGGCGATGACGAGCTTAGAATAGGGCCCGACGTTGCGTCCACGTGACAAAGTTTTCACATGACTCCCCGGTTGATTTGTGCGACGTCCGTAGCCCGAATCAGAAGACAAGGCGCACCGATCCCGTGAAGGTGGCCGGTGGGGGCGTGACGCCGATGCCGAGTGCGCGCACTCTCTGCACGCCGGGCTCGGCGGCACCCATCATTTCGGGCTCGAAGATGTCCCATTCATCGTTGAGCCAGCGATACCAGTTGTGGGCCGAGAGCGTAACGAACGAGCTGGTGGTGCCCGGAACGTGAAACGGTAGCGGAGCACGCGCGGTGACGTCACGCAGCTTGAAGAAGTCGGCTTTCTGGATGAAGGAGCCCTGCCTGTAGAATTTGCTGTCACAAAGCAGACGGTCCTTCGCTGTTGTTTCGTTTCCGCGGCCTTCCTTCCGCAAGGCGTTTCCGGCGAGGCACCTCGGCCACGAAGTGATCGCCCGACTCGCTGCGTCTTCCGACGAGCCGTCGCTGACGTAATGGCCACCCTGATATTCCCCGCGAGCGGAAAGATTGAATCCGCGGGGCAGGTCGATGCTCGTGTTGATACCGATGGTGCGAGTCGGAGTGTTCGGACCAAAGATGTGATTCAGCTCCACCTCGGGATCCGCTATAGCGTCGGGATTGAGCAGCTTTACCCCGATGAGAACCATCAGCGGCTCGCCTTCGCGCAGCCAGCCCTGGTTGCCCAGACTTACAGCGGTTGCCTCACCAAGACTCAGCACCTTGCTGCGGTTCGTGGCGATGTTGGTTCCTACCGACCACTTGAATCTCTCGCGGTCGAGTACTCGCCAGTTGAGCGCAAGCTCGATTCCCTTGTTCTCGATCTCTCCGACGTTCTTGAGCTGCGAGCTCTGGAACCCGGTCGAAGGAATGGATCGCACGGGAAAGAGGGCGTCCTTAGTCTTGCCGGCGTAGCGAGTGAAGTCAGCGTTGACACGGCCGTCGAAAAGGGACCAGTCGAAGCCGATCTCCGTCTCAACGGTGCGCTCGGGGCCAAGGTCGGGATTGCCAATGTTCTGGGGGAGGTACGCCGCGTTTGTGCCCCAGCCCGCAGGATTCCAGGTTCTGAGCGCATCGAACGCGCCGGGTGCGCGTCCGGCGCTTCCCACCGCGAACCGAAGCTTCATTTCGCCCCACGACGGTCTCCAGAAACCCTCTTCATGGATGACGTACGAGCCGCTGATCTTTGGATACGCCTGAAGTCCGAATCCTGATCCGAACGCGCTGTTGCCGTCGACACGCACTCCGGTAGTCAGGAAGTAGCGATCCTTGAATCGCAGGAGGTTCTGTAAAAAGAATCCGCCAGTCAGCACCCGCAGACGGTCCTCGGTCACTGATGTGATCGAGCCCGTCGAAAGCGTTGGGTTTGTGGGGCCGGGAAAGTTCAGCGAGTATCCATCGATCGTCGCCTCGTCGTTGCTGGTGAACTGTCCGCCAGCAGAGAGGCTCGTGCTGAAACTGCGGGAGAGGCCGAAATCGAGGGTGGTGGAGTAGTCGAGTGTCCCCTGCTCCGTCCTGAAGTTCCTAATGTTGAGATCGCCCCGCGGCTCGAGAACGAACCCGTAGGGACGAAGCCGCTTGAGAACGTTGGACGACCTGTCGTATCCGACAGTCAGACGGTGCGACCAGTTGGACGTTGGAGTGTACGTCGCCGTCATGCCGGAATTGATCCGGTCGATGCTGCTGCCGAATTCCTGGTCGAGCAGTTTCTGCAGGTTGGCGGTGTCCTTGCTGCTCAGGTGATTGAACTCCTGTCGCATCACCCCCATGATGAAACCCGACGGATTCACGCCACCCGCGACGTTCGAGATTTCGGCTGCGGATATGAAGTTGTTCCAGGCGAGCGTAAGACCGCGTAACGGAGTAAAGGAGAAGTTTCCCCGAACCGATTTCCTCCCAAGATCCTCGTTCGGCAGCGTTCCTTCCCGGTCCTCGACCGAGCCCGACATGTAGTATTTCAGCGTTTCGCTGCCGCCCTGCACGCTGAGATTGTACTGCTGCTGGAGTCCGTTCTTCAGCCAGGGATCGAGGTAGAAATAGGGGGCCGGCTCAGGAGCGAAGGGCTGCAATTTCTGGAATCCCTGCTGGGTTTCGAGGGCCCATGTAGTACGCCCTGAACGGCCTTTTTTCGTGAAGATCTGAATGACGCCGGCCGCCGCTTCCGTCCCATAGAGCGTCGATGCAGCCGCTCCCTTGATTATCTCGATCCGTTCGATGTCGGACGGGTTGATGTCGTTGAGCGGGCTCTGGCTCTCATTGTTGCTTCGACGCCCCACCACGGAGGGATTCGGATATGGATCGCTCCGCACACGAACGCCATCTATATAGAACAGCGGCTGGTTGCTCATGGTGGCGCTGACGTTTCCCCTTAGGCGGATCTGGGCAGCGCCTCCGATCTGTCCTGAGCCTTGGAGCACCGTCATCCCGGGGGCCTGAGCCTGAAGCAAAGTCTCCAGGTTGATCGGAATCTCCGGCGAGTTCGCCGGGCTGAGAACGCTGATGGCGTTTCCAACCTCGCGCTGCCTTGCGCCCCCAGGTGTACCGGTAACGATTATCTCGTCGAGCTCCAGCGCGGCCTTCGACATTACGATCTCGTCTATTGCGGCCGTAACGCCTGCGCCAACTGTGACTGTCCGGACGGCCGGCTTCAAGCCGATCAGGATCACCCGCAGCTGGTGAGTTCCAACAGGGACATTGAGGAGTCTGAATCGCCCGTCGTCTCCGGTCAGGCCGCCGATTTGAGTTCCCGCGAGAAACACCTGGGCAGAGACGACCGGCTGCCGACTTCCATCGGTGACAACGCGGCCAGTGACGGTGCCGACAGCCTGGGCTGAAGCACCGGGCGCAATCGCTAGCAGCAACGCCACGGCAGGTCCCAGGAATCGCGCTAGTGAACCTAGGAAACGACAGTCACGCACGTTCGAGCTCATTCTTGGCTCCCTTGTTACGAGGCGTATTGCGGAGGGGGACAACAAACCTGCTCCAAACTCGGCGTCTGAATCCGGACAGGCTTTGCGGCGATACTCTGCTGGCAGGCTAAACATTCGATTAGCAATGGCATCTGGAGCGATTGTATCAGTCGCTTGTTTGAAACTCTTGTTTGACGCGAAGATACCCTGAGTCCAGAGCCTGTCAAGAGCCCAGATTTCAAGGTTAGAGAGTCGAGCTGGGCCTTGCCTCAATCCATCGGCCCTCGATGTCCTCGCGGCCAGAAGAATCCGCTACTGAGGGGCCCGGCCGACCGTCGACTTTTTGTGCGGAGCGCTCAGTCCGCCGCTTTCCCCTCGAACAGCGCTTCGGTAGGAAAAGTCTGCGCTCCATTCTGAGTGCAGATCGCGTAACTCCCGCCGGCATAAAACGACACTCCCGCGTATCGGCTCTTGTTGTCGAGCCCGTAGTAGCTCATCCCGAAATTCGGCAGCCCGCGACTGTTCAGCAGCCGCTTCTCGACAGTGTTCTTCTGCACGCGACGACACGCGTCCACCATCGCATCCTTGGGATGCATCCCCTTCCGCATGTTCTCCACGATCACGAACGATGAGAGACCATACAGGTTCGCTTCTCCGCGCCCAGTCGACCCCGCGGCACCTACCTCCTGGTCGACATACAGGCCCGCGCCCAGAATCGGCGAATCACCCACTCGGCCGGGAATCTTCCACGCCAGCCCGCTGGTTGTCGTGACGCCGCAGATCTCTCCCTTCGCGTTGATTCCATCACAGTTGATGGTCCCATACATGTGCTCTACATCGAGAATTCCATCGGCGATCATCTGCATGCGCACTTTCTGCTCGGCCTCCGCCCGCTTTTTCGGATCGAGGTAGTGAAACGGGTCTGTTCGCCGTTTCCATTCCAGCCACTGCCTTCTGGAGTTCTCGGTGTTGAGGTCGTTCTCGATTGTTACGCCGAGGCCGCGGGCAAACTGCTGGGCTCCGCTTCCGACGAGAAGGTGATGATCCGTCTGCTCCATCACTTCCCTCGCAACGAGCGAGGGAGTGCGGATTCCTTCCAGTCCGGCAACGCCTCCTGCGCGACGCTTTGGGCCGTGCATCACGCAGGAGTCGAGCTGCACTACTCCTTCGGCGTTGGGAAGCCCGCCGTACCCCACGCTGTCATCGAGCGGATCGAGCTCGACAATATTCACACCAGCGATCAGCGAGTCGAGAACGTCCGCCCCACCCGTCATCATGGTGAACGCTTTTTCGACGCAGGTCTGAGTCCCGCCGTTCCTGAAACGATTGCCGTTTCCTGATGCGATCACCAGCGGCGTCGAAGCTGGTCGACTCAACACCGATGGAAAGCCAGTCGTCGCCGCCGATTGTGCAACGAGCCTGGCAGGTATCGCCACCGACAGTCCAGCCGCTGTGCCGGTAACCACAAAATCGCGTCGGTTGATCTTCCTTGTCATTCTGTGCGCCCCGTTGATCGGTTGTCGGACCTTCACAGAAGCTACAGCCCGCCTGTAGTTTCCCGCTACAAATGGCCGACTCCGGAGAGCCCAAAGAGAATTCTGCCGGCGTTGCGGCAGCAGACGCTGCCAGCGAACCGATGCGCCGAGAGCACGACCTCCTCGGCGAACGCGACGTACCCGGTGACGTGTTGTACGGAATACAGACGTTGCGCGCGATGGAGAATTTCGCCATCAGCGGGGTCGAGCTTCGGGAATTTCCGAGGCTCATCGGTGCCATCGCGGCGGTCAAGGAAGCCGCCGCCGAAGCGAACCGGGACCTGGCACTGCTCGATCCTGCCGTGGCCGACTCCATCGTTGCGGCGGCTCGCGAAATTCGCCGCGGCCTGCATCACGAGCATTTCCGCGTCGACATGGTTCAGGGCGGAGCAGGCACCTCGACGAACATGAATGCCAACGAGGTGATCGCCAACCGGGCGTTGGAGATCATGGGACGCGCCCGTGGGGACTATGACCAGGTTCATCCCAACAACCACGTCAACCTCAGCCAGTCCACGAACGACGTCTATCCGACAGCGATCAAGCTGGCGATGCACCAGAGCATCGATGACCTGAAGGAGGCGA
>Ga0136617_10000653_pt1 | contig 29623 bp, 30 predicted proteins | sample AntDrymUQ3222106_2_FD_129672 | JGI IMG/M metagenome (GOLD analysis project Ga0136617, IMG submission 129672) | Polar desert sand microbial communities from Dry Valleys, Antarctica - metaG UQ322 (21.06) | ecosystem: Environmental > Terrestrial > Soil > Desert | place: Antarctica: Dry Valley... | reverse complement strand
GGGACAGCCCGTGTTCCTCGGAACCGCCTGCGCGAATCGCGACGCCGCGGTGTTCGCCGCGCCGGACGAACTGCACCTCGATCGCGTCGAAGCCTCCAAGCACCTGGGGTTCGGCTACGGGCTCCACTTCTGTCTCGGCGCCCCTCTCGCCCGTCTCGAAGCGCAAGTCGCGATCGGGACGCTGGTACGGCGGTGCCCGCAACTGCAGCTGGCGACGAGTCCCGCGGAGTTGGTCTACACCGGGTCCATCCTCGGCCGGGGGCTCACGACGCTGCCAGTAGCGTGGTGCCCATGACGACTTGGGCCTGCGCCGCAAGACATAGTCATTCCTGGCTACCGGTAGGTCTCCGGCGGGCTCGCATCGCCGCCGCGTTCGGCATGAGCGATGGGTCGATATCCAACGGCCTGCTGATACTCGCTTCGCTGAGGGGCTGAGGGGCGCCGCCACTCACCGCCGCCACCACTTGCCTACCTCGCGAAGATCGCGCCGAACGGGACGCAGCAGACGATGCGACTCGGGCTGCTCCGAGCGGACCCTCATTCGCTCGCCTGGTTCGCCGACCACCCGAACAACGGCGCACTGGCATCTCGGCGTGTGGGTGGCGGCGACTCGGCAGCACGCGGCCTCGAGCGGACCCGCGCATCATCGTCGACGTCGACCAGAGTGTCGGCCCACCGACGGAGAAGGGAGGGGGCGGCGGCCCGCGTAACGAGACGGATTACGGCGTGCTCGAACGCCCAAGTCGCGACCGCACCCGATACCTCGTGCCAGATCCGGTCCGGATCGACCTCCACCGAGTCGACTACGACCTCGATGCCCTCGCTGGACCGGTAGCGCTGGCGCCGTGCTCGTTATAGTCGGCCATGGCCGCTTCGTACCCCTCACGGCGGTATCCACGCCCGGACACATTGGGGGCCTGGGCGGCCCGAGCGGATGGGTCGAAAGCGAGGCGCTTGCGAGAGCAAGCGCCCGCCGGGCTGACAAGCAGGGGACCGCCGGATGGGCAGACGACGATCGGGCGACAGTTCGATGCGAGGTTGCAGGTACAGAGGGCGACAGCGACAGTGGTCGGCTCAGCGAGGAGGAGTGTGGGAGCGATCGAGATCACTTGTCCGACGACCGGCAAGCCGGTGAAGACCGGGATGTCGATGGAGCCCGATTCGTTCTACCGCTCGGTGTTGACGGGAAACTCGGTGCGGTGTCCGCACTGCGGCGTCACGCACGTCTGGTCCAAGGCGGAGGCCGTCTTCACCGGAGGATCGCTCGGCGCCGGTGCGGGCAGCCCGCCACGGCAGGGCGCCGCGAGGACGGACCGGTAGACGACGTAGCGGTCGATCATCGATGCGCTGGAGAAGCGTCGACGGTGGTTGCCCGGAGGCGGACGGATCGAGTGAGCGGGCGACGTCGGGGTCACGGTCCAGCAGCCCATCTGCATCAGCTCGAACGGCGGGTAGACGCGCTCGGAGGGCCTGGATCACGCCACGACGAGTCGCGGCCGACCAGCATGGAGATGTGACGTTCTATGACGTGAGCATGCCGGAGACCTGCTGTGGCCGCGCGACGTCGTAGGGAGTATGTCCTCCTGCTCGACGCGGCGAAGGCGGACGAGTGTCCGCAAACGCGCGTCCGCTAGCAACGGTGATCCCGACCTTCGAGATCATCACCACGGTGGCCTCGTCCGAGGCCGGCGCTGACGGCGATTTCTCGTTGGAGAGCACGCTCGATCATGTCCGGCCATTGATTGAGGCAGCTGGCACGGCCGGCTTCTAGGTGGTGCTCGATCTGCAGCCCGGCCATACCGACTTCCTCACCCAGGCCCAACGATACGAGGAGTTCTTGGCCCGGCCCTATGTCGGACTGGCCCTTGATCCCGAGTGGCGGCTGGCGCCGGGAGAGCGCCACCTCAACGACATCGGCCAGGTCCCCGCCGACGAGGTCAACCGAGTGGCCTGGTGGCTCGCCGAGCTGACCCGCCGCCACGCCTTGCCCCAAAAGCTCTTGCTCCTACACCAATTCCGTGTCGACATGCTTCCGGACCGCTCCGCGATCCAGGTGCCCCCGGAACAGGCCCTGGTCGTGCAGATGGACGGCCTCGGTCCCCAGGAGATGAAGCTCGACACGTGGCGGGCGATGACCGTCGGTGGCCCGACAGGGGTGCTCTACGGCTGGAAGAACTTCTTCGACGAGGACGAACCACTCCGCTCTCCCACCCAAACCGTGGCTCTCCAGCCGTCCCCGGTCTACATCTCGTACCAGTAGCAGCGGCGCCCGACGAGGCCGGGCATCCACTCCTCGCCCATTCACCTCTACTGTGCTACGCCGAGGTCTGCAGCCAGGCGTCGGCGAGAGGATGAGCGATGGACAAGCTTTCACGGCGAGGGCTCTTGGCCGGCGCTTCGTCGCTGGCGGGAGGGCTGACGGTGGCGAGTTGCACGAGTTCCGGCGACAACACGGCGGGTACCGCCGATCCCGCAAGCACCTCTGAAACCGGGACGGTGAGCATTGCGGGGCGCACGCGCGAGCCGTTCGATCCGAGTGACTGGTCGTCGGTGCGAGCCCAATTCGCGTTGAGCGACGACGCCCACTTCGAGGCGTTCGTCCTGGCGTCACATCCCCGACAGGTGGCCGAGGCGATCGAGCGTCATCGCGCCGCGCTCGACGAGGACACCGAGCGCCACGTCGCACGCACCGAGTTCGATGCCGAGTCCGCGGTGCGCCAGGCGGCCGCCGAATATCTGGGCACCCGCCGTCCGAGCGAGATCGCCCTCACGGACAGCACGACGATGGGCCTCGGCCTGCTCTATTCCGGGATCCGCGTACGGCCCGATCAGCAGGTGCTCACGACCGAGCACGAGTTCTTCTCGACCCATCAGGCGTGGGCGTTGCGCTCGGCGCGCGACGGGGTCAGGGTTCGACGGGTCCGCATGTATGACGACCCAGCAGCGGCGACCGCCGACGAGATGGTCTCCCGCCTCGTCGACGCGGTCACTCCGGCAACACGGGTCGTGGCGGTCACGTGGGTGCACTCGGGTACCGGGGTGAAGATCCCCGTCGGCGAGATCGCCCGCGCGCTCGAGACCACCAACTTGGATCGGGCGCCGGAGGACCGAGCGCTGTTGTGCGTGGACGGCGTGCACGGCTTCGGCGTGGAGGACGCCACCGTCGCCGAGCTCGGGTGCGACTTCCTCGTGTCGGGCACACACAAGTGGCTGTTCGGGCCCCGGGGTACGGGAATCATCTGGGGACGTGGGGAGGCGTGGGCGCAGGTCGATGCGACGATCCCGGCCTTCGAACCGCAGAGCTTCCGAGAGTGGTTCGCCGACCAGCCGCCGGGACCGATGACCGGCATCCGCTTCACGCCCGGCGGCTACCACACCTTCGAACACCGCTGGGCAGTGACCGAAGCCTTCCGGTTCCATCTCGCCATCGGCAAGGACCGCATCGCCGCCCGCACCCACGACCAGGCGACGCGCCTCAAAGAGGGATTGGCCGAGCTCCCTGACGTCAATCTCGTCACGCCGATGAGCGCTGAGCTCTCGGCAGGCATCGTCTGTTTCGAGGTCGCCGGGCAGACGCCACCAGACGTCCTCGGTCGTCTCGCAGACGCCCGGATCGTCGCCACCGTGACGCCCTACCGGCAGCAGTACATCCGCATCGGTCCGAGCATCATCACCACGCCCGAACAAGTCGACGACCTCATCGACGCCCTGACCCCATAACCGAAACGTCACTGGTTGCACGGCACCATTCCGCGATTCCTGCTGGGGCTGCCATGTCTCATCGTGATCGCGCGACGCCCGGCGGCGACGCGGGTCCGCCGGCCACGACTGCTTCACGGCGCAGGCCGTCGAAGAGTGCCATCGCGGTGCTGGCGTCGAGGTGGCGCACGTGTCCGCGCGTCGCCGCGCCGACTCGGATCTCGATGTCGGCGAGCCCGGCCCGGCGTTGCAGCACCGTCTGGCGCGTGCCGTGTTGCTGGAGCCGGGCGACTGGTGCGAGCACGGTCGTGATCGCGAGGCGGCGGAAGCGGATCGCGACGCGCCGCTGGTCCAGGCGCCAGCCGGCGGCGCGCCAGGACGCCGCCCCGTGGGCGGCGGCGGGCGCGACTGCGAGCAGCGGCCACGGCGCAAGGTCCGGGAACAGAATGCACGCCACACCGCCGAGGGCGCCCACCAGCGTGATTGGCCGGAGCAGGTACCGGCGTAGGGCCCGGGACGGCGGCCGGAGCATGCCGTCGAGACCATCGGCCAACTCCGGCACCAGCGCGGCGAGAAACGGCTCGACCTCGGCGCGGCGCAGCAGCGGGAACAGCGTCTGCGCAACCGCTGCCTCGCGCGCGTAGCCGGCGACCTCCGCGCGTACGGTCGCCAGCCCGAACGGCGCGCGCAGGACGCCTTCCACGACGCGCACTGCTTGCACGCGAGCCACCGGAATGGTCGCCTCCCGCCGCGCGATCAGCCCGCGCCGAACCCACAGTCGGTCGCCGTCGCGCGTGATCGTGAATCCGGCGAAGCCAAGCACCGCACCGATCGTGGACACGAGCCATGCGACCAGCACGACGGCGACGCCGGTCAGCAGCCATTCGGTTGCCGAATCCGGAACGAACCGCGACCCCTGACGGCTCGCCCGGTCGAGATCTTCTCCCCACAGCGACTCGCCGAGCTGTAGCCCGACGGCCATGACCGGCAGCAGCACGCCGACCTGGCCGGCGGTGAGCGCGGCGACCATCAGCCGTCGGCGACCGAGGCGGTGCTCCGCAAGGGGCGCCGCCTCGACCACCGCTGGGGCGGCGGGCCTGCGCAGTGCACCGCGCAACACCTCGACGTCGTCGCGGCTGACGGCCGGAAGCACGATCTCGGCCTCCCGGGAGCCGCCGGCGGTCTGGATCTGCACGCCGCGCACGCCGAACAGGCGCTGCAGCGGCCCGTGCACCGTGTCGACCGCCTGTACGCGCGCCAGCGGCACATCGGTCTCCTTCTTCGACACCAGGCCTGTGCGCAGGCGGATCCTGCCGTCGCCGATCGACCAACGCGTCGTCATCCATCGCACCAACCCCGCGATCACCGCGATCACCGCGCCGATCGCCGCATACACGACCGCGCGCAGGATCGGCTGCCCACCGCCGCCGAAGACGGCCGCCGCGAACGCGACGAGCAGCGGGACCGCCAGCTCGCGCATCGAGCCCACACCGAGCACAGCGATCCCGGCCGGGTGCAGCCGGCGCGGGGCTACCTCCGGCGCGCCGGCGCCAGCGGGCGTCACCTCACCGCTGACCGCTGGCTGCTCGTCAGAGCTCATCGGCCGCCTGCGCGAGGGCCGCGATCCTGTCGCGCACCTCACCCGCTTCAGCCACCGTCAACGCGGGGATCTCGTTCGCGCCCGCCGCAGTGTGGAACACCACCGTCGCCAGCCCGAGCACCTGTTGCAGGAGATCCCGCTTGGTGTCGACGTGCTGCACGCGCAGCATCAGCACCAAGGTGCGCGTGATTGCGAGCGTGCCGCGCTGAAGGTCGATCTCGTGCTCACGCACTTCCCAGCGCCAGCGACGCCAGCGCAGCTCGGGTGAGACAACGATCGCAGCAACAGCGACCACCGAGGCCGCGCCCCAGCCGAGGATCGCCCACGTCCCCCCGACCATCATCTGCACCACCGTCGCCGCGACCCCCGCGACGGCTGTGGTCATCACGCCCTCGAGCCGCCACAACCCACGCGCTGCCGCGGCCAGCGTGCGAGTTGGCTCCGGCGTCACGGTCGGCAGACCGTTGGCGCCCGCAGCTCGGACGGAACCCCGCTCGCGACGTGATCGATTGGAGTGGGATGGCCGAAGAAGCCGTCGACGCGGGCGATCAGACCAGTGGCTCCGTCGAGGGTGACCACATCGAGCCCCTCCATCAGCGTTCGCCCGCCCCGCACCATGTCCCAGCGGTAGCGGAGGCGACCGCGGTGATGGTCGATCTCCGACGCGACCACGAACCGGTACTCGGGTTTGGTCGTCCGCAACCGCCGAATGGCTGCCTCCAATTCGGTGATCCCGACGAAGGAGTCGCGTGGATCGTTCCACTCCACGTCCGTGCTCACCGCAGCGCTCAGCCACCGTCCGATCAGGTCCGGATCGGACTCGTTCCATGCCGTCCAGTACGCCACCAGCGCGTCAGGCATCGGCACGTCCCACTCGGGTCGCCGAAACCTCATACGACTCGATCGTAAGCCCGCGAACCGGACCCTCAACGGTCCGGCCCTTCCACCGCCGCGCTCAGGTCGCCGGCGGCGGCAACGGTTGCAAGGGGGGTGGGGCTGGGGTCGCGGCACCAGCGTCGTCCTCGTCGTCGACACCGGAGCTCTCGCGCGCCGCGGCGGCGGCGGCGCGGGCGGCGGCGGCCGCCGCGGCCGTGGGTTGGGCGGCGATGGCCGGCGGCTGGCCGGCGATGGCCGACAGCGCGTCGAGCAGTTGCACGGGGATCGGGAAGACGACCGTCGAGGAGTTCTCGGCGGCGATCTCGACCATCGACTGCAGCTGGCGCAACTGCAAGGCGCCCGGCGACTGGGAGATGATCGTCGCCGCCTGACCGAGCTTCTCCGATGCCGCCAACTCACCCTCGGCGGCGATGATCTTGGCCCGCCGCTCCCGCTCGGCCTCGGCCTGACGGGCCATCGCTCGCTGCATCTGCGGCGGTAGCCCGACGTCACGGATCTCGACCCGGTGCACCTTCACGCCCCATGGCTCGGTCTGCAGGTCGAGCGCCGACTGCAGCTCGGCGTCGATGCGATCACGCTCGGCCAGTAGCTGGTCGAGCTCGTGACGTCCGACGATGGAGCGCAGCGTCGTCTGGGCGACGAGCTGGCTGGCCTGGTACCAGTTCTGCACCTTGATCACCGACGCCGTCGGGTCGATGACCTGGAAGTAGGCGACGGCGTCGACCGTGCACGTCACGTTGTCCCGCGTGATCACCGCCTGCGACGCCACCGGGGCGGCGATGATCTGCAGGTTCGTGCGCACCAGCCGGTCGATGATCGGCACGATGAAGAACACGCCCGGGCCCTTGGCCCCCATCGAGCGCCCGAGGCGGAAGATGACGGCCCGCTCGTACTCGTTGACGATCTTGACCGACGAGGCCAAGAGGATGATCAGGATGAGGCCGATGACGACGGCGGCGCCGGCGAGGGGCATGTGGTGACTCCTTGGGCAGGTGTGGGGCGATCAGGGGCCGGGCGGGCCAGGCAGCGGCGTGGTGGGCGGGGCCATCGGGGGACGGGACACCGCCTCGGTGCCCGGGCGGGCGACCGTCATCGAGCTGCCGGCGACGGCGACGATGACGACGAGGTCGTCGGCCCGCAACCCGTGCGGCCCCGCCGCGTTCCAGCGCGAGCCTTCGAACTGGACGACCCCGCGGACGTCGTCCCAACGGTCGACGGTGGCCAGCTGGCCGACGAACGCCTCGGTGCCGGCCTGGGCCGGCCGGCCGGTGATGCGCACGAAGGCCCCGTGGATCACCGGGAACAGCAGCCACAGCCCGGCGGCCGACGCGACGGCGACGACGATGGTCGCGGCGTCGTCGTTGAGCACGCCAAAGGCGATACCCGACGCCGCGACCACGGCAACGGTGGCAATCTCGAACGGCGGCGATCGGCGCTTCCCGATGATCAGCACGAGCCAGGCGATCACGGCCAGCGCCGTGCCGAACAACGGCCACCACACGAGGTCCTGGCGAGCCAAGCCGCCGAGGGCGACGGCAGCGGCGGTGAACGACAGCAGGCCGGCCAGACCGAGCGTCGGCAGCGCCATCTCCACGACGAACAGGACGGCGGCCAGCGTGACGGCGACCAGGACCACCGACGGTTCCTCGAACAGCCACTCCACGACCTCGATGGTACGGCGCCTCCGGGTTATCGGCTGGTCGGCGGGGTCGCCATGGCCTGCACCACGGCCTCGAGCACGGTCGGGCCGGTGGCGAAGTTGAGCCGGGCGAACCCCTCGCCCTGCGTCCCGAACTGGGCGCCCGGGCTCAGCTCGACGCCACGGGCGCGCAGTTCGTCATGCACATCGCCGTCCCAGCCGAGCGGGCGTAGGTCGAGCCAGGCCAGGTACGTCGCATCCGGCGGCACGTAATCGACCCCGGGCAGATGCTCCTCCAGGAGCTGTGCGAGTAGACGGCGGTTGGCGTCGAGGCGGGCGGCCACGGCCCGCTGCCACCCGTCGCCGTCACGCCACGCTGCGCCGGTGGCTTCGACGGCGAGCACGTTGGGCGCGCCGAAGTAGTGGTTGGGCAACGCGCCGAGCGCCTCGCGGAACCGTGCGACGCCGGCGTGCAGGATCGCCCATCGCAACCCGGCCAGGTTGAACGCCTTCGACGACGACGTGACCGTGATCGTGCGGCTGGCCATCTCGTCGCTCAGCGCGGCGAACGGCACGTGACCGTGGTCGGCGTGGACCAGTTCGGCGTGGATCTCGTCGCTGATCACGACGAGGTCGTGACGCTCGACGATCTCGGCCAGCCGCTCGAGCTCGGGCCGGGCAAACACGTGGCCGGTCGGGTTGTGCGGGTGGCACAGCAGCAGGACGCAGGCGGGCTCGGCGCCGAGGCGGTGATCGAGCTCGTCGTAGTCGAACGCCCAGCCGGCGTCGGTGCGCTGCGCCGGCACCTCGACGAGGCGCCGCTCCATCGACGCGATGCTGTTCAGGAACGGGTGGTAGATCGGCATGTGCACGATGACGCCGTCGCCGGGTTCGCTGAGGTGGTGCAACGCGAGCTGCACGCCCTGCATCACGTCGGCCAGCTCGACCAGATGGTCGAGCTCCGGCGTCCAGCCGAACCGATCCGCCATGCGCTCGGCGAACATCGCCGGCAGGAACGAGCGCCCGATCCCCGGCCAGCGGGCGTAGCCGACGTCGTTGCCGACCACCTCGACCAAGCGGTCACGGATGGCCGGCGCGATCGGGAAGTCCATGTCCGCCACCCAGGCCGCCAGCCGCCCTTCGACTCCCGACCACTTGACGCCGCGCCGGGCGCGCGCCGAATCGACGGTGACGGCGTCCAGCCCGAACGGGTCTGCAGTCACGCTGGGGCCCGGCGGAACTCGTCGGCGTCCTGGCCCAGCTCGCGCATCCGTCGTTGGATCGACAGCGGCACCTCGACCGGCTCGCCGGCCTCGATCTGCGCGACGTAGGCGCCGTCCTCGGCCCAAACGTGGCAGCTCCCCAGGTTGAAACGCCATGCCGCCTGGGCCGACTCGTCCTCCGAGACCGAGAACGGGGCGTCCATGCCGGTCCGGCGCGCCTGCGACGCCCGCATCGACCAGAAGCACTGGACGGCGACGGGGGCCATCGCCTGGATCAGTGCCGTCGTGTGGGTGCACCCGCGCGGGCCACCGAACAGCTCACGCACCTTGTGGGTGAAGCCGCGGGCGATGGAGAGGCCGACGAGACGCTGGTAGTGCTCTTCGATCTGCGGGCACTCGGTGTGCGGGTGGATGTCCAGCACGGCCTCGGCGCGGGCGATGACCAGGCTGGGGAAGTCGACCTCGAGCTCGACGACCATGTGGTGCATCGTCAGCGGGTCCGGATCGTCGGGGACGTACATGCCGGGCGGCTTCTGGTCGCGCACCGCCCCCCGGATCAGCAGGCGATCGTCGCCCGTTCGGAACGCGCGCACCCGGTACTCGCGGTCGTGCAGGACCTCGAGGCCGTCGGGATCGGGCGGCAGGATCGGGTCCGTCGCGAACATGCCCTTGTCGTATCCGTTCCGCCCATCCGCTGTCGAGCCGCGGCTGGCGACGTGCTCACACGGGATCGCCGCGGGCGTACGGTGTCGCCCTGATGCGGGTGCTGATCGTGTGCGCTCATCCACGCGGCGACAGCTACACCCACGCCGTCACCGAGGCGGCCCGCCACGGCAGCGAGCGAGCCGGCCACGAGGTCACCGTCCTCGATCTCTACGCCCTCGGGTTGGCGCCGGCGATGAGCCGGGACGAGCTCGCCGCCTACCAGGCCGGCACGGCCCCGATCGATCCCGTGGCTCGGGACCACGCCGCCCTCGTCAAATCCCACGACGTCCTGGTGTTCATCTACCCGACATGGTGGAGCGGGCTGCCGGCGATCCTCAAGGGCTGGCTCGAACGGGTCATGGTCCAAGGCGTCGCCTTCCGGTTGGACGACGGCAAGATCAGCCCGGCGCTCCAACACGTGCGGCGCATCGTCGGCATCAGCACCTACGGCGCGCCGTGGAGCTACGTCAAACTGCTCCAGGACGGCGGCCGGCGGACCCTCACGCGGGCGTTGCGGATGAGCTGCGGGCGCCACACGGCGACGACGTGGATCGGCTTCTACTCGATCGACACCGCCGGAGACGCCGAGCGGGCCGCCTTCCTCGACCGCGTCGAGCACACGCTGGCCCACCTCGATCGCCCGACGATGCCGACACGGGCAGGAGCGGCGTGAACAGCCTCGTCGTCTACTGCCACCCCAACCCGGACTCCTTCATCGCGGCGATGCGCGAGCGCGTCGTCACCGCATTGACGGACGCCGGGCACGACGTGCGGCTCACCGACCTGTACGGGGACGGTTTCGACCCGCTGTTCAGCCCGGACGAGCACGCCCAGCACCGCGAGGTCGGCTCCCACCCCGACGTCGCCCATCACGTCGCCGACCTGCAGTGGTGCGAGCAATTGGTGCTCGTGTACCCGACGTGGTGGAGCGGGCCGCCGGCGATGCTCAAGGGTTGGGTCGATCGCGTCTGGGTGCGGGGCGCGGCCTGGGAGCTGCCGGACGGCGGCAACCGGCTGCGCGGCCGTTTACGCAACGTCCGCCGGCTCGTCGTGGTGACCTCCCACGGCTCGCCGAAGTGGATCAACGCGGTGCAGGGCGAGGCGGGCAAGCGCCTGGTCAGCCGCACCTTGCGGTCGACCTGCCATCCGCTCGCCCGCACGACCTGGATCGCCATCTACGGCGTCGATCGCTCGACGCCGGGCCAGCGCGCCGACTTCCTCGAAGCCCTGCCCCGCCGGGTCGCCGGGCGCCGCCGACGTGTTCGCACGGCCGCCGGCGGGTAGCCGGAGGCTCCCGACCACCATTAGGAGGTACCCGTGCGCAGCATCCGTGACGTCATGACCGCCGATCCGACCGCCCTCGACGCCAACGACAGTGTCGTGGCCGCCGCCCGCGCCATGCGCGACCAGGACATCGGCAACGTGCTCGTCCGGCGTGACGGTGCCGTGTGCGGCATCGTCACCGACCGCGACATCGTCGTCCGCGCGTTGGCCAACGGCGGAGATCCCAACAGCGTCACGCTCGGCGACGTGTGCAGCGCCGACCTGACGACGCTGTCGCCCGACGACTCGCTGGACGACGCCCGCACGGTGATGCGCGAGAAGGCGCTGCGACGCGTGCCCGTCGTCGAGAACGGCAACGCCGTGGGCATCGTCTCGCTCGGTGACCTGGCGATGAAGGACGCCGCCGGTCAGGCCCTCGAAGGCATCAGCGAGGCGCCGCCGAACAACTGACGTTCGCACCCCCGCCTCCCCGCGGACAATCAGCGGTGGGCGGCGGCGATGGCGAGGGCGATCTCGGCGGCGACGGTGGCGTTGTGTTCGGCGAGCGCCAGGTTGGCGGGGACGCTGCGCCCAGCGGTCGCCTCGGCGATACGACCGAGGACGAAGGGCGTGACGGCGGCGCCGAAGATGCCGTCGGCGTCGGCGTCGGCCAACGCCGACGTCAGCACGTCGTCGAGTTCGCTTGCATCGAGTTCGTCGGCGACGGGGATCGGCGCGGCCACGAGCACGCCGGTGTCTGGGCGGCTGCGCGCGGCGAGGACGGCCGCCACCTCCTCGGCCGTCTCGACCCGGTGCGGCACGGGAAGACCCGACGAGCGGGTGTAGAACGCCGGGAACCACTCGTGGCGCCACCCGAGTACGGGCACGCCCGCCGTCTCCAGATACTCGAGCGTGCGGGTGAGATCGAGGAACGCCTTGGCCCCGGCGCACACCGTCACCACCGGGTGCCGGGCGATGGCGTCGAGGTCGGCCGAGATGTCGCCGGTGCTCTCGGCGCCGCAGTGGACACCACCGATCCCGCCGGTAGCAAACACGGCCACGCCCGCCGCGTCGGCGAGGGCCACCGACGCCGACACGGTCGTCGCGCCGAACGGCCAGCGTTGGGCCACGGCCACGGCCACATCCCGCTCGGCAGCCTTGCGGGCCGGCCCGAGGATCCGGTCGTGCTCGCCCGGGTCGATGCCGACCCGGGCGGTGCCGTCGAGCACGGCCGTCACCGCCGGGACGGCGCCGCCGTCCCGGATGGCGCCAAGGCAGCGATCGAGCGCCTCGGCGTTGGCCGGCGTCGGCAGCCCGAGGTGGGAGAAGATCGTCGACTCCAGCGCCACGACCGCCCGCCCGTCGTTCACGGCCTGGGCCACCTCCGCGGACAGCGTCGGTCGGATCACGAGGCGGCGTCGACCCCCGGCGACCCCTCCCCCACCCCGCTCACGGCGACGAAGCGGGTGACGGTCTCGACGTGGGTGGTGTGGGGGAACGTGTCGACGACCTCGGTCCGTTCGTGGCGGTAGCCGGCGGTGGCCAACAGCCGGGCGTCGCGCGCCAGCGACGCCGGATCGCACGACACCAGCACGAGGACCGGCGTCCCGGTGCGAGCGAGCGCGTTCGTCCCCGGCTTACCGAGCCCGCTGCGGGCGGGGTCGGCGATGACGACGTCGACGTTGCGCTCCCCCACGTCCCGGCGCCAGCCGCCGACCTCGCCCCGGACGACCAGCGCGTCACGGTCAGCGAGATTGTGTTCGGCGTCGGCCACGGCGGCTCGCGACGTCTCGATGGCGATCACGCGGCTGGCCGGATCGGTGGCGCAGACGCTGAACATCCCGACGCCGGCGTAGGCATCGACGACCAGCCCGGCGGGGTTGAGCTCGGGTGCCGCCCGCCGAATGGCGTCGACCAGCAGCTCGGCCGCCTGCGGTCCGGACTGGAAGAACGCGCCCATCGACACGCGCAGCCGGTGGCCGGCGACGTCCTCCTCCAACATCGCGGCGGCGCCGATGGCGGCCTCGGCCGGTAGTCCCCGGACGTCGCCGACCGAGCGATCCCAGCGGGCCGCCAGCTCGCCGGTGGCGACCGAGACGCGCAGGGTCGGCTCGACGCCTGAGTCGAGCTCCAGCCGTGGAAGCAGGTCGCGGAGAACCGGATGAGCCACCAGGCACTCGGGCGCGGCGACAACCTCGTGGGAGCCCTCGGCGTGGTAGCCGGCCCGCCCGTCGACGGTGGCCGCGACGCGCACGGTGGTGCGGTAGCCGTCGGGATCGACGCCGCCGCCCACCTCGACCACGGCGTCGGCGACGCCCCCGGTGCGGCGCAGCGCATCGGCGACGATGGCGGCTCGGGCCCGGCGTTGGGCGTCGAGCGTGAGGTGCTGCCATCCGCAGCCACCACAGCCGGCCCGGCGGGACGGGCACGGTGGCGTCACCCGATCGGTCGACGCCTCGAGCACGTCGACGGCGACACCGCGCGCCCAGTCCTTTTTCTCAGCGGTCAGCTCGACCCCGACCCGCTCGCCGGGTAGGGCTCCCCTGACGAACACGATGCGCCCGTCCTCGTCGCGGGCGATCGCCTCGCCGCCGGCCGCCCACCGGTCGGGCTGCAGCTCGATCGTCACGACGGCAGCACGGCGTCGAGCTCGAACTCCATCAGCCAGCGCGGGTCGAGCAGGCCGGCCACGATCACCATCGTGCTGGCCGGGCGGACGGCGGCGAAGTTCTCACCGTGGGCCTCGGCGGCGGCGGCCTCGTAGCGACGGTCGACGAGATACTGGCGGGTGCGGATGACGTGCTCGGGTCGTCCCCCGGCCTCGGCCAGCGCCGTCAACGCGATCGACCAGCAGCGTCGGGCCTGGGCCAACGGATCGGGGTCGACGGTGCCGTCCGGCCACACCGGCGCCGTCCCGGACACGGCGACGAATCGCCCGTCGCGTACTGCTCGGCTGAACCCGATCGTCGCCTCGTAGGGCGATCCGGACGACACGAGCTGGCGGGACATGCCCGGCGAGGGTAGCCACCGGGGTCGGTACAGTCGACGGCGATGGCGCCGCCGATCATGATCGCTCCGTCGGTGCTGCCGGCCGACTTCAGCCGCCTCGGGGACGACGTCGAGGCGCTCGTCAAGGCCGGCGTCGATCTCGTCCAGTGGGACGTCATGGACGGCCAGTTCGTGCCCAACCTGACGTTCGGGCCGGACGTGATCGCCGCCTGTCGCGACCGCACCGACGTGCCGTTCGAGGCCCACCTGATGGTGCTGACTCCCGATGTCCTGGCGCCGCGCTACGTCGAGGCCGGCTGCCAACGGCTGATCGTCCACGCCGAGGCCTGCCCCCACCTCCACCGCACGCTCGGCGCGGTCGGCGAGCTCGGCGCCACGGCGGCCGTCGCCCTCAACCCGGCAACGCCGCCCAACGCCGTGGCCCACGTGCTCGACCTGGTCGACCTGGTGCTGGTGATGACCGTCAACCCCGGCTTCGGCGGTCAGCAGTACATCGCCACGATGGAGCCGAAGGTCAGAGAGGTGCGGCGGATGATCGACGACGCCGGTCTCGGCGACCGCGTCCACGTCGAGGTCGACGGGGGGATCGGGCCGAAGACGGTCGCCGGTGCGGCGGCCGCCGGTGCCAACGTGCTGGTCGCCGGCAGCGCGCTGTTCAAGGATCCCGAGGGGCTGGAACACGCCGTCAGCGACCTGCGCCGGCGGGCCGACGAGGCCTGGGCGTCGCACCGCTCGTGAGGCTGCGGGCCCTCGAACTGATCCGCGTGGCGATGCCGCTCGTGCGGCCGTTCCGGACCAGCTTCGGCGTCGAGACGACGCGAGACATCCTGCTCGTGCGGGTCGAGACCGACGAGGGTGAGGGCTGGGGCGAGTGCGTGGCGATGGCCGAACCGCGCTACTCCCCCGAGTACGTCGACGGCGCCCAGCACGTCATCACCACTTTCTTCGGCCCGCGCCTGCTCGAGCAACCGGGCTTGACGGCCGCCGACGTCGGTCGCTGGCTGCGCCCGTTCGAGGGGCACCCGATGGCAAAGGCCGCCGTCGAGATGGCCGTGCTCGACGCCGAGCTGCGGGCGGCCGGGCGGTCCTTCGCCCAGCACCTCGGCGCCGTGCGCGACCGGGTGCCGGCCGGCGTCTCGGTCGGTATCACCGACGACGTCGACACGCTGCTCGCCCACGTCGACGGCTATCTCGCCGACGGCTACCGGCGGGTCAAGTTGAAGATCGAGCCCGGCCTCGACGTCGAGCGGGTCCGCGCCGTCCGCGACCACGTCGGCCCGGACGTGGCGCTGCAGGTCGACGCCAACGCCGCCTACACCGTCGCCGACGCCGACCACCTGGCCGAGCTGGACGAGTTCGACCTGCTGCTGATCGAGCAGCCGCTGCCGACGGAGGACATCGCCGGCCACGCCGTGGTGGCAGCTCGGGTGCGCACGCCGATCTGCCTCGACGAGTCGATCACGTCGGCGGCCATCGCCGTCGACGCCATCGAGCGAGGGGCCACGACGGTGATCAACATCAAGGCCGGCCGGGTCGGCGGCTACCTCGAGTCCGTCCGCGTCCACGACGCCTGCGCGGCACGCGGTGTGCCCGTGTGGTGCGGCGGGATGTTGGAGACCGGTCTCGGCCGGGCCGCCAACCTCGCTCTCGCCGCCCTCCCCAACTTCACGCTGCCCGGCGACACGTCGGCATCGGCCCGCTACTGGGCCACCGACCTCACCGAGCCGTTCGTCCTCGACGCCGACGGCCACATCGCCGTCCCCACCGGCCCCGGCCTCGGCGTCGCCCCCCTCCCCCACGTCCTGGCGGCCGTGACAACGGCCCGGAGCCGCGTGACACCCCGTTCGTAGAGTCGACCGCGCGATGGGTATCTCGGCGACGTACACCACCCACGGGGCGGCGAGCTTCGATGCGCTGGCCGAGGTGGTGCGGGCGGCCAAAGCTGGCGATGCGCTGGCACCGGTCACGGTGATCGTGCCGACCAACACCGCCGGCGTGATGGCCCGCCGGGCGCTCGGGCGCCGCGGTGGCGCCGCCGCCGTCGATGTCCTCACGCTGTACCGGGTGGCCGAGTTGCTCGGCGCCCGCTCGCTCGTCGACGAAGGTCGGCGGCCGGTGTCGACGCCGATCGTCGACGTCGCCGTGAAGGACGTGCTACGGCGCACGCCCGGGCTCTACGTCGCCGTCGCCCGCCACCCCTCCACGGTCGTCGCCCTGCGCGACCTCTACCGCGAGGTGCGCCTCGCTGGCCGCGACGCGATGACCGCCCTCGGCCGCACCGGCCGCGGGCGCGAGCCGGCGCGGGTGCTCACCGACGTCGCGCGGGCGCTGGCGCGCGACTGGTACGACGAGGGTGACCTGCTGGAGCAGGCCGCGACGCACGCTCGCCGGGAGCGACCGGCCCGCTTCGCCCGGGTTGTCGTCCACGCGCCGGAGCGGGTACGCCCGCTGGAGCTGGAGCTGCTGCGCGCCCTGGGTGAGATCGGCGACGTCCGCCTGCTGGTGCCCCGAACCGGGGATGACGAGGCCGACGGGCTGGTGCTGCAGGTCACCGCCCAGCTCACTGGCACCGCTCCGCCGGCCTTGCCGTCGGCGGCCCCGCCGGCGCCACCGGTCGGACAGGTCCGCGTCGTGTCGACCACCGACGCCGACGAGGAGGTACGCGTCGGCGTGCGGGCGTTGCTGGACGCCGCCCGGGCCGGCACGCCGTTCGATCGGATGGCGCTGCTGTGGCCGACCGACCGTCCGTACGCCCGACTCGCCGAGCACCATCTGGCCGCGGCCGAACTGCCCTGGAACGGGCGGCCGGGCATGACCGTGCTGGAACGCATGGTTCCTCGTGTCCTCGCCGAGTTGTTGGAGCTCGACCGCCGCGGCCTGCGCCGGATCGCGCTGATGACGCTGCTCGGCGACGTCCCCGCCCGCGGCCCCGACGGCCGCACCGTCCCCGTCGCCCGCTGGGAACGCATCGGGCGCGACGCCGGCATCGTGCGCGAGGAGGACTGGGACCGCCAGCTCCCGAGCTGGATCGCCGACACCCGCCGTGCCGCGTCCGACGGCGCGCGGCTCCGGCTGGCCGACGACGCGGACGCCGGCGAGGCGCTGGGTGGCTTCGTGGCCGAGCTGCGCGCCGCCCTGGGCGACCCCGCCACCACCAAGTCCTGGGACGACTGGGTTACGTGGACCGAGGAGCGGCTCGAGCGGTGGTTCGGGCCGAGCCTGCATCGCTTGCCCGCGGCCGAGCACCTGGCATGGGAGCAGACGCAGCGGGTGCTCGACCGGCTCCGCCATCTCGACCATGTCAGCGCGCCGGTTACGCGCGCCGAGCTGCGGGCCACGTTCGTCGCCGAGCTCGAGGCGGTGCCGGCCCGCCGGGGCACGATCGGCCGCGGGGTCCATGTCGGGTCACTGGCCGCCGCCCGGGGGCTCGATCTCGACATGGCCGTCGTCGTCGGGGCCGCCGACGGGCTGCTGCCGCCACCGCCGGTCATCGACCCGCTGCTCGGCGACGACGACCGGGTCCGCGCCGGGCTCGTGACGTCGGACGAACGGGTCCGCAACGCCCACCGCCAATTCCTCGCCGTCACGCAGACGACGCCCGCCGTCACCGTCGTCATTCCCCGGGGCGACCTGCGAGCGACGATGCTCCACCACCCGTCGCGGTGGGTGGCGGGCCGCCTCGGCGACCACGGCGGGCCGTTGACGGTCGAGACGGTCGATTCGCACGCCCACGGGCTGGCCTCGACCGACTTTCCGGTGTCGACGGCGGAACACCGTCGACGTGAGCTCTGGGTCCATGCCCGCCAGGGCGGCGACGTGCGCACCCACGAGCGGCTGCGCGACGACGACGCCGCTCGTCGTGCGCTGGCGTTGCGCGACGCCCGCGCCAGCGGCGCGTTCACCGAGTATGACGGGGATCTCTCGGCGCGGACGATCACCGTATTCGACCAGCCGATCGCGCCGACCCGCCTGGAGGCGTGGTCGACGTGTCCGCACGCCTTCTTCGTCCGGTACGTCCTGGGCGTGCGCCCGATCGACGAGCCCGGCGACCTGCTGACCATCGACCCCCGCGACCGCGGCTCGGCGGTCCACGCCGCGCTGCACCAGTTGCAGCGCGGCGTGCTTGACGGCACGGTCGCGCCCCCGGGACCCGACGGCTGGTCGTCCGACCACGCCACCGTGCTGGCCGAGCTCACCATGGCGATCGCCGACGAACTGGAACGAGGCGGCCGCACCGGTCGGCCCGCCTACTGGGTCACCGCTCGCGAGCTGCTGCTGGCCGAGGTCGAACGCTGGGTCGAGGTCGACCGGGCGGCGTGGCAGGGCCGCCAGCTGCGCTTCTCGGAACAGGCCTTCGGCCACGACGGCGGCGTCACGCTGCGGTTGCCCGATGGTCGCGCCATCGCTGTCCGCGGCTCGATCGACCGTGTCGACGAGCTGGCCGACGGTTCGCTCCTCGTGACCGACCACAAAACGGGCAAGCCGGACAAGTTCAAGAAGCTGGCCGAGGACCCGACGCTCGGCGGCACCCACTTCCAGCTGCCCGTCTACGCGGCCGCCGCCCGCGTGCTGACGGGCCAGCCCGATGTGTCCGTTCACGCCGAGTACGCCTTCTTCCAGCGCGGAGAGTTCAAGCGGTACCGGGCGACACTCGACGCCGCCGCCTGGGAACTCGCGTCCGCGCAGCTGGCCGAGGTCGTCGCCGGCATCGAAGCGGGCGTGTTCCCGCCCCGCCCGGACGCTCCTGGCTGGCAGCTCTTCGTGCCGTGCCCGTTCTGCGACCCCGACGATCTGGGCACGACCGAGCGCTATCCGGAGTGGGAGCGCAAGCAGCGCGATCCCCGCCTGGCCCGCTGGTTCGGCGCCGACGACCAGCCGGAGGCCTCGTGAACCAGCTGGCGTTCGATCTCAGCGATGGCGACCCGACGAGCCCGCTCGGCCGCCCGGTGCTCGCGGCGACGGAAGCGCCCGATGCTGCGGCCCGGTACCGCATCGCCACCGACACCGCGACCACCCTGTTCGTCGACGCCGGCGCCGGCGCCGGTAAGACGACCGCGCTCGTCGAACGCATCCTCACACTCGTCGACGAGGGCGTGCCGATCGAGACGATCGCCGCGATCACGTTCACCGAGAAGGCGGCAGCGGAGCTGCGCCATCGGTTGCGCCAGCGACTCGCCGCCGAGCCCATCTCGGCCGTCCGTCAGGCCGCCCTCGACGGCCTCGACCACGCGCCGGTCGGCACCCTCCACGCCTTCGCCCGCCGACTGCTCCTGGAGTTCCCGGTCGAGGCCGGTCTTCCACCGGGCTTCGACGTCCTCGACGAGCTGGAGAGCCAGCTGGCGCTGGACGAGCGGTGGGAGGATCTGCAGGACGAACTGCTCGATGACGCCCATCGAGAGGTCGTGACCGGGCTGTCGGCGGCCGACTTCGTCATCCTCTGCCAGTGGGGCCGGTTCGGCGGGGTAGCCGGCCTGCGCGGCATCGTCGACGACTTCCAGGCCAACTGGGACCTCGTCGCCGAGCGGGTCAGCCGGGTGGCACCGTCGCCGCCGGTGGTCGACGTCGCCGACCTCGCCGGCGACGCGCGCGCCGTCGGCGCAACGCTGGCGCCAGCCGGCGACCGGCAGGAAGCGCTGGTCTCCCGCGTCGCCGACCTCGCCGAGAAGTTGGCGGCGGCGGGTCCCGGCGTCGGTCAGATCGGCGCCCTCGACGCCCTGCGGGAAGCCACGGCCAAGCCCGGCCTCACCGGTAACAAGACAAACTGGCGCCTCCATGGCGGGGCCGAGGCCTTGAACGAACTGCGCTCCCGCCAGGTCGCCCTCTCCCACGCCGCTGACGCCTTGCTCGCCCCCTGGCGGGAGTACCGCCGGCTCATCGTCGGCGCCATCGCCGCCGACTTCGTACTGGCCGGGGCCGAGGCGCGAGCGGCCGCAGGGACGCTGGAGTTCCACGACCTGCTCGTGCTCGCCCGCCGCCTCCTGACGACCAGCGGCTCGACGCGTCGGCTCCTCCACGACCGCTACCGGCGGGTCCTGCTCGACGAGTTCCAGGACACCGATCCGATCCAGCTCGAGATCGCCGTCCGCCTGACCGCGCCGCCCGACGACCAAGGCCCGGACGCCGCCACGCTACGTCCCGCAGCCGGCCGGTTGTTCGTCGTCGGCGACCCCAAGCAGTCGATCTATCGGTTCCGCCGCGCCGACATCGCCGTCTACCTCGCCGCCCCGGAGCGCATCGGCGCCACTGCCGTCGACCTCACCGCCAACTTCCGCTCGACGAATGCCGTCATCGACTGGGTCAACGGCGTGTTCGCCAGCGTCATCCAGCCCCGCGCCGACGTCCAGCCCGCGTATCACCCGCTCGACGCGGCCCGTCCCGGTCCGCGCGACCACGGCACCGTTCACGTCCTCGGCGTCGACGAGCATCGCAACGAGGCCGAGGCCAGGGTCAACGCCGACGAGCTGCGCTGGCGCGAGGCCCAGGACGTGGCCGCCGCCGTGGCGACGGCGCTGCGGGACCAGTGGCCGATCGGTGACGGCGACGAGCTGCGACCGTGCCGGCCCGGGGACATCGCCATCCTGCTGCCGGCCCGCACGTCGCTGCCGATGCTCGAACGAGCGTTGTCGGCGCTCGCCGTGCCCTACCGGGCCGAGAACGCCGCCGTCGTCTACCTGGCCCCGGAGATCCGTCACGTCATGCTGGCGCTGCGGGCCGCGGCCGACCCGACCGACCAACTGGCCCTGGTCGCCGCGCTGCGCTCCCCCCTCTACGGGTGCAGCGACGTCGAGCTGTACGACTGGAAGACGGGAGGCGGGCGGTGGAACGTCTTCGCCGGCGTCCCTGATCCGCTGGCCGATCATCCCATCGCCGCCGCCCTCGCCCATCTGCGGTCGCTGGCCGAGCGGGCTCATCGTCTCGGCCCGGCCGAACTGGTCGACGCCGTCGTGGTCGAACGACGGCTGCTCGAGGTCGCGCTGGCCGGGACGGACGCCCGCGACGTGTGGCGGCGGGTGCGCTACGTCGTCGATCAGGCCCGGGCCTGGACGGACGCCGGGGGTCGGGGCCTGCGCCGCTACCTGCGCTGGACGCGCTTCCAGGCCAACGAAGGCAGGGCCAGCGACACGATCCTGCCCGAACGTGACCACGACGCCGTGCGGATCATGACGGTCCACGCGGCCAAGGGGCTCGAGTTCCCGGTCACCGTGGTCGCTGGCTTGACGACGTTGAACCGCGGCCGCCGCCGCCTCAGCGTCGTGTGGCCGCCGGGCACGTGGACGTTGGCCGAGCGGGACGATCCGATCTTCGAGACGTTCAAGCCGCTCGACGAGCAGATGAGCGACGCCGAGCGGCGACGCCTCCTGTACGTGGCCTGCACCCGCGCCGTCGACCATCTCGTCGTCTCCTTGCACCGCAAGGCGGAGGCGGAGTCGGCCGAGCACGGTCGCTCCCAATGGACGAGCGCCAGCGTGCTGGCCGCCGAGGGCGCCAGCGGCCACGGTGCCGTCGAACTGGTCGCGACGGCCGAACCGCTGCCCCGGCCCGGGGTCGAGGCCGCCGAGCTGCCGTGGGCCGATCCGGCCACGTGGGCCAACGAGCGCCGCCGCGCGCTGCGGTCGGCGTCCGTTTCGACGACGACGAGCGCCACCCGCCTCGCCGCGGAGATGCCGCTGCCGGCCGGCATCGCTGGAGCCGGCAGCGCCGATGACGTCGCGCCGGACGTGCCCATGGTCGACGAGACCGGCGGCGCCGACGAGGACGGCGACCTCCTCGGCCTCACCGTCGACGCCGGATTGGCCAAGGATCCGGTCGACCTCGACCTGCCGCCGTGGCAGCGGGGCCGCTACGGCACCGCCGTCGGGCGGGCCGTGCATGCCGTGCTTCAAGACGCCGACCTGTCCGCCGGTGCCGAGCTCGACGCGTTGGCGACGACGCACGCCGCCGCCGAGGGCATCTTCGGCCTCGAACCGCTCGTCGCCGATCTCGCCCGTTCGGCCCTGGCCGCACCCATCGTGGCGGCGGTGGCGGCGGGCGCCGACCACTGGCGGGAGCTGTTCGTCGTCGCCGAGCTCGGCGAGACCGTCGTCGAGGGCTACATCGACCTGCTCGTGCGCACCGCCGAAGGCTTGGTCATCGTCGACTACAAGACCGACCGTTTCGGCGACGCCGGTGCTCGTGGCGAGCGCCTGGCCCGCTATCGCCACCAGCTGGCGGCCTACGGCGTCGCCCTCGGCCGGCTGCTCGACGAACCGATCGTCGGTGGCGTCCTCGTGCACTGCCGGCCCGACGGTCCGGCCGAGCAGCTGGCGGTGCCCGATTGGGACGGTGCCCTGCGGGAGATCGAGGCCGTCACCGCTCTCTCGGGCTCCGCCGACCGGCCAAGCCGGATCGGCGACGCCTCCGTGCTCACCGCCGACCCTGCGGATCGGCGCTCGCCCAACCTCACCCCATGACGGCGAGGACGTTGATGCGGATGCCGCCGAGCTCCACGGTGCGCGCCGAGTGGTCGGCCGCAGCCGCGACATCGATGGCGCTGACCCCGTCGCCTCGTCGGTCCGTCGCCGGGACGAAGCGGATCACGCCCTCGTCGAGTGGGATCGTCGTCTCACCGGCACCACCGATGCTCACGTCGCGGCCGAGCACCTCCGCCCAGCGGGCGGCCATACGGCCCGGATCGTCGGCTTGCACCTCCACCCCGACGAGGTCGGTCACCGTGTCCGTCCGGACGTGCTGGCGCCACGCTGGACCGGCCCAGGGCCACTCGCCCCACTCGTCGGCCTGATCGACGGACACGATGGCGCCGCCGAGGTCGCGCGGGTGCAGATGTAGTCCGACGATGCCGTCGCCCGTGGCCGTGAACACGACGCGGACCCTGAGCTCGTTGATGCGTCGGCGCATCTCGTCGAGGTCGTCGACCTCGAGGATCACCATGTAGCCGCCGTCGCCGCCGCGCTTGGTGAGCAGGCGCCCGGCCGTCGTTCCGTCGCGCACCGGCGAAACCACCTCCAGCAGCTTGTCGCCGATCGGGAACAGGGCGTTGTGCAGTCCGAACTCGCCGACGGCGGGATCGCGAAAGCACAGCTCGACGCCGAGCTCGTCCGTGATCGCCGCTTCGACGGGCGGCAGGTCGGCAGCCACCAGCGCCACTTGGCGCAGCCGCATCCTCATGCGCGGCACCATAGGCCGAGCTCCGTCAACGCCGTCCGTCGGACGGCGGGGATCGGCGGGCGACCTTGCGCTCGGCCGGGTCATGGGCCGCCCGGAACAACTCGCTGATGCTCCAGCCCAGCCCCGTGATCAGCCAGCGCAAGCTGGCGAGTCCGAGGATGATCGCGGCGGCGGCGAGGAGCGGCACGAGCACGGATCGGGCCACGTCCCCCCGAGCCTCCTCGAGGGGTCGGAGCAGTCCGGAGTCGACCGGTCGGCCGTTCGTCAGCAGGGTGCGGACGGGGTCGGGGAGCTGCGGGCAATCGGCCTCCGACTCCGAGCGGCCGATCACCTGGTCGCCGCCGAACAGCGGTGCCGCCGCCGCCACCCGTGATACGAGGACGCCGATCGCGGGGTCGACGCTGGCGCCGACGAGGTACTGGGCGCCGTCGCCGAGGAACTTCGTGTCGATGCCATAGCGCACGTCGATCAGCCCGCCGGCCGAGAACGCCTCGACGGCGCCGGCCCGGACCTGATCGATGCGAAACCGTGCCGTCTGGAAGTCCGTCACCTGAACCGTCCCGACGAACACGACGTCGGGGAGCGGGGGCTCGTTGCACCCGTCGGGCACGTCCACCGGCCACATCCGCCCCGCGGCCGGGGCGACGATCGTCGTCGATGCGGCGACGGTCGGCGGCGGCGACGTCACGAGCACGTTCGTCGACGTCGTCGGGTACCGCGAGTCCTCCGGCGGCGTCGGCGGAACGGTCTCGACCTGCCCGGCCGTGGCCCACGCCGGCACGAGAACGGTGAGGCCGGCGGCGACCACGAGCGCAACGAGCCGGGCCCGCGACGGCGGGCGCGGTGCGGTCGATGTCACCGGGGCAAGGGTAGGCGCAGCGGGCGTCAACGCTCCGGCATCACCGACCGCGGAACTTCGGCTCCCGCTTCTCCAAGAACGCGCTGACCGCTTCGGCCGTGTCCTCGGTGGTGAAGTTGATCGTTTGCGTCGCGCCCTCGTCGTCGAGCGCCTGCTCGAGGCCGATCGAGCTGGCGTTGTTGAGCAGTCGCTTCGACTGGGCGACGGCGATCGGGGGTTGGGCGGCCAGGCGGGCGGCCCATTCGTCGACGAAGGCGTCGAGCTCGCCGTCGGGCACGACCCGGTTGACGAGGCCGATCCGATCGGCCTCGGCCGCGTCGATGATGTCGGCGAACAGCGCCAGCTCCTTGGCCCGGTGCAGCCCGACTCGGCGGGGCAGGATCCACGACCCGCCGAAGTCGAGCGTGAGCCCGCGTCGGGCGAAGATCTCGGAGAAGCGGGCGTTGTCCGAGGCGACGACCAGGTCGCACAGCAACGCCATGTTCATGCCGGCGCCGGCGGCGATGCCGCGCACCTTGGCGATCGTCGGCTGCGGCGTTCGGTACAGCGCTGACGCGATCGCCCCGATGTGGCGCATCTGGCCGAGCCGATGCGGGCGGGGCGCATCGGGATCATCGTCGCCGTCGCCGTCGACGGTCGGTTGCATGCCGGTGACGTCGGCGCCGGAGCAGAACGCGTCGCCCGCGCCGGTGAGCACGAGCACGCGATCGGCGGGGTTCGTGGCGACCTCGCGGAAGCAGGCCAACAGGGCGTTCCACATCTCGGCGTCGGCGGCGTTCTTGCGCGCCGGACGGTTCATCGTCGCCGTGACGACCCCATCCCGGCGCTCCACGATCAGCGTCTGGTCGGCCATCCGGCGAACATACTGACGCCCGTGGGTTTCAACCCGTACCGGAAGTTCCGCGCCCGCCGTAGCGACTACCTCCTGGTCGCGTCCGCGATCGCCGTCGCCCTCGCCCTCGTCGTGTGGGCGGCCGTCGGCTGACCATGCCTCAGAAGGCGCCGGTGATCACGTCGACCTCGCCGCCGGTGATGGCCACGACGTCGAAACGGAGATCGACGCCGCGCCGGCCGGTGGCGCGGAGCCACTCGACGGCCAGCCCGCGCAGCCGACGCTGCTTGCCCGGGTGCACCGCCGCCGCTGGCGGGCCGTAGCGGGTGGTGCGCCGAGCCTTGACCTCGACGATGACGACCAGTCGCTCCCGCCCCACGACGAGATCGATCTCGCCCCGCGGACAGCGCCAGTTCCGATCGAGCAGCACGAACCCCCGCTCCCGGTACCACGCCGCCGCCAGATCCTCCCCCCACCGCCCCCGCTCCAGATGCGCAGCCACCACGACTCCACCTCCAACCTCTGACCAAGGCGTGGACCACGAAGTGGCCGAAGGGGCCGCGTCAGCAGCCGAGAGGACTAGAAATCGCGCTTCTCGCGGACCTTGGCGGCTCGGCCGGTCCGGCCACGGAGGTAGTAGAGCTTGGCCCGCCGGACGTCCCCCCGCTTGACGACCTCGATCTTCGTCACCGTCGGCGTGTGCACCGGGAACGTGCGCTCGACACCGACGCCGTAGCTGAGCTTGCGAACCGTGTAGGTCTCCTGCAGCCCGCTGCCCTGGCGGCGGATGACGTTGCCCTGGAACACCTGGACACGCTCCTTGTTGCCTTCGACCACGCGCACGTGGACTTTGACCTCGTCACCCGGGGCGAACGCGGGGATGTCGTCGCGAAGCGACTCGTTGTCGATGAAGTCAGTGGCTTTCATGGCAGCTCTCGTTGTGCGGGCGGGATCCAGCGGCTCGGGCGTCGGACGACGCGAGGCCTCGATCGAGCCCGACGGGGGCGATCAGGCTGGTCAAGGATACGGGAGCGGCGGGAACTCTTCCAACAGCCGCGCCTCTGCCGCTGTCAGGCCGCCGCGGGCCTCGATGAGGTCGGGGCGGGCGGCGAGCGTGCGGTGCAGCGCCTGGGCATGGCGCCACCGCTCGATGCGGGCATGATCGCCGCTGCGCAGGATCTCGGGCACGGCCCAGCCCCGGAACTCGGCCGGGCGCGTGTACTGGGGCTCTTCGAGCAGGCCGCGGCGACCGAAACTCTCGGTCACCGGGCTGTCGGCGTTGCCCATCACCCCCGGCAGGAGTCGGGTCACGGCCTCGATGATCAGGCAGGCGGCGACGTCGCCGCCGGCCAGCACGACGTCGCCGACGCTCACCTCGCCGTCGACGAGGTGTTCACGGATGCGCTGATCGACACCCTCGTACCGGCCGCAGAGCAGGCTGAAACCACTGGACGCGGCGAGCTCGGTCGCCATCGTCTGATCGAAACGACGGCCACCGGGTCCGAGCAGCAGCAGGGGTCGCGGGGGGTCGGCCGCCTCGATGGCCGCGAACACCGGCTCCGGCCGCATCAGCATCCCGGCACCGCCGCCGAACGGGGCGTCGTCGACGGTGCGGTGCACATCGGTGGCATGGTCACGCGGGTCGTGCGTGCGCAGGTCGAGCAGTCCACCGGCGCGGGCCTTGCCGAGCAGGCTGGCCGAGCAGAACTCGTCGACCATCGCCGGGAACAGCGTGAAGACGTCGATGCGCACGGTCACTCCTCGTCGAGCTCGAACAGCCCGGCCGGCGGGTCGATGATGATGCGCCCATCGCCGTGCTCGACGACGAAGACCACCGGGACCAGTACCCCGGACTCGAGTTCCAGAAGATCAGCGGCTGGGTTGTCGAGTACGGCGACGCACCGACCCCTGCTGGTCCCGTCGCGCTCGACGACGTCGGAGCCGATCAGCTCGTGGACCCACAGCTCCTCGGGGTCGGCGAGCGGCTCGGCGTAGGCGAGCTGGTTCGTGAAGGTCTGCGCCTGCTCTCGGCCGGTGATCTCCTCGAACGTCACCAGCCAGCGGCCGAGGTGAGGTTGGGCGGTCTGCACCGTCAGCCATTGACCGCCCGACCACCAACGAGCGCCCGGCTCGGTGCGCTCGGGGCGATCGGTGCTCAGCTCGACATTGACGTGTCCGAGCACCCCATGGGCGCGCCGTAGCCACCCAATTTCGAGCAACCCGTCGGGAGCGCTCATCAGGACCGATCGCGTCGCATCAGCCAGGCGGGCGAGCGTCGAAGCGAAGCGGAGACAGCGAGCACGGGAGGCGCAGTCCGATCCGGCTCCGCCGGTCGGCAGACTCCCCTTCGACTCGAGGTTGGGCGAGCGGCGACCCGAAGGGTCGGCGGCGAGCACGGCAGGCGCAGCCGATCCGGCTTCGCCGGTCGGCGAGCACGGGCATGTCAGTCGTCGAGGAATTCGATGTCGACGTCGGTCTCGTCCCGCGCCGCCGCCGCCCGCACCACCGTGCGGATGCTCTGGGCCGTCCGGCCCCGCCGCCCGATGACTCGACCGAGGTCGCCCGGGCCGACGCGCACGTCGAGGCGGACACGGCCCCGATCGGGGGTCGCCGTCACGTCGACGGCGGCCGGGTCGTCGACGATCGACGACACGATGTGGGCGAGAACCTTCGTCGCGATCGGGGCGCCGACGCCGTCGGCCCCCGGGGGCTCGGGGTCGGCGCCAGTGCCGGCGGTTTCGGTCTCGAACCCGTCGCTCACGACGACGACTTCGCCGACGTGAACTGCTCCAGCGCGCCGGAGATCTCGAGCAGCTTGCGCACCCGGTCGGTGGGCTGCGCCCCCTGGGCCAGCCACTTCACGGCCTTGTCGTTGTCGACGGAGAGGCTGGAGGGGTCGGTGCGGGGGTTGTAGTGACCGACGATCTCGATGAAGCGGCCGTCGCGCGGCGAGCGCGAGTCAGCGGCGACGATGCGGTACTGCGGCTGCTTGGTCTTGCCGACTCGGGTGAGACGCAGCTTCACTGCCATGGAACGGATCCTTTGGGTGCGAGAACGAACCCCGGAAGGTTAGCGGTGCGGGGCCCGATTCCGAGGGGCAATGGGGCCGCCGGCCAGGGGCCGTGGTTGTTCCGCTCGGCTCGACATGCCATTGTCCGGGCGTGCCGCGCCACACGTCCCGCTACGTGCCCCATCACGCCGCCGAGCAGCACTACGCCGGCCGCGCCGCGTGGCTGCGGGCCGGTGTGCTCGGCGCCAATGACGGCCTGATCTCGACGGCGGCGCTGATCGTCGGCGTCGCCGCTGCCGACAGCAGCCGCCCGGCCGTGCTCATCGCCGGTATCGCCGGGCTGACGGCCGGCGCGCTGTCGATGGCCGCCGGCGAATACGTCTCGGTGAGCTCGCAGCGCGACGCCGAGGAGGCCGACCTCGACCGGGAGCGGGTGGAGCTCGCCGAGTATCCCGAGGCCGAACGAGCCGAGCTGGCCGGGATCTATCGCTCGCGCGGGCTCAGCCCGGAGCTGGCCGAGAGGGTCGCCGACGAGCTGTCGCAACAGTCGCATCAAGGGCAGCTCACCGTGCACGCCCGCGACGAGCTCGGCATCGATCCCGACGCCCTTGCCAACCCGGTCCAGGCGGCGGTGACCTCGGCCGTGAGCTTCACATTCGGGGCGCTCGTACCCGTGCTCGTCGTGTTCCTCGCCTCGCGCTCGCTGCGCGTGCCGGCGACGATCGCGGCAACCTTGCTCGGCTTGGTCGTGCTCGGCGCCGGCGGCGCCCGCCTCGGAGGCGCGCCCGGCGGCCGGGCCTCCGTGCGCGTGTTCGTCGGCGGCTGCCTCGCCCTGCTCATCGCCGTCGCCATCGGCCGCGCCACCGGCGCCGCCGTCTAACACCGTCCCCCCACCCGAGTGTTCCCTGCTGCGGGATCGCTTGTGTCACATCCGTGGACACCCGTCCGCGCGCGGATCTAACTCAAGCGGTCGCGTCGCGCCCCCGACCTCGATTTCCCTCCTGAGCAGTAGTCGACCCACTGGCTGGGCATGGAGCCACTCACCCCGCGGCCACGGATAATGTGCGCTGCTGGCGGGCATCGAATCAAGGGGAGTGCGGCAACGTGAGAGCGAGCCGGACCATGGTGCTGGTGGTGGCGATGACGCTCGGCGCCGCGTCGGGTGCCTGCGACGACGGTGGCGACGACGACGCCAACCCGACGCTGCCTTCGCGCAACACGCCAGGACCACTGGCCACCGACCCGCCCAACACCTCGAGCGCGCCAACGACCGACCCACCGACGACGCCCCCGCCGACCACCGACCCGCCCCCCACGACGGCGGCGCCCACCACCAGCACCTCGACGACAACGACGACAACAACGGCCCCGCCGACGACCGTCTTCGACGAAGCCGCGTTGGAAGCCGAAATCGCCGCCGACCTCATCGAAGCCCATACGGCCCTGTCCGCCCTCGCCGCCGAGCCCACGGACGTCGATCTAGACACGCTGATCGCCGCGGCGGCCGCCGGCGAGTATGCCGAGATGCTGACGGCGCGGATCCTCAGGCTGGTCGAGAGCGGCGAACGCGTGGTGTCGGGTGACCCGCCCTACAACCAGTTGACCGTCGACCGGGTCGATTGGACACCGGAACGTCCCGACGAAGCCTTCGTCCTCGTGTGCTCAGTGGACAACTTCCAGGTCGTTACCGGTGACATCGGTGCGCCGGTCGTCGTCGAGGAG
>Ga0136617_10000652_pt1 | contig 29631 bp, 20 predicted proteins | sample AntDrymUQ3222106_2_FD_129672 | JGI IMG/M metagenome (GOLD analysis project Ga0136617, IMG submission 129672) | Polar desert sand microbial communities from Dry Valleys, Antarctica - metaG UQ322 (21.06) | ecosystem: Environmental > Terrestrial > Soil > Desert | place: Antarctica: Dry Valley... | reverse complement strand
TCGGAAGCGAGTCCTGGCCGATTGCACGAGCCATTGATAAACGATGGCGCACGACGCAGGGACTCGCCGGGCGCGTACAATACGCGTACATCGAAGACCCTAAAACGGCCCAAACCATCCTAACCCATCCTAAATTATTTTCGGCATAAGCCCTTCACCCTCAGTGACATCCGTTGATTTCAAACCACTTTCGCGATTCGGTAAGCGGCCCTGAAAAGGCCGGCGTCGGCGGTTCGATCCCGTCCCTGGCCACCAATCCTTTCAACAACTTAGCGATAGCCAAAAACCATGTAAAAATTTCTCGCGCGTACAATACGCGTACATTGTCAACGATACATACCTCGCAGATTGGTTCGAATCACTTCCAAATTTTCCGCGCCGTGCTGCTGATTCTGGTGATTTGCTGCCGCATGAGCTTGGCATAGCGCTCCGTCATCTTGATATTCGAGTGGCCCAAGATCTTTGCCAGCTCCTAAAGATCGCCGCCGTTCATCATGTACCAAGACGCAAAGGTGTGACGCAGATCATGGGAGCGGAAGTCTTTGATCCCGGCCCTTTCGAGCAGGTCTTCGAAACTTCCTTCCACACGCTGCCGTCCACTTTTCGCATCCGCTTTCGGCGGAAAAATCCGGTCGTCATTAGCGGCGATCAAGCGAACATTGTCCTTCGCAGGCTTCGGCATGAACCGCCGTAATTCGTCGGCAAGTTCCGGAGGCATCGGGGCATAACGCATTTTTCCGCCCTTCAGCTTCGCCCTCACCGCCAACAGTCCTTCGTTGTACATCGCATCAGACCATCTAAGGCCGAAGATTTCCGAAGCGCGCATGCCAGTTGTGACGGCGATGAGCACAATCATTCTCAGACGAAAGAACGTCTTGTTGAAATCGTTCGTACCCTTGCGATAAACCTTTTCATCCAGCGCCTGCTTGAGTCTCCGAAGCTCGTCTTCGGATAAATAACGGTCTCTCTGATCGTCTGGCCGTCTGACCTCCACCTGATCCGCGGGATTCCGGTCGATACCAGTGTCCTTAGACCAGATAGTTGCGGCCTTCTTCATCATGTGGTGCATGACGTTAAAATGTTACTAAATTGTAGAATGAAAGTGAGTTCGCAGTTTTTCGTCTTTAAGCGAGGAATCATCGCAGAGTCCCCACCGATGAATTCGCGCATTAAGGAGAATCTTCACAGTTGCAAAACGACCTAACTGGCTCTTGTAATGCGAGCGTGCCGCGAAAGCTATAAAGCACAGCGAGATTCGGAATATAGAACCCTGCCAAATGGTTTGGGAAAGAGCCCGCTCCTCAGATGAAAGATATATTTGCAGACCAAACGAGCAAGGAAGCTCAGAGAATGCGCGCAGAAATAGAACGCGTAGCGCGGCGGCCTTATAACATCCTGATCACGGGGAGACCGGAACTGGCAAGACACAGATGGCGAGGCAAATCCACCGCCTGTCGGTGCGGGCCTCCAATCCATTGATAGAGCTGAACTGCGCTAATTTGCCGGAACATCTGGTCGAAGCCGAACTCTTCGGGCATCGCAAGGGTGCATTTACCGGAGCCGACCACGATCGGACTGGGCTTTTTGAGGAAGCTGACGGCGGAATTCTTTTTCTCGATGAAATTGGCGACATCGCCCCGACAGTCCAGAACAGACTGCTGAAGGCGATCGATGAAAACAGATCAAACGGCTCGGCACCAATCATTACCAGTTCTGTGATGTGCAAATCATCGCCGCCACGTCACGGAACTTGCCAAACATGATTCAAGACGGGGAATTTCGCGAAGACCTTTATTGTCGGTTGGCGGTACTGACGGTCGAAACCAGTCCGCTCAGAGAACGCCGCGAAGACATCCCCGCGATGATCGCACTGTTTCTGCGGGAGGCCGCCGGACCAATCCCCGAGTTCGCCAAACAGCATCAGGCATATCGCATTGAAGGGGATGCCATCGCACTGCTCTGTGAGTTTGACTATCCGGGCAACATTCGAACCCTGCGTAACTTGATTTATGAGTTAACCAGCTACGTAGAAGAGGACGAGCCGATCTCGATTCAGTTGGTCCAGTTTGCTTTTGCTAAGCTGAACTACCGCATAGGCAATCAGGGGATTGTCACGAATGATGATTGGCCAGAAGATGACCCTGTCGCTGGCAGTGGAGCGACTTCGAGCGGCAACGCCAGGAACATGAGTCCGGCCGCGCTACACGCTTTCCTGCTTTCTATGGCGAGCGAAGGGGATATTATCTTGCCGATCGAACTGTGCGTATTGCGACGCGGAGAAACTTTCAAACAATGGACGGCGCGCGCAAAGCGCTCCAGCATCGAAGCCGCGCGCCAGGCTACAGGCGGAACGATGAAAAGCGTGGCCGAACGACTTGGCCTTACCCGTAGTAGCTTGATGGGCCATCTAAATCGAGCGAAGCAGACTCAGAATGAAGTTCTCTTTGACTGGAAGGCGGAGCGGGAATAGCGATTCGTCGATGTTGGCTCATCGTGTCTCTGGGACACTGATTATCCTTCTCAGTGTCTCCCTTCCGCTCGTCACATCAGTTCAAGACCTCCTGCACAAAAACTTAGTAATTTTATCCATCGGTATCCTCATAGCCCTTTTATGGGGATTAAATTCTATCAACTGCCCGCTGGCAGTGATTTCAGTCTTGATCTGGAGGACTCGAAACGATGCATTACGGCGCAAACGAAAGTCGTTATTTGCACCAGTCCGTCGAATCCGACTGGTCGCACTCTGACGAAAGACGATCTACGCGGTATCGCGCGAACGCTCGAGGAGAGCGGCTCTGATGCCTTTATCCTCAGCGACGAGATCTATCGCGAGCTTTACTACACTTCGGAACGTCCTGCTTCAATCTCCGAGTTTTATCCGCGTACGTTAGTGATCGGTGGGCTTACAAAATCGATGAGTATGACGGGTTGGCGCCTCGGCTGGCTGCTCGGCGATGAAAGCGTGCTGCGCGCGGCGCTAGTGCTGCATGGCTACGTCACGACGTGTGCGGCGACCGTTTCACAAAAAGCCGCGCTGACGGCCTGGGCTGATGAAGCAGAGGCTGCGCGCAAGGAGATCCGGTCGACCTTCCAGCGGAGGCGAGATTATTTGCTCGGGCTGCTACGAAATGAACTCGGTTTAAGCTGTGTCACACCCGACGGTGCTTTCTACACGATGGTTGACATCAGCCGCTTTGGCGATTCGATGGGCGTTGCCCAAGTTGCGCTGGAACACGGCGTGGTCACGGTGCCAGGCGCCGCTTTTGGCAGCGAGGGTGAAGGCTACCTGCGCGTATCGTTCTGCGCGGACGAGTCAACACTGGCCGAAGGCGTACGGCGTTTGGGACAAGCATTTAAAGAAAACGAAAGATAAATTGATGCCGAAGGCGAGGTTATGAGGAAGCTGTGGCGGCTTCTTCAAGTCAGCCGTGAGCTTACAGCCAGCCTGACTTTTTCAGGGACGACTACTTTAAAGTTGGCGGCGCTGTCGATTCGCGGATGCGCAGTTCCGCTTTAAGCATCACAATGTTCTCTTCACTAAGATCGGAGTCTTCTCTGTCGGGCCGCATAATCAGTAATAACATCCGCATCGCCTCCTTGCCCATCTCGTGCGTCGGTTGGGCGATGGTGGTTAACTTGGGACTGAAATTAGCAGCCCACTCAAAGTCGTCGAAGCTCAGAACGCTCACGCGCTCTGGACAAGGCACCTGGGACTCAACGAGAGCGCGCATCAATCCCAGCGTCATCTTGTTATTACAGGAGAAGATTGCCGTCGGCGGGTCGGCCAGCTGTAGTAACCGCAAACCGCACGTGTAACCGCTCTCCAACTGGAAATCACCGCGTTGGAAATACCCATCGCGAATGAGTAGGTGAGCTTCCTGCATTGCCTTCCGGTAGCCTTCCACGCGGTCAAATCCGGTCGAAAGATGAATGTGTCCGGCGATTATAGCGATGCGCTCGTGCCCCAGCGAAATCAAATAGTTAGTAGCATCGTAAGCCGCTCCCACGTTGTCCGTTACCACCGCGTTTCGTTTATGCCCCGCAGGCAGACGGTCGATGAAAACTATTGGAAAGCGCCTACGAGTCAAACGATCATAGCCGGCGGAAGAATCGGAAGCCGCCAGCAATACGCCATCGACACGTTGAGAAAATAGCATGGCGAGAAGATGTCGCTCCTGCTCTGGGTCTTCATTGGAGTTACACAACATGGGCGAGTAGCCGTTCAACCGCGCTTCATCTTCGACGCCGCGCATCACTTCCGTGTGAAAAGGATTGGTCACATCCGGTACAATCATACCAATGGTATGCGTGCGCCCGACTCTAAGGCTGCGCGCGATCAGGTCTGGATGGTAATCCAGGTTCGTCATTGCTTCTTTAACCTGCTTCGTGAGTTTGGCGCTCACGCCGTTCTTGCCGTTGATCACGGCCGAGACCGTGGCCACTGAAACATTCGCCAGTCGTGCCACATCATGCATGGTAACCTGTTTCATCTTTGTCGCTCGCCTGTCGCCCGATACTACTTACAATTATTAAACGTATAGTGCGCCAAATATTCCCATAGGTTTGACCCTCTCAGCAACTCCTTTTCCCCCGGATTCCAAGTGGAAACGTTTCAGAACAAGCATAGCCTTTTCTGGACCTTTTCTGGAGAGTTTTGTCGACCAAAGAAAATGCGCAAAAACCTCTTGACAAGAGTTTAAGGTTGGGAGTATTAAACGTTTCAAATTACTTTTTGATCCTTCTCTGATTTAGATAAACGCGCCCGTTTGACGAGGGAAGTCGCATGTTTTGTGAAAACTAATTTGACCACTAAATCCCAAGCGCAATTGATTTCTGAAACGTTTAAAGTCTTTTCTTGCATCTCTTAATTCCAGGATTTTACAGGCTCGCTATCGATGGGAGCCCTCTTGCAAAGTCAGGTTTGCCGAAGGCCAAAGCCAGCAGTTTCGCGGGTGCTCAATTAAACAGATGCATCTTGTTTTCACAGTCTTCTGCCTTTCTTTGGTTGCGATGCAGGCTGCTTCGCTCGAGACTCGCGGCGGCCTGGTGCGCGTCGAGGTCACGAAAACGGATACCGGCACGGCAGAGTCGATCCGAATCAAGAGCGGAGGCGCATGGATTCTCGCTTTATCGGCGCGCGGTTCCGCGACGCGAGTGATCACGGCTGACAATCCCGGAAAGCCTACCATCTGCAAGATAAGTGCTGTGTCGGAGAAGCCGTCGGTAATTCTGACGCGTGCTGAATGTGATGCAGGCACGTTAGAGCGCCGGATCAGCGCGACATCGGAGCCTGACGTCGTAGATGTAAGCGTACGATTTGTCCCAAAGCTCGGGGCACGCATTCATTCGGTTGAAGATCGGTATGAATTCGCGCCCGCCCGACGCAGCTCAGATTCACCCAGGTCAGGTCCGCTCGATTTCGTATGGAGCCAGAACATCAAGAGCCAGGCAGACGACGTTGTCGCCAATGAGGAATTCAAATCACCGGCGGTCATACTCCAGCAGGGAAGCGTCTTTTCCGCCTTGCTAGCAAACGTCGGTGCAGGAAAACTCCCACTCGCGTTTGACCTCGACGTAACGTCGGGCGAGCGGCCTTGGTTCTCGTACGGCGTAGTTGTCTCGAAGCCGTACGGCCATAGCTATTTCCGCCGTTCACCGGACGGCCTTCTCCCGGCGGACGGAGCCATTGATTACAGGTATTCAATCGTCGCATCGGCCCAGCCCAAAGGCCTGGGGTACCGCAGAGTCGTACGGCGATTATGGTCGCAACTGGGCCGCCGCCAACTGCTCGATTCTGTCGATCTGCAGAAGAACGTCAAGAAGCCGGAGTTGGAGCTGTTTGACGACTGGCGGCAGGATGCGTGGCACCGCTACGCGGACGAGGTCTACAGGGAGTTTGACTGCGGCGGTCGGAAATGCGGCACGCTCATGAGCATGAGAAATGTTTGGGGCGACTGGAAAAACGGCGCTCCTGACGCGTGGTTTAACTCGTGGTTTCAGACGTTGCGCACGGCCTACGGCTGGCGACTGTATGGTCAGCGCACGGGCAACGCGGAGATTCTCCACAAATCGGAGAACATCCTCAATCTCGCGCTTAAGAGCCCGCGCAAGGAGGGCGCGTTCTCGACGATCTATCTGCTCAACGAGGACCGATGGATTCCCGAGGACGGGTGGGCCGGATTCCCGGATGACTATCACGCTTTCTGCATGTCGTGGACAGCTTACTGGATGCTGCGGTGGGGCAGGGATCTGACGCCCGAACGCAAAGACGAGATCCTGACCTTTGTTAGACCATACGGCGACTTTCTCTTGCGATCTCAGCTTCCGAACGGTGTGATCCCGTCGTGGTATCGTGCCGACCTGACGCCGCGACCGGAGTTTCGGGAGTTTAATGCCGAGACTGCGGGCTCCGCACTGCTGTTGCTGGAGCTCGCCGGTCAAACGGGTGAGCAGAAGTATGCGGACACCGCAATACGCGCGATGGACTTCGTGACTCGCGAGGTGCTGCCGCGCCAGCGCTGGTCTGACTTCGAAACATTCAAATCCTGCGCCGGAAAGGACTTCGATTTTTACGATCGCTGGACGGCGCAGTACCCGCAAAACAACTTGTCCACGATCCAGGCCGCGATGGCGTACATGCAGCTGTTTCGCAGCACGAGAGAGCCCAGGTATCTGGACCTCGGCACGCGCGTTCTCGACTACCTGCTTCTGACCCAGCAGATGTGGAACCCTCCGGCTTTCACTCCGAAACTCGTGGGCGGGTTCACGACGCAGAATACTGACGCCGAGTGGAGCGACGCGCGGCAAGGCTACGCGGCCGTCTTGCTGTGGGACTCCTACGGCGAAACGGGAGAATCGGAGTACCTGGAGCGAGCAGTGGCGGCGGCGCGGTCCACGTTTGCTGTCGCGCCTTGGGAGAACTGGGCGCACACAGGATACGAGGACAAACCGGGAGCTCTGACTGGCATTCACTGGGGTACGGGCAGCGCCATGACCTCGGTCGAAATCATGGCGCTCTCGCTCGGCGACGCCTTCATCGATGTGAAGAGAAAGCACGGCGTCGGCTTCAACGCGTGTTCTCTACGCGACGTGAAAATTGATGGCGGCTCCATCCGCTTCCGCCTTGAGGCGTCTCCACGCATGCGCACCGTGAAGGTGAAGTTCGCGGGAATCGATACGCGCACTACCTATCGCATTGCGTGGAACGATCAACCCGCGGAAGCGGTCAGCGGGGAGCTTCTGGCTAGAGACGGATATGTGATTCGAAGGTAAATGACATGTCTAGTGAGTACGAAGAAGGAGAAGAACATGAAGCTATCTATCGCACGATCTTTAGTGGCAATGCTCCTGTTGGCTATTACCACACTCGGACAGAGTGATCGTGGAGCAATCAGGGGACTAGTTGTAGATCAGCAGGATCAGGTTATCCCTGACGCCAGTGTGACCCTGACCAACACCGCGACGGGCGTACGCGCGGAAATCACCACGGACGAATCGGGGAACTTCTCGTTCCCGGCGCTCGTCGTCGGGAGCTATCAGATCACCGCCGAGAGGGCGGGGTTCAAGAAATTCAGCCAATCCGGGATTCAGGTCGATGTCGGTCGCACTTCGGCATTGACCCTGACCCTAAGTCCCGGCGAAGTGACCGAGACGGTCACGGTAACGGGCGAGGCTGCCGCCACGCTCGACACGGCGACCTCCGACACGGGCACCTCCGTGTCGCGCCGGCAAATTCTGGACCTCCCGGTTCCACTCACGGGCAGCATGCGCAACCCGCTGAACTTTGTCGTCCTGACGCCGGGCGTGAGCGGCTCGATTCCGGGCGCGAATCCTGACTTGCGGCTCAACATCAGCGGCACGCCGGCCGCCTCGGCGGAAGTTTATATCGACGGTGTGCCGATCGCGGACACCAACGTATCAGGCGCAATCGGAACTAACCACCCATCCCTTGAGGCCGTCGGTGAGTTCAAGATCAGTAACAACAGTTACTCCGCGGAGTACGGACTGGCAAGCGCAATCATCTCGTTCACGCTGCGTTCGGGGACGAATAGCTTTCACGGCAATGTGTTCGAGTTCCATCAGAGCGATAAGCTCAATGCCTTCGACTTCGTGACGAAAGCGACTGCCGGATTCAACAGAACAGAGCCGGTGAAAGCGCCGCTGAAGCAGAACGAGTATGGCTTCTCGCTCGGCGGTCCCGTTTATCTGCCGCGCTTTGGCGAAGGCGGTCGAGCCCTCTACTCGGGGCGCGACCGGACGTTCTTCTTCACCAGCTACACTGGGTTCAAGTTTCGTCCGAGCGCCAACAGTTTTAACCTCACGACCTTTCCCAATCGATTCCGTCAGGGTGATTTCTCGCAATTGCTCGGTGCCCAAGTCACCGTACCCAACCCACTCAATCCCGCGCAGCAGCTCCCCCTATTCGACGCGGCGGGTCGCCCAGTCCTAGCGGGCGCGATCTACGACCCGACACAATCGCGGACGGTCACGGGACCCGACGGCCAGCAATATCAGATTCGCGATCCGTTTGCGGGTAACATCATCCCCGGCAACTATTCGGGTCTGAGCCCTGCGGCTCGAAGAATTTTGCAGGACTTCCCGCAGGCGCAGACGGACGCGCTCTTCAACAATTTCTCCCGACAGCTCGGTTCGACCACCGATCAGGAGCGGTTCGTAATTAAGATTGACCATAACCTCAGCTTGCGCCAAACACTGTCCGTAAGCGTCTCGCTCGGCAGCAGCCTTTCCGCCAACAACGGCACTCTGAATGAGCTCAATGCGGTACAGAACGACGCGCCATCGCTGCAAACGCGCATCACCCACAACTTCACTTTCTCGCCGCGGGTGATCAACAGCTTCTCGTTTGGATTCCTGCGAGATCGTTTCACGGACGGACCGGTCGTGCCGAGTCCGCCGCTGAGCAGCTTGGGGCTCAGGGGAATCAGTCTGCCACCGGGATCACCGTATCCGGCGATTACAATTCGCAACCAGAACGGGATCGGCACGGGAGCGTTCGCGCTCGTCGCACAGAACCGTTTCATCGCGAGCGACACGGTGACGTATGTGCGCGGCAATCATACACTGAAGATCGGTGGTGGGGTTCGTCGGCTTCAGCGCAACCAGGTTGCCAACAACTCCGGCGGGTACGTGTTCGAGCCGACGCAGACCGCCTTGAACGGCGTCGGCTTCGTAAATACCGCCCAAGGTCCGCGTGCGGTCTCTGTCCCGGCAGGCGCGACGGGCAGTTCGGCGGCGAGTTTCCTGTTCGGCGCGGTCGATTTTTCGCGCTTTGAATTAGGATTTACGACGGCAGGCTACCGCTGGTTGACGGCGAGCGGTTTCGTACAAGACGATTGGAAAGTGACGCGTAATCTGACGCTCAACCTCGGATTTCGCTACGACCTCTCGATCCCTCGCACTGAAGTGCTTGGGCGCGTGTCCACAATGGACCCAACTGTTCCCAACTCACGAGCTGGTGGAAGATTAGGCGCTTTCACGTTCTTCGGTGAAGGGCCTGGGCGCAATGGCAGAAAGCGGATCGGCGATATTGATTGGAAAGCATTTCAGCCGCGGGTTGGCTTAGCCTACACGCCGGATGTTGAGGGCGGATTTCTAGGCACGCTCTTGGGCAAAGAGCGCACGGTCATCCGCACAAGCTTCGCCATCACCCGCCCCCTGGGCAACGACAACATCGCCAACGGAATCTCCGGCGGACTTTACGCGGCGGGCTTCAACGGTGTCGCCACCGCTAACCGCCCCGGCGATGCTCTCGGCTCACCGGCTTTCTTTCTGGATCAACCGTTTCCCGGTTTTACGCCTCCGCCGACGATCGATCCGGGCTTTCTGACGGGCAATACGAACCCTCCGCTGCTTGACTCGGAAATAGGCCGCTTGCCGACTCAAATCAATTGGGCGTTCGAGGTTCAACGGCAACTGCCTCGCGGCTTCCTCGCCAGTGTCGGCTACGTCGGCACGCACATCTACCATGTCGGCATCTGGCGCAAACCGAATCAAGTGCCGAGGGATGCCGCCGAGCGTTTTCGCGGGGCCGCCGCCGCCGCAGGCCTCCCTCTGAACGAGTTTTTGAACTTGCGGATCACCGACCCGCGCGCGATCAACGTCGTGCCGTTGCCGTTCTCGAACTTCACGCAACTCTTCGGCGCCGGTGCTACCGTGGCGCAGTCTCTCAGGCCCTTCCCGCAGTACGGCAACATCGACAATCTCCAGCAGCCTATTGGCAGCGCTTCGTACAACGGCATGCTGACAAAATTGCAGAAGCGCTTCTCCGGCGGGCTGACGATGCTGCTGTCCTACACCTTCTCGAAGACTCTCGGCGATGTCGATTCGTTTCAGGGCGCTGCGGCGGGCGCGCAGAATGCCCTATTCGCCCGATCTTTCCAGCAGGACTTTTATGACAACCGCAGTGAGCGCTCGGTAACCAGCTCGGACATTCCGCACGTGCTCGCGCTCAGCTACACCTACGAACTCCCGCTCGGTCCTGGCAAGCGCTTCCTTAATCGGGGGGGCGTAGTCGGCAAGCTCATGGGCGGCTGGCAGGTCAGCGCCATTCACCTTTACCAGAGCGGGCGACCACTCTTCATGGAATACCAGGCATTCGGCGCCAACAATCCCTTCCGCGCCAACGACGGCTTCAGCTTTCGTCCAAACAGGGTGGCCGGCGTGCCGGTCGTGAACCCCGCCTACGACCGGAGTTGCTCGGGTCCGCTGCTCGGCGCGGGACGCCGGCCATGCCAGTTCTACATCAACCCTGCGGCCTTCGTCGCGCCCCTGCCGGGCGAGTTCGGCAACGCCCCGAAGCTCTTCGACGACCTGCGGGCGCAGTCGTACTTCAACGAGGACATCTCGATTTCCAAGCGGACATCGATCGGCGAACGGTTTGTCCTCAAAATAGAAGCGAACGCTTTCAATGCCCTCAACCGCGTGGTGCTCGGCACGGGCGGCGCACCGACGACCATCTTCAATCTAGCGCCGAGGGACTTGAATCCCGGGACGCTCGCCAACTCCGGCACGCCATTCGGTATTTTGACGACGCAGCAGAACGGCCCGCGACGGATCCAGTTAGGAGTGAAATTGGAGTTCTAATGGATTGTTTCTGGCGCTTCCCAATGAGTGTGATTTTACTTCTGTTCCTGCTAACCGGAACGCAAGCTGTGGCTGTATCCCAAAGCGCCGATGACCCTTGGCTGCGTCCCCAAGATCCTAAAGGCGCGTTGATTTGGGGACGCAGTGACGGCATCATCTTTGGTCTGCCCTCTCCGGGCGGCATGCGGGGGCCGCGGGGACTGATTCGCGTCGGCATTCTCGGACCATCCGGCGGGCAGCCAGAGCTAATTAACTTTATCGCCATCGAGCCCGCGACCAAAGGCGCGGGCTCGCGCTTCAGCCGCATGGGTTTTAGCGAACTCGAAATGAGCGAACTCGACACCGGAATGCGCGGTAAGCGGCTCTGGGTTGCGACGACGGAAGGTGAGTTGACGACGCTACCGGCTAAGCCGCAACCCGTTGAACGTTTAAGCGTGCGCATTGAGGTGGAGCCGTTCACCGTCAACAAGGCGCGTGTTTATGTTGTTGCTAGCATTTACAGCGACCGTCCCCGTGAGCTTGAACTGACGGTTTTCCATCATGAGGACAGCGCTCCGATCGAGGAGCTGACGGTGACCGCCACGATGGGGAACTACGAGCGCCTACGCCACTTGTGGCTAAAAGGCCGTGTGGTTGACAGCCGTGAGTTGTTCGCCGGTTACAGCGGCGACGGCTTCATCGATAAGGAGAACTACCCGCGTGAAGAAATGCTGACGTACAACGACGGCGACGCGCTCGTCCTGGCGACTCCCAACGAAGATAACCCATCGTCGGTCGAGGTCACTGCGCGGCCTTCGTGGACATATCGATCAATCAGGCTCACGCAATACTGGCGCATTCCTGCTCGTCACATCCAGCCGGACTTGCGGGTTAAGGTGAACGGGCGGCGAGTCTACTGGGCCTCGACAGCCCCGATACCGGGTGGGCTGTCGTTTGAAAACTTTGAGACGCGACAGCGTTACGTGCCGGGGCAGGCATTCGTGTTCGGCCTTACGCCAAAACATCCGTGGGAATTCAGCCCGGAGATTCCCAGGCTGGCTGCCCGACCAAAATAGAGTGTTCATGCCTAAACGCACAAACCGTTGCTCTGGGAAAACTGGACTATTAATCCGCGGTTGTATGGTGGTCTTAGTCGCATCAACCGTGCTCGGCCAGGATAGTCAGAGTCGAATTGCGCAGCATGCCCGCGCCGCGCAGCAAGCTCAACGGGAAGGCGACTTTGCCACGGCTGTACGTGAGTTCACCATTCTGTCCCGACTGCTTCCGGACGTGGCTGAAGTTCACAGCAACCTCGGCGTGGCATATTACTTTCAAAAAAAACCTCATGAAGCTCTCGTCGCTTTTAAGAAAGCGCTTCAACTCAAACCCGACCTGGTCTCGGCGCTTATTTTTTCAGGGATTGCACGTAACGAATTATCAAAGCCGGTTGAAGCGACAAGGTTGCTCGAACGCGCCATTGAGCTAAATCCGACTGATCCGTTGGCGCAAACCTGGCTCGCCCACAGCTATGCCGCGCAATCTCGATTCCGGGAAGCGGCAGATCACTTCTTGCTCGCCTCAGAGCGTTGGCCCACCGATGTCGATATTTGGTATGGCCTCGGGCAAGCGTATTTGGCGCTTGGCCGACAGGAGGTCGAGCGGCTCACCAATCTCTATCCTGGAGGAGCTCGGATTCTACAATTGGCGGGTGACTTGTGGCTCCTTCGGGGTGATTCGGATAAGGCTCTGGCATTTTATCTGGAGGCCCTGAAACGCAGTCCCGGACTCACCGACGTGCAACAAACTGTCGACCAGTTGCGTGCTCAACACGGTAAAGCGGAGCCGGTGAAAGTTACTCCTCAGCCGCCTCGGACAGCTGCCGCGCACACTCAAGAAGATAAGCACTACCTGGCTGCAACGGACTACCGCGAACGCGCACAACGTGCCTTTGAGCGGATCTCGGTTGTCGGGGCTGATTCCCATCGCGCGCATCAGATCCTGGCGGAATCACTTCAGGCCCAGGAGAAAGTTAATGAGGCTCTCGCCGAGTATCGCGCCGCGATAAAGCTGAAGCCCGATATCATCGGCATTCACCGGGACATCGGCGATCTGTTGATGGGCGACGGCAAAGTTACAGAGGCGCTCGAAGAATATCAGGCCGAACTACTTCTCCGGCCCAATGATTCTCAGGTCTACTATCGCATGGGACGCGCGCTTATCGTCCTGGGCCGGGAAGAAGATGCCGAAGCCGCACTCACTCGAGCTTTGGCATTGGGAGGCAGTCCCACCGCGGCGCACAAAGAGTTGGGGAAGATTTACATGAATCGCGGACAACCGGCCAAAGCTGTTCAATCGCTCACCACTTATTTAAAAACGACTGAGAATGATGCACTCGCTCACTATCTCCTGATGAGGGCGTATCGTGCGCTCGGCGACTCACCGACTGCGGAACGTCATCTGGCGAAATTCAAAAGCTTGTCTGAGGATGAAAAGCAACGAGCCTCAGCCCAACAGGCCATGTCATTGTTTAGCGGAGGCAAGAAGCTTGACCAGTGAAACGAATTCTAAGACTCGCAACACAATTTGAGCCTGGCTTTCAGTCCCGGAGGGACGAAATGTTTATAGAACCAAGATCCGAAAAGAACTTTAGCTCCGTAGGAGCGAAATATTCAGCTCCGTCCAAAGGCATATTCCGCTCCTCCGGAGCTCCAGGCACATTTCCGCAATGTGATCTATAAACATTTCGCCGCTCTGCGGCTAGGTTTGATTTGTTAGGACTAGAGACACCATACCAGTACCGAGATCTTTCTCTTTGAACCAGAACGAACTAAAGGAAACTTTTATGCGAAACTCTATTGTCTGCTCAATCTTTGTCTTGTGCTTGATTGTCCTCGCCGGAATGAACATCCGGGCACAAAGCTCGGACGATCTTTCTCGCCTGCCGTACATGAAGACATACACTATTGAACGCATGTCTTCCTACGACCGTGCCGGAGCCAACGATGACGGGGGACGCAAAGACCCTATCAAGCCGGGCGAAACGCGCACGATCGGGGACGCTCAGGGTCCCGGCATCATCACTCACATGTGGTTCACTATCGACGCGCCGGAATACTATCACCTGAAGAAAATAGTGCTGCGGATGTACTGGGATGGCGAACAACTCCCTGCGGTTGAAACACCGATTGGCGACTTCTTCGGTTTGGGATTGGGCGAGTATTTCATGTATGAGTCAGGACCGCTTTCCGTTGGTTCACAGAAGGCGCTCAACAGCTATTTTCAAATGCCATTTCGCAAGTCGGCACGTATTACCATCACCAACGAGGGCAGCCGACCGATTTCAGCCTTCTACTACAACATCGATTGGCAAAAACATCAGACCCTGCCGGCAGACATCGCCTATTTCTACGCCGAGTATCGTCAGGCGGTGCCTACTCCCGGCTGGACTCCAGACTGGAACCTGAATGCCGACGCCAAGGTTAATAACCACCCGAACCTGGAAGGTACGAATAACTACGTCATCCTCGAAACCGAAGGGCGCGGCCATTACGCCGGGGTGACCCACAGCATTTTACAAAATCAGGGTGATTGGTGGGGTGAAGGCGACGAAATGATGTTCATTGACGACAAAGCTAAGCCCACCATCATCGGAACCGGATCAGAGGACTACTACCTGGGCGCCTGGTGCTACGGTGGCTGTGGCATTTCACCTTTCGGCACAACGTATCCGACATTCGCTTATAAGAATTACGGTAACCCGGTCAATGGCGGTGACAACCGCGGGTCGAAATGGATGGTCTATCGCTTTCACCTCGACTCTCCGATCCCGTTTCAGAAGTATTTCAAGATGACTATCGAACAAGGCCACGCGAATCATCGCTCGGATAATTTCTATACGGTCGCTTACTGGTACCAACAAGGTCCGCACCGGCTCCGTAAGCCGCTCCCACCGGTAGCAGATCGTCTTCCGCGTATGGTTAACGTTGAGGGTCCGACCGTGGGTAAACCTTAATTGTCATCTGGCTTCCTCAGCGTAAGTGCGCGCGGGGAGCCCGTCGCGTCGTTGGTGAACGGTTGGATTGATTGATGAACGCTAACCAAGACCTGAGTTGTGAATATGTGATCGGTGTGGATGTCGGCACGGGCAGCGCCCGTGCGGGCATCTTCGACCTGCGAGGTCAGATGGTCGCTACCTCTCAGCATCCCATCCAGATATTCCGACCTCATGAAGATCATGTCGAGCAGTCTTCTCGTGACATTTGGAGTGCGGTCTGTTCCTCAGTGCGCGCGGCGCTGAAGGAAGGCGCCGTGAATCCCGGACAAGTTGCCGGTATCAGCTTCGACGCGACTTGTTCGCTTGTCGTCCTCGACGAGGAAGACCAACCGTTGACGGTATCTCTCGACGGAAACCCTGAGCAGAACGTCATCGTCTGGATGGACCACAGGGCACAGAAGCAGACTGAGCAGATCAACGGCACCGGCCACCGTGTTCTCAATTATGTCGGCGGCAAGATGTCGCCGGAACAAGAACCACCGAAATTGAAATGGATCAAAGACCATCTACCCGACACCTGGCGGCGGGCAGCCAAGTTCTTTGACCTTGCCGACTACCTCGTTTACGAGTCGTGCAAGGAGGACGTGCGAAGCCTCTGCACGGTTGTGTGTAAGTGGACGTACCTAGGTCATGAAGGTGAAGGCGGAAGCTGGGATAGGAGTTTTTTCCAACAGATCGATCTTGCAGACTTGTTCATTAATAACAGGGCGGGAGCACTAATCCGCCCGATGGGGACGCAGGCCGGCGGGCTGACTGCTACCGCAGCCAACGAGCTTGGCTTACGCGAAGCAACACCGGTTGGAGTGGGAATCATTGATGCCCATGCCGGCGGTATCGGTTCACTGGGGATGGCCGCAGAAGGAGAGGAACAGGGCATCGAGAGGATTCAGCGGACGCTCGCGCTGATCGGCGGCACATCATCGTGTCACATGGCCATCTCGAAGGAGCCGCGCTTCATACCCGGCGTGTGGGGGCCCTACTACGGCGCCATGATTCCGGATATGTGGTTAACCGAAGGCGGACAGAGCGCGACAGGCGCGCTCGTTGACTACGTCATCGAGAACCACGCCTATGCTCCGAGACTCAGGGATTACGCGGCGGCGCAAAGCGAAACAGTTTATGAACTGCTCAACCGCAAAGTAACAGAGATGAAGGAGGCCGCTCACGGTTCTCCCTTAACAGAAGACGTACACGTCTTGCCAGACTTTCACGGGAACCGCAGCCCGCGGGCTGATAGCCACGCACGCGGCATGGTCAGCGGTCTCACGCTCGACTCATCGTTCGAGAACCTGGCGCGGATCTATCTGGCCACTATCCAGGCGGTCGCGTACGGCACGCGACACATTATTGAAGCGATGAGTTCAAAGGGCTACGTGATCAACCGCATCAACGCTTGTGGTGGCGGCATCAAGAACCCGCTCTGGCTGCAAGAGCACTCGGACATTACTGGTTGCGACGTTTACATCGCCAAAGAATCTGAAGCGGTGCTGCTCGGCGCAGGCATTCTGGCTGCGGTAGCGGCGGATAAATTTTCAACCATCGTCGAAGCGATGCAAGCGATGAGTCCACGGGCTGAGAGGATCAAACACGACTCCACGACCAGCGATTTTCACAACGCGAAGTACGAGGTTTTCAACCTGATGTACGATCACCAGCAACAATACAAGCAGATCACGGGGCGACCGCTCGTCGCGTCTGAGTCGGCGTGAACTGCAGGTGTCGGGTGCCAGGTGCCGGGTATCAGGTGCCGGGTGCCAGGAACCGGATTCAATAATTCTCTAAACCGGCACCCGACACCCGACACCCATTTTTAAAGGATTCAATGATTTTCCAAACCGGAACCCGACACCTGACACCCATTTTAAAATGCGACAACCTCTCTACATTCTTTTAGTCTTGTTTCTCACCGCTTCGCTTGCGCCTGGAGTTGTTCGGGCGCAAGACAAGTCTCTAGTCACCGCCGGTGACTTTTTTAAGATCCACGATCCAAGCGTCGGTGAAAACGCGCAGTGGTATATCAATGACCACTGCTTCGTGCGGGGCAAGGATGGCGTGTGGCACATGTTTGGCATCACACATGCCGAACCGGCAAAGCCGCTGGATGAAAAACATTTTGCCCACGCGACCGCGTCGGGCTTGACGCAAACACCCTGGCGAAAATTACCTTTCGCCCTCAGTGCAGATGAAGCACTTCAAGAGACAATTCTGTGGGCGCCCTATGTGATTCTCCACAACAAGACGTACTACATGTTTTATGTTGCCGGCGGTTCTGACAATACGAAGCACAAGATCCATCTCGCTACTTCTTCTGATCTGAAGTCCTGGAAACGCCACCCAAAGAACCCGATGATCGTTGACGGCTATGACGCCAGAGATCCATTTATTTTAAGAGTCGGGGGCCGATGGATCATGTACTACACGGCGAACAGCAATCCGGCTGGGGGTAATCACATTGTGGCGTACCGGACAAGCAAGGACCTGGTCAACTGGGATGACAGAAAAATCGCATTTACCGACCCCACGTCGGGAACTTTCGGCGGACCCACAGAGTCGCCCTTTGTCGTGCGACGCGGCAAATTTTATTACCTGTTTATTGGACCGAGGCCCGGATATGTAGGAACCGATGTTTTCCGAACCACGAATCCATTCCAGTGGAGGCTGGCAGACAAGGTGGGCCACATCAACTCTCATGCAGCGGAGGTGGTGCGCGACACTGACGGTCGATGGTACGTGAGCCACTCAGGTTGGGGCCAGGGTGGATTGTACTTAGCTCCTCTACTGTGGAACGACGGTCTGGATGATTAGGCGACGTCGCTGTCAGCTCCGAAGTCAAGTCCGATCTACAAAAGAAGGCGTTAGGAGAGACTCGGAAGTCCCACCAATTCCCGTTGGTGGGATTCAAAACCAAGGAATCCGATGTTGTCTCGTAGGCCGGATCTGAACAATCCACCAACTTCCCGTTGGTGGGATTCAACAAGATTTGCGATTACTTAATTAAGTTCTCTTTGAACCCAGAAAACGAGGAAGTTAATCGATGAAGCAGAAGATCGCGCTTTTTTGGCCCGGAGATGCACGACCTGCGCCTAATGAGCTGGCGCTCCCCAATATGACCGAAGCGACCACGCAACTCGAACGGGCGCTCAAGAGGCTGGGGCGTGAGCCGTACCTGATTCCCGGGTACTTGACCAAGCCTCACGAATCGATCGAAAAGTTGGGACCGGTTGACGATCCAATGATCGGCGTTTGCGTGCACTGGTTCTACGCCCCGCATACAACGGATGGCGTCGTAGGCAAAGAAAACCCACTGTTGCTTGCCAGCAACTTTGCCGGACAATGGCCCGGGCTCGTCGGACTGCTAAACACCGGCGCGAGCTTGGAGAGCCTTGGCCGACCGTTCTCTCGCGTGTGGACGGCGGCCGCTGACTGGAGTGCGGACGAGCAGTTCATGGAGCGACTGTCGGAATGGTGCTCAAGCGGGCGCATCGCTTATCCAGCGGACGAACTTGCCTTTCACGCTCTGGTCTCCGAAGCGGCGGCGAAGATCGCAAGCGACGTCGCCGAAGAGATACGCCGCCGCCGCATTCTCATCCTGATGCTCGGCGACACTTCCATGGGTATGATCAATGGCTATTTTGGGCCCCGGCTGTTGAATCGTTATGGGTTCACCGAGCACAAGATAGATCAAGCCTGGATCATTGATCGTGGCCGGCGCATCGAGGGGCGGCGAATTGATCAAGCTTTCGCGTTCGTTAAGGAGAAGGGAGTTAAGTTCCACTGGAAAGATCAAGGGGCGGCGGACTTCGACGAGAACGCGACTCGAGAACAACTGCGCGACTACCTTGTCGTGCTCGACATGATCGACGAATACAAAGCAGATTGTCTCGGCTGGCAATACCAACTCGGACTGATCCCTTTGCGACCACCGTCTGATTTTGCCGAAGGATTGTTCAATTCAACCTGCCGACCCGAATCGAACAACGATACCATCGCCTGTGCGACGGAAGCGGACCAGGGCAACATCGTTCCGATGGAGATGATGAAGCGGTTGCTCAAAGCCAAGGGACTTCACCAAGCTGTGATGTTCCATGACGTGCGTTGGGGCGCCGAGCACAACGGTAGATTCTTGTGGGTGCTCTTGAATTCCGGTTCCAGCGGGGCGTACGCATTCAATCATGATCCCAACACGCTTGAAGGGGTTCACTCCTACCGCCAACCTCCCGCTTACTTTCCGACAGCCGGGGGAACTTTCGCAGGCGAGAGTCTGCCTGGTCGAATGACCTGGGCGCGATCTTTTATAAAAGAGGGCGTCCTCTGGATGGACATCGGCCGCGGCGAGGTCGTCGAGTTACCGCCGGCCACTCGTGACAAGTGGTGGGAAGGCACGACCAGACAATGGCCGTTCATGGCGGCGGACTTGGGAATCTCACAAGAGACTTTGATGGCTCACTACCTCTCGAATCACATCGCTGTGGCTTACGGCGACATCTTCGAGGAGATGGTCGCTCTGTCTCAAGAGTTGGGTTTTCGGGTGCGGATCATGCAGAAGAAGAATAGCTGAACCGGAGATTATCAATCAAAGTCCAGGTTGTTGCGAACGGGTCAAAAGGAGGACTTGCCGATAATGAGGTTAGAACTTTTTGTCATGTTGGGTCTACTGCTCTTTACACCTATTTCAGGGAGGGCGCAAGAGACTGCGCACGACGGGCTGACCAATGATTTGAGCAACCTGTACCGTGTCTCTAACGCGAAGACGCGCTCCATCAGCCCGGAGAACTTCACGGGAGAGAAGGGAAAGGGCGGTATGGCGACTGTGGGAGTCGCTTCTCATGAGGCCCGCGAATTAGGGCAAGGTTGGAAAGTTAATCCCTTCGTCATTATTGAGCCGGGGAAGACTTTTACGCTCGCCGAGATCAATGACCAAGGTGCGATCCAGCACATCTGGATGACCCCGACCGGCAACTGGCGCTTCTCGATCATCAGGATGTATTGGGACGACGAGAAAGATCCTTCGGTGGAAGCCCCCGTGGGCGACTTCTTCGCGATGGGCTGGGGTAAGTATGCGCCGATCTCCTCCCTCCCGGTCGTCGTTAACCCGGGGAGCGCATTCAACTCTTACTGGCCCATGCCATTCAAAAAGAAGGCGCGCATCACAATGGAGAATCTCGACGTGCAGCCGATGAGGCTCTATTACCAGATTGATTACACGCTAACGCAGGTGCCCGCCGACGCGGCTTACTTCCACGCTCAGTTTAGAAGGGTGAATCCGCTCCCCTTCAAGCAGGTCTACACCATCGTCGATAACATCAAAGGGAAGGGCCACTACGTCGGCACCTACATGGCGTGGGGCGTGAACAACACCGGCTGGTGGGGTGAAGGCGAGATTAAGTTCTACATGGACGGGGATCGTGATTTCCCGACCATCAACGGGACCGGCACGGAAGATTACTTTGGCGGTTCTTATAACTTCGAGAACAAGGAGAAAAAGCAGTACGAAGAGTACACCACTCCCTATTTAGGATTGGCTCAAGTGATCAAACCCGATGGGCTGTACCAGTCGCAGCAGAGGTTCGGTCTGTATCGCTGGCACATCCCCGATCCGGTGCGCTTTGACAATGACTTGCGGATAACCATTCAGGCCCTGGGTTGGCGGAGTGGCGGGAGGTATTTACCTCTCACGGACGACATCTCTTCGGTAGCCTTCTGGTATCAGACTGAGCCGCACACCGCTTTCCCGAAGTTGCCGGGTAAGGACCAGTTGGAAGTGAACTGATGGCGACGCTTCAGAATGCACAGGCTCGAGGTGATAGCTTGTGAGTTACGTCCTTGAAGCGCGTGGGATCGGCAAGCAATTCGTGGGCGTGCAGGCTCTCGATGGCGTCAGCTTTGGCTTGCGCCAGGGGGCGGTTCACGCGGTTGTGGGCGAGAACGGGGCGGGCAAATCGACTTTGATGAAAATCCTATCGGGAGTTTACCGCGCAGATGAGGGCGAGATTCTGCTCGACGGCGAAGTAGTTAAGTTTGCCGACCCCCGGGCGGCGGAAGCCGCAGGCATCGCCATCATCCATCAGGAATTAAACCTGGTGTCGGCGCTCAGCGTAGCCGAAAACATCTTTCTGGGGCGAGAGTCAACGCGTTTCGGCTTCGTCGACCGCCGCAAGCTGGAGCAGGATGCCGGCGCGTTGCTCGATCGTCTGGGACACAGCCTTGACCTGCGCCGCTCAGTCGAGAGTCTCAAGGTAAGCGACCAACAAGTGGTCGAAATCGCTAAAGCGCTCTCGCTTAACGCGCATGTGATCATCATGGACGAGCCGACGACGGCGCTGGCAAAGGACGATGTCGAGCGACTGTTCGGGATTATCCGCACGCTCGTCGGTGCGGGAGCGAGCGTCATCTACATCTCGCACAAGATGGACGAGCTTTTCCGCATAGCCGACGAGTTTACGGTCCTGCGTGACGGCAAGCTGATCGGGCACCGTGCGGCAAGTGAGACGACACCCAATGAGCTAGTGCGGATGATGGTCGGGCGCGATGTTTCTTATGAACGGAAGGATGTTGATGCGCGCACTAATGACGAGTTGCTGCGTGTCGAGAACCTCAGCTCGCGCGAAATCGATGCGACCGGACGCCGCCGTCTGTCTGACATCAGTTTCAGCTTGCGCAGCGGCGAGGTCCTGGGCGTCGCCGGGTTGATGGGCGCCGGGCGTACGGAATTACTGGAGAGCCTGTTCGGCGTCCATAAGACGACAAAGGAAACACGCATCGCACTCGACGGAAAGCCGCTTGGGATAGCTGATCCGCGGGCAGCGATCAAAGCTGGGATCGCATTCGTCTCCGAAGATCGCAAGGCCCAGGGATTAGTGCTGGACATGGACGTCGGTAACAACATCACGCTAGCGCAACTCAAACGTTTCACGCGCTTCGGTTTCGTTCAAGAGCGGCGCGAATGTCAAGCTGCCGACGAATACATCCGGCGACTCAGCGTCAAGCCGCCACACTCCCATGCAGCGGCGATGAATCTTTCCGGCGGCAATCAACAGAAGGTTGTGCTGGCGAAGTGGCTGTTGACAAGCCCGAAAGTGCTCTTGCTCGACGAGCCGACGAAGGGAATAGACGTTAAAGGCAAAACCGAAATTTATCGATTGATCGAAGAGCTTGCCGCCACTGGTCTCGGCATCGTCCTGGTGTCGTCGGAGTTGCCCGAGCTGTTAGCGCTGAGCGACCGAATTATGGTTTTGCATGAAGGCGCAATCGCGGGGACTCTCGATCGCTGGGAAGCGACAGAGGAGCGCATCATTGAATTGGCAACCATCAGAGAAAACGAAACGCGTGCAGTCGCTTAGGGAGCGGGTGGCGCTGCTGGGCGAGCGTCGCATCGGGCGCGTCAAGCTCAGTCAACTGCAAGCCTTTCTCGGGTTGATCGTTGTCTTCATTCTGGCGTGTGTCTTCTCGCCGGTGCGGCGCGGTGGGTTGATCTTCCTCGACCCAGGAAATCTTACAGACATTCTGCGGCAAGTCTCCGAAAAGGGCATCATCGCCGTCGGGATGACCTTCGTGATTCTGGCGGGCGGCATTGATTTGTCGGTAGGCTCGGTACTCGCCTTCGCCGCGACTCTTTCCGCGGTCATGTTGATGCGCGGTGGCTATGGCACACCGGAAACTGTTTTAGCCGTGCTCGCCGCCGGAGTGGTAATTGGCGCTATCAACGCTCTCGTCATTACAAAAGGTCGTATCCAATCATTCATCGTGACGCTGGCGATGATGAGTGGGGCGCGTGGACTTGCTCGACTAGTGTCAGGCGGATCGGGCGTTGAGATAGGCTACGGCCCCGACGGAGCGCCTCAGAGCTTCGCCGTACTCGGTGGCAAACTCGGCGAGTTCGTGCCAGTCCCAGCGCTCATCTTTCTGGCGACGGTCTCCATCTCGTGGGTCGTCTTGAACAAGACTCGGTTTGGTCGTTACGTGCACGCGGTAGGCAGCAACGAAACGGCAAGCCGGTTGTCGGGCGTTAGCGTCGACTGGATCAAGTTCGGCGTCTTCTCGATTTGCAGCTTGCTCGCCGCGCTTGCCGGAATCATTCACTGCGCGCAACTCGAACAGGGAAATCCGAACGACGGTGTGGCTTACGAACTCGACGCGATTGCGGCGGTTGTCATTGGGGGCACGACGCTTTCAGGCGGCACCGGGACAGTGGTAGGGACATTAGTCGGAACTTTAATCATCGGCATCATCAACAACATACTCGGTCTCAACAACGTTGACGCCAACGTTCAGCTCTTGCTGAAAGGAATAATTATTGTCGGCGCGGTGTTGCTGCAACGACGAGGCTGAATTTCAAGGAACACTCAAAACATGAAAGCAAATCTAAAGACGAAAGATGGACAGGCGCTCCATAAGTCGCGGCGCGCCTTTCTTGGCACGTTATCGCTCGCTCTGCCGGCGGGACTGCTGCTCACGAGTGCGTGTAATCGCGGTGGCGGGCAAGGGGACAAGTTTGTCATAGGATTTTCGCAGGCCAACAAAGCCGAGCCGTGGCGGACCTGGATGGACGTCACACTGATGAAATATGCGGCCCAACACCCGCAACTCCAAATCGCCTATGCTGATGCGCAGCAGGACAACAGCAAGCAGGTCGCCGATGTGGAAAACTTCTTCCGCCAGCGCGTCGATTTGCTGATCATCTCACCGAACGAAGCGAAGCCGCTGACCGGCGTGGTCAAGCGTGTCTTTGAGAGCGGCATTCCCGTCATCGTCCTTGACCGCAGCATCGAAGGCGACAGTTACACTACATTCATCGGCGCGAACAACCGCGAGATCGGCAAGGCAGCGGGCGAGTATGCGGCGCAACTCCTCAGCGGGAAAGGCAACGTAGTCGAGATCAAAGGCTTGCCCGGTTCAACGCCCGCGATAGACCGCAGCGAAGGTTTCCGCGAAGCCGTTGCCGCTCACCCCGGAATCAAGATCGTCGCCGATCCGGTCGCCGACTGGTTGCGCGACAAGGGACGCGAGCAGGCGGAAGCAGCGTTGCGCGCGAATGAAAAGATTGATCTCGTCTACGGACACAATGACCCGATGGCGATGGGTGCTTACCTCGCCGCGACGGCCATGAATCGCGCCGCGGGGCTGAAGATCATAGGAATCGACGGCCTACCCGGTCCAGAAGGCGGTGCGAAGGCTGTGCTTGACGGCAAACTCGACGCGACGTTCCTTTACCCGAATTGCGGCAAAGAGGCTATCGACACGGCGCTGAAAATCCTGAACAAGGAACAGACGCCGAGGAAGATCACGCCCTCGACAGAGCGAATCACAAAAGAGAACGCCGCGCAGTTCGTCAGTCAGTGAGGACAGGCGGCCTTCCTGGCGGTACGCTTTCATGAAGGAACACTATGAGCGCCTGGAAGGTTCGAGGATTGTGCTCCCTGAGTCTCGCTGTGTTTGGGGCCTTAGTTGTGCCGGCTTTTGCTTCGGTGACTCCCGGCAAAGTCATTCTGCTTGCGAAGATAACGGGCCCCGGATCGATCAACCAAACGGATATTAAATATCAAGTGATAGGCACCGATCTCGGCATTATGTGGGAGAGCGGCAAGGGGCAAGTCATGGTGGCCTTCGGCGACACATATGGAAAGGGATGGGGTGGTGACGGCGGAGGTCCGAGGACAGCCGACTGGCGCTGCAATGTGCTTGCCCGGTCTTCGGACCGAAATCCTGATGATGGTCTCAGTTTCGACACCATGATTCAGAGTGTGCCGGGACGCGCCAAACAATTGCTCGATTGCAAACAGATTAGTCGCGATGAAGATACCGTGATCCCGACGGCCGGAGTGACGGTCGGGAGACGGCACTATGTCCACTATATGTCCGTTAATAATTGGGGGCCTCCGGGCAGTTGGTTCACCAATTATTCCGGCATCGCTTACTCAGATGACGATGGAGAAAACTGGATCAAAGACCGTAATGCCCGATGGTTAAACGATCCGACGTGGAACAATCGTTTCCAAATGGCCGCGTTCGTGAGGAACGGCGGACATGTGTATGTGTTCGGCACACCCAATGGCCGATTTGGCAATGCCTACCTCGCCAGAGTTCCGGAAAACAACATCCTCAATAAAACCGCGTATCAATATTGGGATGGCGCTGCCTGGCAAACTAATAATGATGCAGCGGCTGTGCCGATCGTGATCGCTCCGGTCGCGGAACTCTCCGTGCAATTTAACTCCCACTTCGGCAGGTGGATCATGACCTATTTCGATGAGCGACGGGCGGCGATCATCCTAAGGGACTCGCCGAGCTTAACCGGACAATGGACCGGCCAGAAAATCCTCGTCAAGGGCAGCGACTCCGCGCCCTGGGTCAGGGGTGGCAATGGCGCCATCGGCGCTGATCATAGCCTGAGCTACGCCCGTAGTGGGTGCAACAATGCGTATCTGAGAGCCACGAGCGGCTTCCAAAATATTTATCAGGACATTGCGGTCACGCCGAACCGAAACTATCGGCTCACCGGCTGGGTGAAAACTTCTCCCGCCTTCAGAGACGGCTACTTCGGCGTGCGTCCGACGAACGACGCAGCGCCCTTTGCAGAGGTCAGGTACGGGAGATCAGTGGGTACACCTGCGGACATTTACAGGCAACTGACCGTTGACTTCAACGCAGGCGCACGAACGAGTGTGCGAGTCTTTGTCGGGATGTTTGGACCGGGGAGCGACGCCTTTGCGCAGATCGACGACCTCGCCGTCAACCTCTCGTCAAAGCGCTACCGATCAGGGTTACGACGGGGCCGACGAACAGTAGCACAACCATGAGTGTGAATCATCACCCGGGTAATTCGCGGAGGCGAGGGCTGTTCAAATGATGAACCGAAGAGAGTTGATAAAGTTTCTGGCGAGCTTCCCTGTGGTAGCTTCATTAGCTACCGTGAAATCGGCAAGTGAATTACCCTCCAACGACTCAGTTGTCGTCGAGTCTCCAGATAAAAAAATACAAATTGTATTCAGGTTATGCGAGAGATCAGGCCAGAAATCCGTTCCCTGTTATAGCGTCTTCTACAGGAGGAAACCGCTAGTTCATCAGGCGAGCATGGGCATCGACCTGGCGCCGGCTGGTCCATTAAATAGCAATTTGCGGACCGTCAAGATCGCGCGCGCTCAGCGCGACCAAACTTATGCAATCAATCCGGGGAAAACAGGCACCGCGCGCGACCATTACCGCGAGGCGGTCATTTCGCTTGAGGAGCAAACAGAGCAGCGCCGGCGACTGGACTTGATTTTTCGGGCCTATAATGACGGCGCGGCTTTCCGCTACCGGTTCCCACAACAACCGTCTCTGCCTGAACTGGTCATTACCTCCGAGCATTCAACCTTTTCTTTCGTCGGCGATCCCAAGGCATACATGCTGCCCGTGCCCTCGTTCACGACGCCTTATGAGTTCTATTACAAACCTCTCCCGCTGAAAAGCCTCTCTCCAGATTCGTTGGTCGCCCTCCCTCTGTTGCTGGAGTACCAGGATAAAATCTGGGTAGCCATTACCGAAGCGGACCTGACTGACTATGCGGGGATGTATCTGGCTGGCGCAGTCGATAGTCCGGGTGTTCTCACCAGCCGACTTTCTCCCCGGCTGGACAATCCTGAGATCAAGGTGAAAGCCAGTTTGCCTCACGTCTCGCCGTGGCGGGTCTTGATGATCGCGGACGATCCGGGACGGTTGATCGAATCGAACATCATCACGAACCTCAACCCACCCTCCGCCATCACGGACACCTCTTCGGATCAAACCGGGCAAGACGACCTTTCCCTGGTGGAACGGCTTCGAGATCAAAAACGCCGACTTCAGCGGGGGGTTAAACACCCGGACGATGAAGTATTACATAGACTTCTGCGCCGAACACGGATCGAATATCACTCGCTGGATGGTTTCGAAAATATCGCATGGTATGGCGGTACTATCGTCCCTTACAAAGGAGCCGACATCACGAAAAGTCTGCCTGAGATCAACCTGCCAGAGGTGATTGCTTACGCCCGTCAAAAAGGTGTCCGCCTACGCCTCTGGATGCATTCGGCGGCGGCCAAGGCGCACATGAAAACAGCCTTTCCCATTTACGAGGAGTGGGCATCGAAGGCGTGATGGTGGATTTCTTTGATCGGGACGATCAGGAAACCGTCAATTTCATTCACGATCTGGTCCAACTCGCGGCAAAGCACCACCTGACAGTGACCCTGCACAACGTTTACAAACCGACGGGACTTCGTCGCATGTATCCGAATTTGCTCACGGTCGAGGCGGCGTACAATCTTGAATTGAACAAATGGGATGCGCGGGGAAGCACACCTGAACATGAATTGATGATCCCTTTCGTTCGCATGCTGGCCGGCCCCGTGGATTATCATTCAGGGTCCTTTCGCAACGTCACGGAACAGGAGTTTAAACCCCGTAACGTCGGGCCTGTCACGATCGGAACCCGCGCGCGCCAACTGGCAAGGTACGTGGTGTATGAGAGCTATCTGCCGATGATCGCGGATTCTCCGTCCGCGTATCGAGGTCAACAAGGTTTGGATTTTCTGGTGCAGGTCCCGACTTCATGGGACGAGACGAAGGTGCTCAGCGGGGCGGTGGGCAAGTACATCACCATTGCAAGGCGGCGGGGCACGCAGTGGTACATCGGGAGCATGACCGACAGCAGCGCGCGGAGAATTCCTATCCTGCTGAACTTCATCGGTCCCGGAAAATTCATCGCCGAGGTTTACGCCGATGACCCCGCTGCCCCTCACCAACCCGCGAAACTGGTTCAACGGCAATTTAAGGTCACATCTGCGGATACCATTGATGCGGTTCTCGCGCCGGCGGGAGGTCACGCCGTTCGCTTGACTCTTGATCGGAGGGAACCATGACGACGACGCCACGCCTGCATCGCCTGCTCTTGATCGCCGCGATTTCCGCCGCGCCGCTGCTGTGCCTCTCGGCCGCGGGCGCTGCGGCACAGTCGCTGATCATTGATGGGAAGTCGCCGGGCCTGACCTTCGACGGCATCGGCGGGCTAAGCGCCGGGGCGTCATCGCGACTGTTATACGACTACCCGGAGCCGGAGCGCTCGCAGATTCTCGACTACCTGTTCAAGCCCGACTACGGGGCGGCGGGACACATCCTCAAGGTGGAGATCGGCGGCGACACCAACTCGACCGACGGCTCCGAGGCCAGCCACATGCGTACACGGGACGACCTCGGCTGCGACCGCGGCTACGAGTGGTGGCTGATGAAGGAGGCGAAGGCCCGCAACCCGAAGATCAAGCTGTGGGCACTGGAGTGGGGCGCGCCCGGCTGGTTCGTTGGGGGGTTCTGGTCTCAAGACAATATCGAATACATCATCAAGTGGCTGGACTGCGCCAAGCAGCAGGGTCTGGTTATCGACTACATTGGCGGCTGGAACGAGCGCGGGTTCGACAAGGATTGGTACATCGCGCTCGACAAGGCCCTCGCCAAGCGCTACCCAGACGTGAAGATCGTCGCCGCCGACGCGATTGTCGATCCGTGGGTAGTGGCGACGGCGATGAAGAACGATCCGGCATTCAAGGCCGCCGTCGACATCGTCGGGGCACACGACCCCTGCGAATGGCGCTCGTTGTACCAGCGCTGTCCGAGCACCGCGGACGCACTCGGTCTCGACAAGCCGCTGTGGGACTCCGAGCAGAGTTCCGAAGGCCACGACGTCGGCGCCGGCCCACTGGCGCGGGCGATGAACCGCCAGTACATCGACGGCCGGATGACGTCGAACATCAACTGGGCGCTGATCTCTGCTTGGTACGCGAACCTGCCAATCGCCGACACCGGATTGATGCTCGCCGAGACGCCGTGGTCGGGTCACTACCGGGTTGGCAAGTCGATCTGGGTCCACGCTCACACCGCGCAGTTCACCGAGATCGGCTGGCGCTACCTCGACGGTGCCAGCGGCTACCTCCCAGGCGGTGCCAGCTACGTGACCTTGCGCGCGCCTAACACCGGCGACTACTCGATGGTAATCGAGACAATGGACGCCACCACGACCGCGGCCATGAAGATCAGCGTCGCGGGCGGTCTCTCGACCGGCCCCGTCCACGTCTGGTCAACCAACCTCGACTCGTCCGATCCCTTCGATGACTTCGTTAACGCCAGTAAAATCACGCCGGTCGGTGGCCATTACTCCGTGACCCTGCGGCCCGGCCACGTCTATACATTGAGTACTACTACCGGCCAGCGCAAAGGCGACGCCCGGCCAGTCGCGGGACTCAGTGAGCAGATGCCCATTCCCTTCCACGAGAACTTCGAGGGGGATGCCTACAGCCGGCGCTGGCCGGCTTTGGGCAAGCTGGCGCGCTACTTCTCCGACATCAACGGCGGCTTCGAGATCGCCCCGTGCGGTGGTGGTCGTCGCGGCGACTGCTACCGCCAGGTCGTCACGCAGAAGCCGATCCCATGGAACGAGACCGGGAGCATACCGCCGACCACGGTGGCCGGCGACCCGCGCTGGTGGG
>Ga0136617_10000651_pt1 | contig 29640 bp, 20 predicted proteins | sample AntDrymUQ3222106_2_FD_129672 | JGI IMG/M metagenome (GOLD analysis project Ga0136617, IMG submission 129672) | Polar desert sand microbial communities from Dry Valleys, Antarctica - metaG UQ322 (21.06) | ecosystem: Environmental > Terrestrial > Soil > Desert | place: Antarctica: Dry Valley... | reverse complement strand
GAGAGGCGCGGGTCATCTCACTTGCCGAATTCAATCTCGAGCTCGCATCGCGGCCAGTGGGCGTGGACACGGAGACTAACGGAACCGAAGAGACCGACTCGCCCGAGACGCAGTACGATATCTCACCCGAGCTGATGTACACGGCTGAGCACGAGGTGGCCAGCTCCCGCGAGCTCGTCGTTCTCGAAGCAACCGCGGACGAAGTCGAATCGATCTCGGAGGCGGTACTACCGGCGACGGAGGAAAGCGGCGACACACCCGGAGCGGCAACACGAAGCGGCGATCGGGATGACGCCGGAGCGCGCCGACGACGAGGGAGACGTGGAGGCCGACGGGGGCGGAGCGGGGATTCCGGGGAGCATTGAGCGTGTCCCGCTTTTACCTCACCACAGCCATCGATTACTCGAACGGTGACCCGCACCTCGGCCACGCATTCGAGAAAATCGGCGCCGACGTCATCGCCCGGTACCGGCGCATGTGCGGCGACGACGTGCACTTTCTGCTGGGAATGGATGAACACGGCCAGAAGGTCGCGCTCGAGGCTGCGGATCGAGGCGTAACACCTCATGAGCTCGTCGACGAGATCGCCGGCCGGTTTCAGTCGATGTGGACGCGCCTCGGGATCTCGCATGACCAGTTCATCCGGACGACCAGCCCGAGTCACGGCGCGGGAGTGACTGCACTCATCGAAGCCATCTTCGACAACTCGCCCGGCGATTTTTATGAGAAGGCGTACGAGGGCTGGTACTGTGTCGGCTGCGAATCGTTCAAGCAGGACAATGAAATCATCCAGGGAAAATGCGTGCTGCACGCGACGCGCACGCTTCAATGGGTTGCCGAGAAGAACTGGTTCTTCAGGTTGTCCGCCTATGCCGATCGCCTGAGATCACTGATCGGCGGCACCGATTTCCTCGGGCCACGAAGCCGCCGGAACGAGATGCTGGCGCTCATCGATCAGGGCCTCGAGGACATATCGGCCAGCAGGTCGCGATTTTCATGGGGCGTCCCCTTCCCGCGCCCTTCGAGCGACGGCGAGACGCAGACCACGTACGTATGGTTCGACGCTCTGCCCAACTACCTCACCGCGACTGGATACCCGGCGGAATCCCATAGCGCCCGCTGGCCCGCCGACCTGCATGTGATCGGAAAGGACATCACCAGGTTCCACGCGATCATCTGGCCCGCTATGCTGATGGCTGCGGGAATCGCTCTTCCGCGACACGTGTGGGCTCACGGATTCGTGCTTCTGTCGGGCGATCGCTTCAGCAAGTCTGCGGGAGTGAAGCTCAATCTCGACGAGGCGATTGACCGTTTCGGGGTCGACGCCTTTCGATACTTCCTTCTTCGCGAGGTTCCGTTCGACGCGGATGGCAACTTCTCCTGGGAGCGGTTCGAGGAGCGATACAACGCCGACCTTGCGAATGCGTGGGGGAATCTCGCGAGCCGCACGATCTCGATGATCGAGCGCTACCGCGACGGGATCGTTCCTGCGGGTTTCGACTCCACCATCGACGAGGCCGATGCGGCCGACATCGCGGCGTATCATGCGAACATGCAGGGCGCCGGAGGGTATCTCCTGCATGACGCGCTGAAAGCCGTCTGGAGAACGATTGGCAGAGGCAATGAGTTCGTCGACCGCCGGGCGCCGTGGAAGCTCGCTGCCAACCCCGACTCAGCCGGCGAGCTCGACACCACTCTTGGTTCGCTGGCAAGGCAGCTGGCGAGACAGTGCGCCTGCCTCGCGCCGTTTGTGCCTTACAAGGCCGAAGCGCTCTGGCGGCGCCTTGGCGGCCCGGATACCGTGTTCGATCAACGGTTCGATCAGTTGGGCTCGCTCGATCCGAGTGGATGGAAAGTTACGAAGGGCGAACCGCTTTTCCCGAAGGAACAGAAGCAGGGCGGACAGGCCTGAAGTTCGTTGACAAATGGCTTTCCGGGCAGTATCCCATAACAGACAGCCGGCAGCAGGCCGCTCATCATTTTCACCCGAGGTAAGGACCCGCAATGAAGCACTTATCGATCCTTGTCCCCCTGAGTGCCGGAGCGCTCGCTGTCCTCGCGTGCGCGCCCAAGCCGCCGGTAGAGGGCGGTGCCGAACCCTTACGGACGTCAGCCGCCGCCCCAGCCGCAAGCTGGACCGCGAATCTCCAGGCGGTCACGCAGAGCAGATCGGACGTCGCACAAAGCTCGCGGTCGCGCAGCTATGGGTCGGCGACAATGAGCCGTGCCGAAAGCAACAACCTCACCCGGGTCAGCGTCGTGTTCAACCACACCGGGAGCGACCGCTATCTCAACTGGGCAGTTTTTGCGGGCACCTGTGGCACGCCTTCTCTCCCGGTGATTCCGATCAACAACTTCCCGGAGCTTCAGATCGGCGGTGGCGGTAGAGCGCAAACGACTGCCGACCTCCCGTTCGAGTTCCCGACGCAGGGGACTTACCACATCAACATCTATCGCGAGAGGCAGCAGAGTCTCGCGGGCCTACTAGCGTGTGGTAACCTTCGCGTGTCGGGCGGCTAACACCGGCGGGCTGGCGTCGCAGAATCGAAGAGTGCCGGAATCGGGACTCTTTTTTTGCCGACGGCCTAGTAGCGTTACAGGAAAAGGGCACGTCCCCTCTCGAGACGTGCCCTTTCTTCATGCGACCTTCAGAGTGTTACATCTCCGGGAAGACCGGGTTCGGCGCGTTTCCACCGTAGGTGTAAACCGGCATGCCGAGAGTCTCGAGCTCCTTCGCGGGCACTGGAAGGTGTCGCGGAGTTCCCTTCTGGAGATTTGACCCCCCGCGGAAGCCCCACGTGTTGCCGAGGGGAAGTCCATTGTAGGTCAGGTTCGTGTCGATACGACGACGGTCGAACCACGGCTGTGCGGCAGCTGAGCCCCACAGCTCGATGTCTCTCTCATAGAATATCGCGGCGAGGAGGTCGTTGTTGCTGCTGCCCGCCGAAAGTGCCGACAGTCCGCCGCGACCCACCCGAGTCTTGTTGATGAGCGCCGCTGCGCGCCCCTTGTCACCACTGGTCCTCACGAGGGCCTCGGCAATGAGGAGATCGTTCTCGGCAGCGAGCACGTACGGCACTGCCGTCAGGAAGGGTGCCTCGGCTTCATACGAGTGTTCAATGTAGCGTGCGTGGCCCCACTGGCTGAAGAAGAAGGTACCCCGGGCTACGGAAAAGGGAATGTTCCTATAGAACCAGAAATCGGCGCCCTCCTGCTTGACGTTCCCACTCGCGTCGGGGGTTCCAGTCGCCCACCGCTTGTCGGCAGACACGGCCCGAGCGGGAGGCGTGGCAGAAGTGTACAGCAATGGCTGCGAGGGATCGGCCAGCTGCACTACACGCTGGTCGACGCGCACCCAGCTCTCGAGATCAGAATACCCCTTGAGAAGGTCATACCAGGTGTTGCCGCCGTCACCCTGAATCATGAGGTCGAACGGCGTGCCGGAACTGATCCCCTTGTCGGCGTACTGAAGGACCTTTGCCCAGCTTACCGCGGCATTCTCTGTCGCGGTACGAGGGAGGTATGCCAGCTGGCGGGCGTTCATGGTATTGGCCATGCGGGCGAATTTTTCGGCCGTCAGCGTCATGCCGGGAGTGAATTCGGGAGGAATCGTCCACGTCTTTCCCGCTGCCGCGGCGATCGCCTTGTCGATGCTGGCAACCGCTGCCGCACTGACCGCGGTGTACGGCTGAAGCGTCGCAGCCTGGTTGTCCGTGTCTTCGAGGATGACGAATCCCCTGTCAAAGAGAAGCGCTTCCATACCGAGAGACAGGCCTTGTATCAGGTATGCCAGCGCCTGCATTTGAGGAGTTTCGTCGGGGGCGGATTTGTTGACAGCTACCTTCAATCCGCGCTTGATGGCGTTGAGTCCATCGTTGGCGGCGCCAAGCGCGCCGTAAAGGCCGTCGTAGACGTCACTTGTGAGACGGCCGTCGTCGGCCGAGGAGCTGTTGTTGTAGGCAAGACGGGGCTCCTGCCCGTTGAAGCGCGCGCCGAAGTTTCCGAAGGCCATGGTGAAATTGTCGGCCATGACCGCCGTAGCGACTCCGGGATATGGTCTCGAATTACCCTGCACATTGAGATACCACGTGTTGTACGAGCTGCCGATCAGCTGACGAACATCACCAGGTGTCGAGACTGCGCGCTCCACATCAGGCGCGTTCGGGTTGGTGATGTTCAAGTCAGGGTTACATGCGCCGGCGAGCGAAACAGCTGCTACGCTCCCAACCAGCGTCACCAAACGAGTTCTATAGTTCATGATTATTTGATTGCTCCGTTGAATTCAGCCGGAGGCGGACAATGCTGCCCGCCCCCGAACGAATCTGGTTGGTTTAGAAGCCGATCTCGATCTGGCCGGTGATCTGGCGGAAGCTCGGATAGCGGAAGCCATCGATACGGAAGTTGAAGTCTCCGTTCGAGCTGGATTCTGGATCGAAGCCGGTGTAATCGGTCCACGTTTTCAGGTTACGGCCGATCAAGGCAACCTTGACCGAGCGGCCGGAGCCGAGGAAGCGCATCGAGTTGAGCAGGCCCTGGCCGAAGTTGTAGCTGAGCGAAAGCTCACGAAGCTTCACGTAGCTGCCGTCTTCCACGAAATAGCTGTTCGGCTCGAGCGCATCGTACAAGCCGATGTTGTAGTACTCGAGGGCCTTCTTGTTCTCGGCGGGTTTCCCGCCCTGGTCGAAATCGGCGTGACGCATATCAAAGAACATCCACTGCTTCGTGAAGTTGTAGATATTGCCGCCTTTCGTTCCGTCGAGCAGACCATACAGCGTGAAGCCGCCAAGACGGACGGTGTTCGCCAAACCGAACGAATAATCCGGGTTGACGTCGCCGATCTTGACGTTGTTGCTTCCGGTCGGATCGACGTATATAATGGCGCGCTCGCTGGCCAACCCACGCGAACCCTTGGTGACCACATAGCCGTCATCATTCAGCTCGAAAAGAGCATTGAGATCCTTGCCCGCATTAATCGGGTTGTCGGCGAGCTCGGCGATCGACCGCGCCAGGCGATGGCCGTAGATCACGCCCAGCTGCTCACCTTCGCGATAGTAGAAAATGTTCTGGTTCTGTGACCCACTGCCGGTGCGAAATGCCGCACGGTTCAGCTCGTCGATCTTCTGCCGTGAACGCTCAGCCGTGAGGGTGAAGTTGTAGCTGAACTTCGGCCTCTCGAAGACGCGCGTGTTGAGAGACATCTCGTGCGTCCGGCCACCGACTCTCGCAGCGTTCTGGTACTGCGCGGTGAATCCGCCTGCCTGCGCCAGTGACAGCGGCACGAGCAGGAAGGCGCCTTCGGTGTGGCGATCCGACTTCACGAACTCCAGGTCGAAGCGATCGAGGAAGCTCGCGTTGACGCCGAACTCGTTCTCCGTCTGCAACGCGGGCTCGAGGTTCTTGTTCCCAACGGTACTCTTGGAGAGCGTTCCGGCGAACACCGAATAGGTCTCGTACTGGAAGTCGAACCCTGGACGGAGACCAGCGGTTCCGCGAGCAGCACGGATCTTGAGGTCTTGAAAGCCCGGGATGCTGAAGTCCTGGCTGATTCTCCAGGCACCCGAGATTCCGTAGTAATTCGCCCACCGGTTTGCGGCTCCGAACAGCGATGAGCCGTCGCGGCGTCCGACCAGCTGCAGCAGGTAGCGATCGCCGTAGTTGAAGTTCTGGACGATGCTTCCGTTCAGCGTGCGAATGTTCTGAATCGTTGAGCCCGCATTGAGCGTGATCGGGTCGCCGGCCTGGAGATCAGGCACGGAAGCCACGAGGAGTTTCGCGGTGCTGGTGTTGAAGGTGTTGTTGCGCTCCTCCTCGTACTGATAGGTGAAGCGGGTCGTCGAGTGCAGCGGACCGAAAGAGAAGTTCGTGAGCGCACTGGCCTGCGAGTTCGAGGCCTGGTTATTCTCGGTGTTCAAGGCAAGAGAGCCCTCGCTCTCCGTCTCTCTCGACGTGTTCGTGCCGAGAAGCCCGCGATCATAGAAGTTCGACTCGCGGCGGTTCAGACGGTCTGTGCCATAGCTGCCGTCGAACGTCAGCCAGCTGAACGGACGATAGCGTGCCGAGAACGCTCCGATGATCCGCTCGCGGCGGTCATTGTAGCTGCGGTACGCCAGATCCTGGAGCGGATTGCCACGGGATGTCCCGGCGGCTGCGGCCGGCGGAAGAACCGGCGAGTACTGCGTTGTGCCGGGGCCATTCGGGAACTGGAGGTCCACGTCGGGCGGCGCCTGAAGCAGCGAGAAGAAGGTGGAGCCGGATCCCGCGCGGGACGTCGGGGTCTGGTCGCTGAAGGACAGGCCATAGGTGATGGCGGCCGAAACGTCGGCCTTGTCACCAATTCCCTGGTCGAGATTCAGGCGCACGTTCTGACGACGGAAGCCTTCCAGCAGCGGAAGAATTCCACGATCGGTGTCGCGGCTGAATGAAGTGGAGAAGTTCGTGTTGCCGCGGCGAAGCGCGATCTGCGCGTAGTTGGTCACGTTGCGGCCGCTTCGCAGGTTTTCCTCGAGCTGATTCCGGTAGGTTCCCGCGGGATACGGATTATCGAAAAAGTGATCAGGGTCGATGTCCCGAAGCCCCGTTGGAAGAAGCACAAATGATCCATCCGCATTGAGCTTGAAGGCATGTGTCTGCACCAGCGGAACAAGGCGCTCGACTTCCGAGGTTCCGAACTCATTGCGGGTGAGAAAGCTCACCTTTCCTTCCGGCGAGTCCTTTCCGCGCTTTGTGGTCACCGCGACAACGCCTGCTGCCGCCGATGATCCGTAAGTGTTGGCGGAGGCGGCCCCTTTCAGGACTTCGATCGACTCGATGTCATTGCCGTTGATGTCGGCTAGACCGTTCTGCGAGATCACACCGTCGATGATGACCAGCGGGCTCTGCGTTCCTACGCCAAGGTTGGTGGACGTACGAACACGGATGGCCGGGCTCGAGCCAGGCTGACCCTGCGTGAATGAAACGCGGACACCCGCCACTTTACCGGCGAGGGCAGACGCCGGAGAGATAGCCGGGACTTCCTTGAGTTGTGCCTCACCGACCTTTCCGACGGAGATCGTCAGATTCTTCGTCGACGTCGCTTCCGCGACACCTGTCACGACGACGTCGTCGATACGGCGGGCATCCTGAGCCAGCTGGAAGTTCTGAGTCATCGTTCCAGCGGCGATGGTGACGGTGCGGCTCAACGGCGAAAAGCCGATGCGGCGCGCGGTCAGAACAGCGCTGCGGCCAAGGTTGGCCGAGGAGATGTTGATGGTGTAATTGCCTTCGACATTCGTATTGCCGCCGACACCCAGTCCAAGGGACGGAATGACGACGTTGGCGCCGGGAATGCCATTCCCCGCGGCGTCAGTTACACGGCCGCTGATCACTGCCTGGGCCTGGGCACTCGTCGACGTCGCAAAGGACGCGATGAGAACCAGTCCGGCACCGAGCAGCCGTCCGACTAGTCTATTGGAAATCATGTTACCTCAAAGTTCGGTAGATGTGACGGCATCGGTTACTGATGCCGATATACTCGTTTCAGCGCGTTTGCTGTCCGACCGCGGCCAAAGCTGAACACAATCCGGAAGATTCACGGAAGTCGCGCGGTGTTCAGTATGCGGGCGTCGAGCCATCTAAGGACTAATTTCTGCCATCGCATCCCTCCTCTAGGGGTTGAACTGACCGCGCGCCACCTTCGTGGCGGCGGAGTGATGAGCTGAAACCGGCGGGTTTCCAGACATTCCGGAAACAATCTTCACGGAGAGCACGTACGGAACACCGGACCCCCACCTCTAAAGGCGCGGCCACGTGTTCTCGTGCATTGATAGACCTTTACGGCAATTTCGATAAGGGCTTGACATGCTTGCCCGAATAAACGAGGAGAGCCCGACCGGCGGCGCTTAAGAGCGGCTCGGCTCGATCAGGTAAGGAAAATGTAGAGGCGGACACAGGGAGTTGCAAGTGGAAGGGCAGCAAGTTGTAAACAAGCTGCCTCCTTTGTTGTAAACAAGCTGCCTCCTTTAATGTAGTGCCCGGCCGGATCGTTTCTTGATACCGATCCTCGCAAATCAAACTCGCGGAACGGCGCCCATCGACGGGCCGCCACAGCTTTCAGTGGCGCGTACTGACCGCGATCACACCCCCCATGTTGCCGATTCCGTACTTCGACTGCGCTTCCCAAGCTCTATAGAGACGTATCTCCGCCACCTGAATCGCGGGAATGTTGCGCAGCGACGCGATCGGCCCATAGGCCTGATCGTCCACGTACACGGTGGGATACGGAGAAGAGGTTCCGCGAAGACTCGTCTGACCGCGATGACTCAGAAAGTTGGCCCGCAGTTTCTTGATCACGTCGTACGCATTCGCCGCCTGCGACGCGTCGATCTGCTCCTCCGTAATGACGTCCCTCCGCAGGTCTTCCCCCCTCGGAGAAGTCTGTGCGGCGCATCCCAGGAACAGGAACGGAACAGCGATCGCGACCCAACGTGCTGCGGGCATGAGCCCTCCATTGATCTCTCCCAGAAGATGTCGTAAGGGGATGCCTTCCGCCAGAACCGGATCGCATCGGTCCGGACAGAGAATCGGCCCGGGTTTCCCCGAGCCGATTCCCGTGACGTCGCTGCGAGCTGCAGGAATGTTATGCCGTGCAGGTGGGGTTGACGGTGAGGTTTCGTGCGTTGAGCTCTGCACGCGGAAGAGGGAATGCGGCATTGTATGGATCCGTCGCCGTCTCCTTCCGGAAGAAGGTCTGGTTAAGGCGGCCGTACTCGCGCAGATCGACGAGACGCTGCGGGCCTTCGAGCAGCAGCGAGTAGCGCTTCTCGTACAGCACCGCGTTGATCGCCGCGGTTTTAGATGCTAAGACGCCGTACGCAGGCAGCCCGTATGTCGTCCGCACCGAGTTGATGTCGGCGGTGGCGGCGGCCAGGTTTCCGGCTTCGATGTACGCCTGCGCGCGGAGCAGCACCACTTCCTCGTCGCGGATGATGCCGAGTGGCGACTCCTGGTTCACCGGGGTCGGCGTGCACTTGGCGCACGTAATCGCCGTCGTGTTCAACAGACCCTGTCCGGAAAGAACCGTGCGAGAAATGATCTTCGACCGCCGTGTATCGGCAGGCAGGATACTGTCCAGCACCATCGAATTGAGACCGAGCCGCGTATCCGCAAGGCTGTTCGGCGTCGCCTCCGAGCCACCGATGACGAAACGGTAGTACGGACCAACGGCGAATTGCGAGCTCGGAACCGCTCCAGGAGCGGCTCCGCCAAGGGCCGCGGTGAGCTCGGCTATCGCGTCCGTCGCCCTGGCCGTCTGCGGGCCTTTGCGATCTATGGCGCGATAAAGATTGACCTTGCCCTTCAGTGCGCGATTGAACCGGATGATGTTGCTCGCTACGCTGTAGTCGCGCCCGAAGCTGGTGAATCCAGTCGGAATGACGAACGGCAGTTTAGCGGTTGGTCCAGCTGCCACCAGATCCGTATTCGCGCTATCGAGCAGTGCCGCGATGAACGCCAGTACCGGCGCCTTGCAGCGCACATCCGTGACCGCCGATGCGTCATCGGTCTGAATCGGAATTCCAACGGTGTCGCGAAGCTCGATCAGTCGCATGTAGTCGAGCGCCTTGATCGTCTTCAGGAAACCCGCCGTGACGTTCTTCTCCTGATCGGTGAACTGGCCGGCACCCGCATTCGGCAACGCGAGCAGAACGCTGTTGGCAGCGCGAATCGCCGTAAAGAAAGCGGAGAATCCTCCGCCGCCGGCAAAGCTCCCGGGATCGGGATTGGTGCCGAGGGTCTCTCCTACGTAGCGGGGCTCGGAGGCGTCTACGCGAATCGCATCACGCCCGAGAATCGCCGACAGGGTGAGATACGTCGGTGTGCCGACTACCCCGGCGCGATCCTGCGCGAGGACGCCCGTCGCGAGCAGTTGCAGCGAAGCGCGCGTCAGAGCGACCGACGTCACTGATTCCAGCTCCGGCGCATCCACGGGATTCACAGCAGTACTGTCTTTGCACCCGGCAGCGGCAACCGCTGCCGCAGCAAGGGCAAGTGTCGTGTATTTCTTCATTGAATGAATCACTCGATGACTAGAAGGTAGTGTTGATCGTGAAGTAGAACGTGCGCGAGGGCGGATATGGAGTGACGTCCTGAATTCGGCCAAGCGCACCGTTTCCGAAGTTGGAAACTTCAGGATCGAGGCCCGTGTAATCGGTCGACGTCAGGAGGTTGCGGCCACTGAGCTCGATGCGAGCCGACTGCGCCCTTCCATTGAACAGCGACGACACAAGACCACCGGGCATCTCGTAGGAAACGCGCACTTCGCGAAGCTTCACAAAGCCGGTGCTCTCGACGTACACGGCCTTGCCCGCTGCAAAGTCCCGCAGCCTCTGGTTACCGAGCGCCGTATCGGCGAGCAGCCCGCCGTCAAAATAGTTGTTCGTCAGGTTGACGCCCTTGCTTCCCTTTCTCCAGTCGACGAGCGTCGAGAGACGCACCGGGCCCGCAGCGAAGTCGTTGCTGAATCCCATTACGTAATCCGGCAGCCCGTCACCGACGAAGCTCAGCACGCGGTTCGCCGCCGCGCAGGTGCCCGTCGAGCTCAGCGCCTTGCAGCCATTCACGGCCTGGATGACCGACGGGGACTGTCCCAGCTGGATGAAACCGTTGCCAAACCGGCTGCCGAAGGATCCGGGACCGGAGATGAAGCCGGGGACCGGAAGGCGGGTGACCTTGCCCTTCTGGCTGGCGTACGTGGTCTGCGAGACCCACTCGAACCGGCTGGTCTGGATCGGGGTGAAGCCGAGCTCGATCTCGGTGCCATGGTTCACGATCTGCCCGCCGTTGATCCACTGCGTCGAGAAGCCCGTAGACGGCGCCAGCGACGTCGTCAGCAGAAGATTGTCGATCTGCTTTCGGTACTGCGTCGCCGAAAGTGTCACGCGGCCGTCGAAGCCCTGAAGGTCGAAGCCTCCCTCGAGCTCGCTCGCCGTCTCCGGCTTGATGTCGGGGAATCCGCGGATCGTCGATGCGCGATTGCCCGGCCTGCCTTCGTCATACAGCTGAGTGAGGAATGTGAACTTGCCCGCTGTCGGCTGGTTGCCGGCGCGACCATAGGCGATACGCATCTTCAGCTCGCTCACCTTCGGAATGATTTCCGGAATTCGATATGACGCCGAGAACTTGGGATAACCGTAGAACTTGGACTCGTCACCGTTGTTGCTCGACCGCTCGGCGTTCACCGCCGCGGTGAGCAGCAGCCGCTCGTTCAGCGTCAGGAATTCCTCCTGAGCGAAGAACGAGAAATCCTTTACCTGGTCCTGTGTCTGAAGGACGAACTGCTGTACAGCGGCCCCGATCGACGTAACCCCGGGGAATACTCCACGGCCGATCGTGTTGAGAATGTTGGAATTGCGGCGTGACTGCCCGAAACCCACCGATGTGGTCGCGACGAAGGCCCCGCCGATCAGCCGATGTGCCAGAGTTCCACCGAGGTTGGCGTTGACGATGTTGCCCTCGTTGAGAACCAGCGTGCCCGGATTCGCGTTGATCTGCTCGATGTAGATGTCAGCCGGCGAGATAATGCGCGACTCGTCGTTGTAAGCGTCGATTCCGCCGGTCATCGTCAGGTCCAGAGTCTGGCTCTGAGTCGACATGAAGTTGTACACGCCCTGAAGGCTGCCGATGAGCCGGTAAACGTTCTCCGGAGTCTTGATTCGGTCGGCGTTCTGAAACGGGTTGTTGTTCCCGACGTCACTCTGCGGATTGCGCGGAAAACTTCCGTCAGGCTGTTTGCGCAGCTCGACGAACGACGGCGTCAGGGAGAACGTGGTGTACGGGTTGATGCCGGTGTTGTCGTTGCCGAAGACGCCGCGCTGCGTCAGCGTATGAATCAGCTGCGAGTTCGCGCGAATATTGAGCTTGCTGCCGAACAGGTGGCTCAGATTGACGCGAAGCGACTGTTCCTGCTTGTAGTCGTTTTCGCCGAGGCCGTTGTCCTTCGCCACCACACCGGACACGAAGAAATTCGTTCCACCCGTGCTGCCGCGGAGGTTGGCGAGAGTCTGATACGACAGGTCCCTGTTTCCGTAGAACTCCCTCTGATAGTCATGGCACTTGATCGGTGCGGCATTGAAGGCCGCCGCATCAAGGCCCGGGGATGTCCAGCCGTCTGCCGTCACCTGCTCCGCTGACGTATAGCACTTGAGATCGAGGGTGTTGGAAATTCTCGACTGGCCGAACCGCTGTGTGACGTCAAGTGTCGTCTTCCCCGCTCGTCCCTGCTTGGTGGTGATGAGGATCACACCGTTGGTGCCGCGCGAGCCGTAGATGGAGCTGGCGGAAGGACCCTTGAGAACCTGGATGTTCTCAATGTCGTTGGGGTTCAGGTCGGCGATGCGGTTGACCTGTTGATCCTGCGGTGAAGGTGAGTTGACGCCGAAACTCGCGCGTGCCGCCTGCGTGATGACATTCAAACCGTTCTGAATCGAAGCGTTGCTGACGGGTATTCCGTCGACGACGTAGAGCGGGCTGAAGCCTGCGTTGATGGTGGATACGCCGCGAAGCTGAATCTGCGTTCCTCCACCGGGCGCACCCGAGTTCTGCGTGATGATCGCGCCGGCGATCTTGCCCTGAAGAGCCTGATCGATGGTATGCGCCGGAACGCGATTGAGTCGCTCGGACGAAACCACCGCGACCGCGTTTGCCGAATTCACCGAGGCCACAGTCGTTGCCGTTCCGGTGATGACCTGCTTGTCCAGCTCGAGGACGTCCTTTCTCAGGCTGACGTTGAGGTCGTTGAGTCCCGCGCCAACCGGCGTGGTGCGCGGCGCGTATCCGATGCGCCTCACGCGTAGCGTGACCGGGCCAGCGGGAGCGGAAACGGAGAACCGCCCCTGCTCGTCGGTAATACCACCGGAGGTCGTTCCAACTACGCTGATTGTCGCCGAAGGGATGGGTTCATTGGTGCCTTCGGCGGTGACGCGCCCGGAAATACGGCGCGTTTGCGCGGTTGCGCTCGTCGTGGCGAGCAGCAACAGCACGAGTGTCATGACTAACGAACGGGTTGATCTCACGCCCAGCTCCAGCGTTTGGGGATTGAGTTAATCGGCGCAGCAACGAGGTTGTGTCGCAAGGATGCGCCGATGGCCGGGCTCGACTTGGCCCGGTGACAGTTGTTGTTTCATAGGTACGGCGCTCACACTCTCATGTCAAGAGAGTGTGAGCGCCGTGTCAGGTTATGGTAAAGCCAGCCCGTCGACGCAGAGAGTTGTGTAGACTCTCCGCGATCTAGCTTTTTGGCTGTGAGAAATCGACGGTGGGCGCAACTTCCGAACCAGGCGCGGCATCGTAGTACGGACGCGCCTTCGATCCCGTGACCATCGCCGTCAGTTTCTGGGGAAAGCCCCTTATATAGGTATTGTAGTCGCGCACGGAAGCGTTGTAGTCGCTCCGCGAAACGGATATCCGGTTCTCCGTTCCCGACAGCTCATCCTGCAGACGCATGAAATTCTGATCGGATTTGAGCTGCGGATAGGCTTCGGAAATTGCGAGCAGACGGCCGAGCGCGCCGGTCAGCTGTGCATCGGCGGCAACCTGCTGCGCGGGGTCTCCCGAGCGAATCGCCCCGCCGAGCCGCGCACGGGCATTCGCGACCTCGGTGAATATTCTCTCCTCCTGTGACGCATAACCCTTCACCGTGTTCACCAGATTCGGAACCAGATCCGCGCGGCGCTGAAGCTGAACTTCTATCTGTTGCTTGGACTGTGACGCCTGCTCGTCCAGCGTCTGTATTCTGTTGTATCCGCATCCGGCGAGCGCCAGCGGAGCGAGAACTGCGAGTAAGCGGCGTTTCATCTTTCGGATGCCTCTTGATGAGAGTACATGTGAACTGCTGAATGATACGAAAAGTTCATGCCGAATATCTGTCCAGATACGAGACTAGCGCCTCCATCGCCGACATATACCCTGCCAGCACTCCGGCAGCATCCTCCCGCCGGATTTTTTCTTCTCCCCGTAGATGCTTTACCACCCGCACGACCGGTGAGGCGTCGAATCCAGCCCGTTCGGCAACCTGGGCGCTGAGCAGCGCATAGTCCTGCGGAGGAACATCGCCGTGCAGGCGGGACACTCCACGAAAAACAACCATAATGGCGCTCAGGCTCGCCTCCAGCAGCTCGCGTTGCTGCTTTGCATCACCGCCCGCCGCCATCGCGCCCCGCCGAAGATGCAGCAGCTTGCCGAGCGCCTGCTGCTCCACTTGTAAACGCAGATCGGAAGGCGCAACTGACATCCCCTTGCACACGTCTTCTCCGAACAGCACGCGATGACGCTCCAGAATGTCGGCGTATTCCATCGGGAACACGTCGGCCGACGACTTCCACTCGGTCGCCGTGAAAGTCATCGGCGCCGGATTTCCATCATCCGCCCACGATCGCAGGACCGCGCCCACCGCGGCCAGCCGATCGAGCGGTACGGCATCGAGCACCACCAGCACGTTGTAGTCGGATCTCTTTGCGATGTGCTCTCCGGCGACAGCGGATCCATAGAGCATCACCGAGCGCAGAGTCGATCCGTAAGCCTGCTGCAGCTGTGACACCAGCTCGTCCAGTTTCATTGACATCGTGTCATCTCACCTTGAAAGAGCGCTTTCCATCCGCGCGAGCGAAGATCACCAGCTCGAGCCACCACCACCTCCCGAGAATCCTCCGCCACCACCAAAGCCGCCGAATCCGCCACCGCCGCCTCCAAAGCCTCCCCCGCCCCAGCCCCCACCGCCGCGCCCTGTGGGCACAATAATGATCGGCATGCCTCCGCCGCAGCCGTCCCTCCTGCCGCGACGCTTCCGGTTCCCACCACGACTGGCATTGCTGAGAACGGACAGGATGATGAAGAACAGAATCAGAAAGACGAACGGCGGGATACCGCGGCTGCGCCGTGGCTCTCGCTCGAGCACGACCGGCGGCGCCAGCGAAGAATCGAGACTGAAATTGAACTCTCGAGCAAAACGCTCGGCAGTACGGAGTGTTACCAGCTCGAGCCCGGTCGAATAGTCTCGAGCCCTGAAGGCCGGTGTTGCTTCCCTGCAGATGTCGCCCGCGGTGGCGTCCGTAATGAAGCCTTCTGCACCTTGGCCTGTCGCGATGAAGCAATGCCCCCGGCCATCAGTGCTGGTTTCCTTGGGGACGAGAAGAATCACCGCACCCGCGTTGCGGGTCGGATCACCGGGATTCCCGATCTTTCCTACCTTCCACTCGCGTCCGATTCTAAGCGCAATGTCCTCGACCTGGCGGTCGCCGATGGTGGAGAGCGTAACGATCGCCATCTCACCCCTGGATTTCGCACGAACGTCTTCGGCGATGCGATTCATTCGCTCGATCGTGGCCGCGTCGAGCACGCCGGCAAAGTCGTTGACCAGTCCGGTTGGCGAAGGGATCGCGACATCCTGCGCCGAGCCGACGCACGGGGCGCCAAGCATAGCGACGAGGACGACTGCTCGTGTCAGCCTTCGTGACCGCGCTGCGAGTTGTACCGCTATACTGAGAATCGCGCCTCCACCCTTGATTTCACCCCTGTCGAGGTCACCTATTTATCGAATGCCGGGAATGATACTCAACTTCGGTGCCGCGGTCGTTGCGGCACTCATCGCCTCTGCGTGCAGTCAGGCGAATTCGACCCCGGCCGCCGCGGAGAAGAGCGGTGGCGCACCGGCGCCCTCACCGACTGCAGTCGCAGCCGGCACCAGCGACGCGACCGTTGCCGCCGCGGACAAGGGCCGCATCATGGGCGAAGACTCCGCTCGAACGTGGGTGATCGTCGCCAGCGACTTCCAGTGTCCTTACTGCAAGCAATGGCATGACGAGACCTATCGCACACTGTTGACGGAGTACGTACGCACGGGCAAGGTGAAAGTTGCCTATATCAACTATCCGCTTGGCCAGCACCACAATGCGCTGGTGACGGCCGAAGCGGCGATGTGCGCGGGTGTGCAGAAGAAGTTCTGGGAGTACCACGACGGGCTCTTTGCCACTCAGCAACAATGGGCACAGCAGGCAGCGCCAAGACCACTGCTCGATTCTCTGGCCGGCAGCGTCGGAGTCGATGTGGCGCAGTGGAAGCGGTGCATGGACTCGGGAGCGATGAAACCACTCATCAAGGCAGACCGCGACCGCGCGGCGTCGGCCGGCGTGCAATCGACTCCCAGCTTCATCATCGGTGACCAGGTGCTTCTCGGTGCGCAGCCGATCGATGCGTTGCGGCCGGTGCTCGACGCCGTCATCGCGAAAGACAGATCGCGACCCCGTTAGCGGCGACATCGGGAGACAGTTGGTGACGTGAATCCGCTGATTCGCGTTCCATACGCCACTGCCGGCGCGCTGAGTCGCGCCGTCGTCGCCGTCTCCCCACAAAAAAACTCGAAACTGTTCCGCGCTTTGAGCGCGCGGCGTGGACTGCTGGAGCGGTACGAAGCATGGGCTGCAACCAGCCGCGACCTATCCCGTCCCCTTCTCTGGATCCATGCGCCGTCAGTCGGCGAAGGCTTGCAGGCGCTGCCCGTAGTCGAGCTGCTGAGAGAGCGGATGCCGGACGCGCAGCTCGCCTACACTTTCTTTTCGCCGAGCGCCGAGGCCTTCGCCAGTCGTCTGGGCGCTGACTTTACCGATTACCTGGCGTTCGACACCCAGCGCAGCGCGACCCGCGCTCTCGAATCGCTGCGCCCGGCGGCGCTCGTTTTCAGCAAGCTCGACGTGTGGCCAATTCTCACGGAGACTGCGAACCGCCTCGGTGTAAAGCTGGCGCTGATGAGCGGGACAGTGCCGGCCTCATCCCGCCGGCGCTCCGGCATCGCGGCGCTCGCGCTGAGAGACGCCTACCGCTCGCTCGACGCGGCTGGTGCGATCTCCGCTGATGATGCGCAACGTCTGACGCAGCTGGGAATCGCCGCAGATCGTGTAACCGTCACCGGCGATACCCGGTACGATCAGGTGTGGGCACGCGCGACACGGGTTTCTCCGGAGCGCGACAGGCTGGTCGCGCTATTCCGCGATTCCCGTCCGACGTTCGTCGCGGGCTCCACCTGGCCGAGTGACGAGGAGCATCTCCTGCCGGCGTGGGTTCAGGTGCGGCGCGCTCTTCCAGCGGCGCGGCTCATCATCGCGCCGCACGAGTTCTCGAGCGAGCACCTCGAGTCCATCACAGCATGGGCAGCGCGGTCCTCGCTGACATTGTCGCGGACAAGTGAGACGCACGCGCGAGCGACCGAGGTTATCCTCGTCGATCAGTACGGACTGCTCGGCGATCTCTACGCGCTCGCCGATGCAGCGTACGTTGGCGGAGGATTTCATTCCGCCGGGCTGCATTCAGTGATCGAGCCGGCGGCGTTCGGAAGTCCCGTGATGTTCGGCCCCCGGCATGAGGACAACCGGGATGCGGCGCTGCTGGTGACGGGTGGAGGCGGCGCGAGGTGCGCTGGCGCAGGCGACATTGTCGCTCGTCTCAGCGCATGGTTCCAGAATCCTGATGTCCGGGCGCGAGCGAGTGAAGCAGCAAGAAGTGTCGTAAGGTCGGAGCTTGGCGCGGCGGAGAGATCCGCCGCAATGATCACGTCGCTGCTGGGCTGACGCGTCCGCTACACCGCCGGGACTGCCGGAGGGGGGGTTGGTGGATGTAGAAAGAAACCCTGAACGAGATGGACGCCGAGCTGTTTCACGGTTTCGAATTCTTCCGCCGTCTCGACTCCCTCAGCGATCACCATCGCCTTCTGTTCGTTGGCGAACCGCATCATCGTCTCCACCAGGCTTTGCTTGATGAAGTTCTCGTCGATGCTGCTGATGAGTGATATGTCGAGCTTGATGAAGTCGGGCTCGAGATTGGCGATCGATCCAAGGCCCGCGTAGCCGCTTCCGGCGTCGTCGACCGCGAAGCGGTACCCGCGATCACGAAAATCCTTGAGACGGCCGCGGAACTTGGGATAGTCGCGGATCGCGGTGCGCTCGGTGATCTCGAGCACGACCCGGGTGGGATCGGGTACGTCGAGATCGAGGTCAGTGAACTGCGGGTCGGTGAAGTCGTGCGGATCGACGTTGATGAACAGTAGCTGCTCTTTCTTGAGCCGGTCCTTCATCCCCTTGATCGCGGTGTTGCGGCACAGTCTGCTCAGCTCCCAGATCATGTCGCTCTGCTCCGCGACTTCGAACATCACTTCGGGCCGCCGCATCGTCCGCAGTGTCCCGCGAGCCAAAGCCTCGTAGCCGAATACTTCCTGAGTTTCCGCGACGACTATCGGATGGTAGTCGATGTACAAACCGCCGGTGCGCAGCGTTTCCTTCAGGTCGGCAGCTTTGCGCGCGAACTCCCGCTGCTCCACGCTCTTCGACGAGTTCGCTGCGTCGCGAATCGCGCGGTACAGCTGGCGCTCCAGCCTGAGCTTCGGATCGTAATGAATGTGCGCATGGCCGACGAACGTATCGAACAGCGCCGAGATGTCGGAGCCATGCTCCTCTTCCACCCGCCCCGATACGAACTGATGCAGCCTGGCGGTAAGCTCCGTCACCTGCTGCTCGCCGGGAATCGGCTTGTCGGGTTGCAGCACGTGAAAGAGGACGAAGTCATCGTCGTTGAGAAAGTTGACCATCACCTCGGACGTTCCGATCGGACTGTCCTTCAGATAGTCGCGCATTGCCACGATCGTCGTCTGTAGAATTTCGTCCAGCTTCTCCCAGCCGTAGATCTCCTCGATCTTGGCGAACCTGTCAAAATTGAAGTACAGCACGAGCAGCTCTTTGTTTTCCTGAATCGACTGCCTCAGCGCGTCGATCGAAGAGGCGACCGTCGGAACCTTGTTGTCCGAGCCGCGAAAGAGGCGGCGGTAGCTGGGCAAGATCAGGTCGGCGGATTCAGCTGCGCGGTGTTGCGCTCGACGACTGAAGCGAGCTTCGCGAGCTCGAACGGCTTCTCGCTCTCGAACAGCTGTATCGCTTCGTCGCCACTGTAGGCCACCGAGATTCGGTAGCCGCGCGGCTCAAGATAATTGGGGATGATATTGGCGTTGTCCTCGGCGTCGTCTACGACGATGACGGAGGGCAGTGCAGACTCAAGCATCCTTGATACGTTCACCTACAGTGAGGCGGGAGGCAAGGGTATATCCCCTTTCCAGCGGAGCATCTGCACATCTTGACCGAGCCGGTGCGCAGGCCATTAAAGAAATCGAGATCCAATGCTGGGGCCGGCCGTACGGCTCCGTCCTTAGTGCTCCACTTGCCCTGCCACCGCCTCAGAGAGTACCAATAGGTATGCGTGGCGCCCTCATTCTCCTTCCTTTGCTGGCGGCGTGCTACACTCACGCCCCGATCGAACCTGGCGCACTGCAACCCGGCACGAACATCCGCGCACGCGTCAACGCCACCACAGCTGAACAGCTCGAGCCTCTCCTCGGCCTCAGCAATGCGCGGCTCGTGAGCGGCGTCGTCATCACCACCTCGCCCGACACGCTGATTGTCGAAATCCCCACCACAGTGCGCGCCCAGGTTGGCAGCTCGGTGCAGACGCTCAAGCAGCGCGTCGCCATCCCGCGCGCATCGATCTTCGAGCTCGAGACTCGCAAAATCGATCGACTTCGCACCGGCCTCGGGGTCGGCTCAGCATCACTCCTCGCCGGCGCTCTGATTTTCAGGTCCGTCCGCGGCAGACCAGGCGACGACCGCCCGCCTGACGGCGGCGGGCCTCCCGAATTTCGCTTTCCCCTCCTGCGAATCCGGATGTAGTCCCAGCACTGGCAGATAAAAAAAGAGCTATCCGCCGATATTCGGATTTGTCTCCCGCTCCGACCGCGAGACTGGGAAGCACAGATCCTGCCTCGTGAGATGTGACGTCGCACCGGGAAGCTCGAGCGGATCGAACGCCCCCGGAGTGGTGGTACCCCACCGTCGCCGGTCGCCCAGACGGCGCGCTTCGAGCCAGAGCTCGATACCCCGCTCGCGCTTCAACAAACGCCACGCCTCCGTAGCGGTCGCAGCGGTGACTGTCGCCGTGCCCGCGTTCGTTCTCACCTGATTGATCAACGCCACCGCGCCAACGACGTCCGGCGCTGGCTGGCGCAGGCGGTCTTCCGCCCGGATCAATAGCATCTCGCGCCCGCTCGCCAGTCGGATTGGCGACGCGGAAGTCGCATGCTTGAGCTGAGGCAGAAACGCCACCGTACCGCAGCAGTCGATCGCCGCATCACCCTTGAGCGTCGACGTGAGATTGATCGGAACTCGCGGATCCGGCGTCGCGGTGACGTAATCGCGATACCACGTGCTCCACTGCGTATGCGCCCGATACGGGGTGTTCGCCGATGCATATGCGATGCGATTGCGCTGCGCGTCCTCGCCTAAGCTGAAGTATGGCAGGTTGTACACGAACGCGATCGGGATCGCCGTCGCGTCACTGACACCGTTGGTCCAGTCGCCGAGGAACACGCGCGCCGCCGCACGGCCCGCGCGCGCCGCAGGAGTCAGGATCGCCACCGTCGCCGCGGTTCCGCCCGTCACCGCCAGGGCCGCGGTAAAGGCTGCCTCGGCGCGCGTGAAGTACACCGCGTTCGGCTGGATCGCACCGCCATCGATCACCGCTTCGCACATGTTCTCGCCCATTACCCTGTTCGCGTAGCCGGCGTACACGTGCGCCTGCATAAGCAGTGTGTTGTACTGCGCGAGCGTTTGCAGGCTTCCCGCCGGTGGCGGTCCAGCGGCGATCAGGCGCCTGACACTTTCCTCGGCGATCCAGCGCGCGCGGCTCGCCTGTTCCCAGTGGGCGTCCAGGTCGCCGTCGTCTGGGTTCAGCTCGCCGATCTGCCACCGGTTGGTGATGCCAAAGCTTCCCGTAGAGCCGGCCGGGTGAATCTCCCGAGTGATTGCGGCGCCCGTGTAAGCGAGAAAGTTGATGCCACCCGACAGTGCGCGGCCCGAGCCGTTCACCATCGCGGTGGCGGCGTTGCGGTCTTCGAGAAATACGTCCTGCACCGGACCCGGGTTTGTGACTGTTGTGTCGCACGACGCGGCACCGACGGCGAGCAGCACGGAACCACACGAGCGGATGACGTCACGCATCATCGACTTCTCTGTGTGGGGATTGAGATGAATATGCATTAGGTAAGTTCTCTCAGAAGTTTACGCGCAGGGACGCCGTGTACGTCGCCGGCGGAGGCACGTGCTCCAGAATAGACCGCACGCGCGAATCGAAGCCGCCGTTGTTCCCCGTCTCTGGATCGAACACGGGGAATTCCGAGTTTACCCACTTGAAGATGTTGTGGCCGGCGAGGGTCAACCGCGCCTCGGTCGCACCAGGAAGGAAGCGGGCCGGAATCGGAACGCTCGCCGACACGTCGCGGAGCTTGAAGAAGTCCGCCGGATATATGAAGTAGTCCGCACGCGTCGAGGCCACGGTGCATCGAGCCTGATCGAGGGCCGTCGCTTCGCTGGCCCGGCCGCTTTCCTGGAGCGTGTAGAACTTGTAGCAACCCGGCCACCGCACAGAGCGGACGACTGCGTTGTATGCAGCGCCGTCGTAAATGTAATGACCACGCATGGCCTCGCCGTTCGCGTTCACCCTGAGCCCGTAGGGCAGTTCGAGCCCGGTCCGCACGCCGTACGTAACCGTCGGCAGATTCGGCCCGTGATTGCACGCATTCGGGTCTGCGGGGGTTGGTGACGCGATCACGGGAGCTGCCCTCTCGTCCGGATTGGTGACGCAAAAATCCGTGCGGATCATCGGGATCGACTGCCCCTTCATGATCCAGCCAAAGTTGCCGATCGAAAAGTCGGCCGCGCCACCGAGCGACGTGACCTTGGTGTCGTTAGTGAAAACCGAACCGCCCAGGGTCCACTCGAGGCTGGTCCGGCGGATCACTGCGACGTTCGCGGACAGCTCCAGACCATTGCTCTCCATCGTGCCGACGTTCCTGAGCTGCGAATTGAGAAAGCCCAGCGACGGGATCTGGCGCGCCGCGAAGAGCGCGTCCTTGATATTGCGTTTGTAATAGGTGAATTCCGCCGTCACACGGCTGTCGAGCAGGGCGGCGTCGAAGCCGAGCTCGATCTCGGTCGTGCGCTCCGGACCCAGCGCGCTGTTGCCGACGTTGCGCGGGAAGAACGCGGGCTGACCACCCCACCCCACCGGCTCCCAGGTGCGCACTGCATCGAATGCTCCCGGCGCACGACCCGACTGTCCCCACGCAGCGCGCAGCTTCATCTCCGGAATCAGCGACGGCCAGAAGCTTTCATCGGACGCCACCCACGTGAGGGCGGCCTTCGGGTATGTCTGCAACCCGAAGTCCGAGCCGAACGCGCTGTTGCCGTCTACGCGGACTCCGAACGTCAGGAAGTAGCGGTCATGCAGATCGAACACCGTTTGTCCGAACAGGCCAGCGTTGATGATTCGCTCGCGCTCCTCAAAGCCGAGCCTGGTGCCGCCACTCGTAACGGTGGGATCGCCCGGTCCGGGGAAGTTCTCGCCGTACGCCGATGTTTCACGCGAATCTGTCGCGACGCTCTGTCCGCCCCAGGAAATAGTGGTGCGCAGCACCGAGGTTAGCGGACGCGCGTAGCTGCCCGCGTAGTCGAAAGTGAGCGTCTGATAGTAGTTCCTGCGGCTCGAGATGATGCCCGTCGGCTGAAGGACGAATCCGAAGGGGCGCAGGTTCCGGTTCTCGATCTGTGCCAGGTCGTAGCCGACCGTGAACTTGTTGGTCAGGTTCGCACGGGGATTCCACGAAATCGATCCGCCGGTGATCAGATGATCGATGTCGCTGGTGATCTCCTGATTCAGGATCAAGCTTGTGTTCTCCAGCCGGTCGTTCGAGTTGTAGTTGCGATCCCGCCGGAACGCGTTGAGCGTGAGGCCGTGCGCGTTGTTCCCGGCTGCTGTGTTCGAGATATGGTCCTTGGTGTATGACGTGTTCCACCCGAAGATCAGGTCGGCGATCGGCGAGAACGAGAAGTTGCCGCGGACCACCTTGCGCGCCTCGTTGTCGTTAGGCAGCACACCCTCTTCGTCGGTTAGCGTTCCTGACACGAAGTAGCGCAGCGCTTCGCCCCCGCCGCCCACTGACAGCGAGTACCGTTGACGCAGGCCGTTACGCAGCCATGGATCAATGAACAGGTAGCTCGACGTGCCACCCGCGCGCGACACGCCGCGTGTCGGCAGGCCAGCGAACCGCTCGGGAAAGCTGTCGCGATACGCCTGCATGGTTCCGGAGCAGGCCGGAACGGATACCGCGCACGCATAGATCGTGTCGCTAGGCGGCGCCTCGCTTGGATCGGGCCCGAATTTGAGGGCCTTCGCGAAGCCCTGGTCCACCTGCACCGTCCACTGCGGTTTGCCGGCGCTGCCGCGTTTGGTGAAGATCTGAATTACGCCTGCGGCGGCTTCGGTGCCGTACAGCGTTGCGGCGGCCGCCCCCTTGATGATCTCGATCCGCTCGATGTCGTTCGGATTGATGTCGTTGAGCGGGCTGGCGACGTCGTTCCCGCTCCGCAAGTCGGAACCCGAGGGAGGCACATTGCGTTGATAGCCAGCGCTCCGGAGACGCACGCCGTCCACGTAAATAAGTGGCTGGTTGCTCATCGCAACGCTCACGTTCCCGCGAAGCCGGATCATCGATCCGCTTCCCGCCGACGCGGAGCTCTGCATCACCTGCATCCCCGCCGCCTTCCCCTGCAGGAGCTCGCTGACGGTCGCCGGCGGCTCCTTCACCTGGCTCATGTCGATCTGCGCGATGCTATTGCCCACTTCGCGCTGCCGCGCCGCGCCCGCGGTGCCGGTGATGACGAGGGCGTCGAGTGCAAGGGCCTGCTTCCGCATGGAGAAGTTCTGCGCCACCGTCGCGCCAGCCGTCACCGTGATAGGCACCTCGGTGGGGCGATGGCCGATGAATTGTGCGCGGAGCCGGTATTGTCCCGCGGGAACATTGACGATGGTGTACTGCCCGCTTGCGGCGGTGCGCGTTCCCAGGCCGCTGCCGACGATCAGCACCTGCGTCTGCGACAGCGGCGCGCCGTCATCGCCCACGACCCTCCCGGCGACGGTTCCTGTCGCTTGAGCCGAGAGAGCGCTAGCGCCTGTCACCAGCGCCGCGAGGGAAGAGAGAACTCCGCGAACCCATAATTGATACATAAGCAACTCCCCTCTGAAGGAAGACTTACGCTGGCGCCGGACGACCTCCCTACAGTCGAAGTTCCGGCCCGAAAAAAAAACGGATAGCGGCGCCCAGGCAGGTCGCCGGACAGTATCGGAGAGGAAGCCACGCGCGCGCCACTAACCATACGGGCGGGGTACGCGCTGTCAAGCTAGTTGATCCGTATTTCCACAGATGCGTCTTTCTGCCCAGCCACGGCGTCAGTAACGGTGGACTTCACCTGGTACATGCCCGCGGCCGAGAAGGCGTGGCGGAAGGTGACCCGGGCGGTCCGCGCGCCGCCAGTCCCGAACGTATCTTCGGTTCCGTCGCCGTAAGCAGTGATGATACCGATCAACTGGCCACCCTGGGCAGACACCAGGAAGTTGATCGAGTCCCCGGGCGCGGCCGTGATCCGGCTCGGTTCGATGACTATGTCCAGCGCCAGTGGGGCAAGGCTCTCTGTGGAACACGCACCGAGAGTGGCGAGGGCGAAGAAGAGCAGGCGTCGCGGCACGGGCACGCGAGTACGGGATAGACCTGACATTTCACGTGAGAGCTGCAAACTATCGTGGTCTGCGGCTGGTCCACGCAAATTCGCGAAGATCAGGCCGGCGGATTCAGTTGCGCGGTGTTGCGCTCGACTACTGAAGCGAGCTTCGCGAGCTCGAATGGCTTTTCCACGAAGTCATCGGCACCATTCTCGAGGGCATGTCGTTTGTCCATCCAGTCCTGGAGCGCAGTGACCATAATGACGCGGATGTTCCCACCCAGCTCGGCGTGAGCTTTCATCTCGCGGCATACCTGCCAGCCGTCCCTCCCCGGCATCATCACGTCGAGCAGCACCAGGGACGGCTTCTCGCTCTCGAACAGCTGCATCGCTTCGTCGCCATTGTAAGCCACCGAAATCCGGTAGCCGCGCGGCTCGAGATAATCGCGGATGATGTTGGCGTTGTCCTCGTTGTCGTCGACGACGAGGATGGCAGGAAGGGCTGGCTCAGGCATCCTTCATACGTTCGCCCCCGAGCGGCTGCATGGCAAGCGGCGAAACAAAAAAAAGGGAAGGGCTTGCGCCCCTCCCCTCTTCTCGCGCAGCGACTGCGCCGCGCTATGGATTGTTGTCCGTGCAACCCTGGAAATTCGGGTTGTTGCGCTCGTTCTGCGGGACGGGGATGGCGATGTTGTCGCCATAGTTGCCGCCCTTGAAGAACATGCCGCTCGGATACACGGAGGCTACCGGTCTTCCGAAGCCTCCTTGCGCGACCGGCCGAACGAGGCGCCGCATGTCGGCGAGCCGGTGCCCGCGGCCGAACAGCCAGAACGCGCGCTCACGAAAGAGAAGATCCTCGCGCGTTGCCTGAGTGCCCGGGTCGGTGAGCGGCGGCAACGTCGCCGCCGCGGTCGTCGTGTTGCTTGGGTCCTTCAACGTCTGGAAGCCCGCACGGAGAGCGTTCAGCGTAATCAGCCACGCCGCGTTCCCACCGCGCAGCTGCGCCTCGGCCTCGAGCAGCCTGGCTTCCACACCGGTGACGAGCGAAACGTCGTCGTCGCGCGTTGGGAAGATCAGCTGCACGTAGAACGGACCGCCGATGCGTGGAGTAGCCCCAAAGTTGTTGTCGAACGAAACCGCGTTCGTCACACCGAACGTCCGACATGCCGTGTCGTTCCCTCGGCAAACAGGAATGCGGGGATCGCCGGACGAAGCGAAGTTCAACCCGACTCCCGCTTCGCGATCGGCCACCACGTATCGGCGGCCGGAATTGTTGAGCGCCCAGAGCTGATTCGTTGCCGTGCCCGTCACCGCCTGCTGGTGAAAGATGCGGAAGCGAAACTCGCTTGGTATTGCCGGCCCGGTCGCCAGAGCTGTTGCCGCGTCGTTGAACCTTCCCAGGTTCATGAGAACGCGCGCCCGTCCGATTCGCGCCAGGATGCGAACGGTATCGCCCCTGAGCGTCGCGCCGGGGAGCGTCGCCGCCGAGTCGAAACTGCCGAGCGCGCGGGCATATACCTGCGCGTTCGATTCCGGGTTGCCGTAGGTTATCACCGACCCTTTCAGATCGAAGGAGCTGATCGGCGTTCCGTTGCAGTAGTTCTCCGCGATTGCCGTCTCTGCAAATCCGCGCACCCAGAACATCTGCCCAATGCTCGACTGGTTCTGCGGCAGAAGTGAAGCCGCAACGGGAGGAAACTCATTCAATGCGCTGATCGCCTGATTCGCTGCCGTGCGGGCACGATTCACGTCGTACCACATGCCGCTGACAACGGTTACTTCCTCCTTCAGCGCGCGCTTGTCCGTTTCATCGCGCTGAACGAACGTATCGCCCGACCGAAACTCGTCGCCGAGAAGACCGGGAAAATGAAGTGTTGACTCACCGCCGCTCGTCATGTTGGACAGCCGGGCGAAAGCACCGACGCGAAGGCCTTCGGCGGCTTCAGGCGAGGTGACGTTATCCGCGTCGACGACATCGGGGTCAGTGACCTCCAGTGCGTCCTCGCAGGCCGTAACAGCAAATACGCCAGCCATGGACAGGGCGATTGCGGCCCTGCCCCAGCGGCGGGAGGTCTTGAGCTTCAGAGCCTCGGTTTTCCGGGCAAAAGTGATATTTGTCATTGAGGTCTCAGAATCCGATGTTCACGCGAAGCGTGTAGTAACGCGGTGGTGGTGCGGTCTGGAAGTCGGTCTGGATATCGTTTCCGCCCCCGCCCTCGAAGTACGCGGACTCGGGATCGATGCCGGTGTAGTCCGTCCACGTCTTGATGTTGCGCCCCGCCAGCGTGAGGCTCACCCGCTCCGCGCGGAACACGCGTCCGAGCTGCCAGTTGGATGGAGTGGTGAATGTAACCGCGATCTCGCGAAGCTTGGTGTAGTCCGCGTCTTCGATGAAGCCTGCCTGAGTTGCGCTCGGATGATCACGCAATGCCACCACACGCGCCTGCAGGTCGAGCGGGGCCGAAGGATCCGAGAGACCACGGCAGTTGTTCCGGCTCTGACAGCGAATACGTTCGTTCGCGTTCAGCAGCTTGTAGCCTCCCTTGTGGTCGATGCTGGCGGAGAGCCGGATTCTTTCGCCGAACAGATCGATGCCCGGTGAGAACGACATCTCCGTGCGCGGCAGCGAGCGGCCCAGAAATTCCGCGGTGTCGCCGACGACGAGCTCATCGGCTGTGATGAAGCCGTCGCCGTTGTTGTCGTTGAAGCTCCTGAGCGGGGGCTGATAGTAACCGAACAGCGGATACCCTACTCTGTGTTGAATCTGCGTGCCGACGATGATCGGCAACGGCTTGCCGTCGGGCGCGAGCTGAAGCGTCACGATCTCGTTGTCGTTGATGGAGGTGTTGAAGCCCACATCCACTCCGATGCGATCGCTGCGGAGAAGCTGCGCGCGGATGCCGGCCTCCAACCCCTTGTTGCGGACAGAGCCGATGTTCTCGAAGCGCGACGCGGTGATTCCCAGGGAACCTGGAAGAATGCGCTGAATGAGCGCGTCCTTCGTTTTCTTGTGGTATCCCGTCAACTCCAAGGTGAGCCTGCTGTCGAACATACCTATGTCGACGCCACCTTCGAACTCCAGCGCGCGCTCGGGCTTGAGCTCGGGATTGCCCACGGCGTTGAAGGTCAGCCCGGCGACACCCTGGTCGGTGAGGTTAGCGGTGCTGGGCGAGAAAAAGAGAAGAGCGTCGTTCGTGCCTGGCGATACGCCCGAAGCGCCATAGGCCGCACGAAGCCTGAATTGATCCAGGAACTTCGGCCGCGGAAAGAATTCCTCCTCGGAGAGAATCCACGACAGGCTCGCCTTGGGGTAGTAAACGGCGTCGAAGTTCTGTCCGAAGGCCGTGTTGTTGTCCGCACGCAGACCGGCAGTGAGGAACAACCGGTCACGAATGCCAACGGTCTGCTCGACGAACGCTCCCGCCGTGATCGCGTAGGCCGTCGCTTCGCTGGCAGTCCTGACGGCGCCCGAGGTCACCGTCACGGCGCCCGGGGGAAGAACGCTTGCCGCCGCGCCGTTCCGCGAAAATACGTTACGGAAGTACTGGACCCCCACCGTCGTCTTCGAATTCAACGACGGCGTCAGGTTGAACGTCGCCGCGCCGTTCACGTCGAACGTGTACTGAAAGAAGTTCGTCCGATTGTTCGTTCGGAAACCTTCGCGGCTGGTGCCGAAGTCCGAGCAATTGCCGCGCTTGCATAGCTCCGAATCCACACGGTTCGTCAGGTCGAGCCCGAAGTTACCGCGCGCCGACAGCCAGCTCGCCGGCCTCCATGTTGGAGAGATGCTGCCGATGAACCGGTTGATCTCCTGAGCGGTGACGTCCTGAAAGACGTCACCGGGTGTGAAGATGCGATAGCCGTTCAGTGGAAACCCGAGACTGGTATTTCCGTTGTCCCGGAATCCCGGACCGCCGTACGCACTGGAAAGAAGACCGGTTGTGTTGTTGTCCGTTTGCGGCAATCTCTGAGTACTGGCCACAAAACCCGTCGAAATCGCCACATCGGTTTTGTCGTTGAGTCCGATGTTGAGGTTGGCGCGCACATTCACGCGCTCAAGCGCATTCGGCCGAAGATGTTCACCTGGAATGTTCCCGACTGTCGTCATGAGGCGGTCGATGTCGAACTGCGGAACCTTGTAGACGCCAGTCTCCTCCTCCCACTCGCCGGAGAGGAAATAGCGCAGTGCCTCGCTGCCGCCGCTTACCTGTGCGCCGTACTGCGCCCTCGTGCCGTTGGCCAGCGGGGTGGTCTCGGGATCCTCGAAAAGATTGAATGCCCGGAGGCTGTCGACGACGCAGGTCTTGAGCGATACCTGGGAGAGGAAGCAGTTACGCTGCGCCGTGGTTCCAGGTGTCTTGCCGACCAGGGTGTAGGCGGTGGGATAGGTGTTCCTATCCGTCAGACGCCCGCGCTCCACGTACGTGCTCCACTTCGCCTTCCCGGCGCGCCCTCGCTTCGTGGTGATCACGATGACGCCGTTCGCGGCATCCGTTCCATAGAGTGTCGCCGCCGACGGGCCCTTCACGATCTCGAGGCTTTCGATCTGCTCGGGATCGATGTCGCCGACGCGGCTCGGGATCGCACCGCCGATTCCGATACTCGACGAGCCCGAGGATCCCTCCATTCTGATGCCGTCGATGATGTAGATGGGATCGTTGTTGAGCGACAGACTGTTGGTGCCGCGAATCCTGACACGTGATTGCGTTCCGGTGATCGAGCCGGGCGTGACCTGCACCCCGGGGGCACGAGCGGTGAGGAGGTCGGCGATGTTCTTGATCGGCTGACTCGCGGTAAGCTGCGCCGCATTGACTCTCGCGATGTCGCTCCCAACTTCGAGACGACGCTGATCACCAGTCGCTGTGGTCACGATCTCCGACAGCTGTACCGGAACTACCGCCAGCGTGAAGTCGAGCCGCGCCGGTTGTCCGGACACGACGTTCACCGTCTGCTTCTGTGACTGGTGGCCGATGTAGAAGACTCGTACTTCAGCTCGCCCGGCGGGAACGGACCTGATGGAATAAGT
>Ga0136617_10000650_pt1 | contig 29646 bp, 35 predicted proteins | sample AntDrymUQ3222106_2_FD_129672 | JGI IMG/M metagenome (GOLD analysis project Ga0136617, IMG submission 129672) | Polar desert sand microbial communities from Dry Valleys, Antarctica - metaG UQ322 (21.06) | ecosystem: Environmental > Terrestrial > Soil > Desert | place: Antarctica: Dry Valley... | reverse complement strand
TGGAACTTCACCCGCGAGGACCTCGCAGACCTCCTTACACGCCTCGACGAGCGCGAACGCGAATCCACGGTGGCGCTTGCCGCCTGACTACGACCGAACTTCCGGCGGGGAGCACTTAGGCCAGGTTCTGTCCGCAGTTGACGACCTCTACGGCAGCCGCCGGCGCAGCAGGTAGGTGTCCATGATCCAGCCCTTGCGCTCGCGCGCCGTGGCGCGCACGCGGACGATCTCGTCGGCCACCGCGGCGACTTCCCCCGCCACGAGGATCTCGTCGGGCGTGCCGAGGTACGCGCCCCAGTAGATGTCGATCGGCTCGTCGCGCAGCGCCGTGAACGCGCAGTGCGCGTCGAGCATGACGACGACGTCGGGGGCGTTGGGCGGAAGACCGTCGCGCGTCAGGCGCCGCCCGGTCGTGACGTGGACCGCCTCGCCGACGCGGTTAAGTGCGATCGCGTGGCGGGCGCACAGCGCGGCGATCGCGCTGATCCCCGGGATCACCTCGACGCCGAACCGCACCTGCCCCGCCGCGAGGATCGCGTCCATGATCGTCAGCGTCGAGTCGTACAGCGACGGGTCGCCCCAGACGAGGATCGCGCCGACGCCGTCGACCTCGAGCTCGTCGGCGATCAGGCGCTCCCAGATCTCCGCGCGGGCGCGGCGCCAGTCGTCGACGGCCGAGGCGTACGCGGCGGCCGTGCGGTCGCGCTCGGGGTCGCGGACGGCGACGATCCGGTAGGACTGCTCTGCGATGAAGCGCTCGCACACCTCGCGGCGCAGGGCGACGAGGTCGTCCTTCTCCTCACCCTTCTCCATGACGAAGAACACGTCCACCTCGTTGAGCGCCGCGATCGCCTGCTGCGTGACGTACTGCGGGTCGCCTGCGCCGATCCCGATGAGCAGCATGCGCCTCATCGGTGGAGCCTGACGCGATGCCGACCGTGCTCGTGCTCGGCGGGACCGGCGAGGCGCGCGCGATCGCCGCCGCGCTGGACGAGGCGCCGGGCGTGCGGGTCATCTCGACGCTCGCCGGGCGGATCGCCCAACCGCGCCTGCCGGCCGGCGAGGTGCGCGTCGGCGGGTTCGGCGGGCCCGACGGCCTCGCGGCGTACATCGAGGCCGAAGCGGTGGACGCGGTGATCGACGCGACGCACCCGTTCGCCGAGCGCATGTCGTGGTCGGCCTCTCAGGCCTGCGCGCAGACGCACACGAGGCTGCTGCGGCTCGAGCGCCCGCCGTTTCACCGCGACCCGGCCATCGACTGGCGCGAGGTCGGCTCGCTGCCCGAGGCCGCCGCGCTGCTCCCGCACGTCGGGCGCCGCGTGTTTCTCACGACCGGCCGCCAGGGCCTCGCGGCGTTCGCCGGCGTCACGGGCGCGTACTTTCTCATCCGCTGCGTCGACGCGCCCGATCCCGCGGCGCTTCCGCCCGACCGCGCGGTCCTGCTCGAGCGCGGCCCGTTCACGCTGGAGGGCGAGCTGCAGCTCGTCGACCGTCACGCGCTCGACGTCCTGATCACGAAGGACTCGGGCGGCGAGATGACCCAGGCCAAGCTTGCCGCCGCCCGCGAGCGCGGGCTGCCGGTGATCGTCGTCGCGCGCCCGCCGCGCCCCGCCGCGCGAACCGTGCCGACCGTGGGGGAGGCGCTCGCCTGGCTCGGGCCGCCCGCTCACGGAGGCGGATAGCTGCGCGGCGTGTAGACGAGCGTGCGACCGCCCGCGCCGGGGATGACGCGCGTCGTCGACGAGCCGATCACGAGCAGCGTGCGCATGTCGACCTGCTCGGCGTCGAAGCCGCCGAGCGTCGACACCGTGACCGCCTCGCCGGCGCCGCCGACGTCGCGCGCCACGACGACGGGGCAGTCCGGCGAGCGGTGGCGCAGCAGCACCGCGCGCGCGCGCTCGAGCGGCTCGCGGCGCGTGCGCGACGCGGGGTTGTAGAGCGCCAGCGCGAAGTCGGCCGCGCCGGCGGCATCGAGGCGGCGCTCGATGATCTCCCACGGCTTGCGCTGGTCTGACAGCGAGATCACGGCGAAGTCGTGGCCCAGCGGCGCGCCCACGCGGGCGGCAGCGGCGTGCATCGCCGAGAGGCCCGGCACGACGCGCAGGTCGACGTTCGCGAACTCGCCGTTGCCGGTCTCGACTGCTTCCAACACCGCTGTCGCCATCGCGAAGATCCCCGGGTCGCCGGACGAGACGACCGCGACCGACGAGCCCGCCGCGGCGAGCTCGAGCGCGTGGCGCGCACGGTCCATCTCGACGCGGTTGTCGCTCGCGTGGCGGCGTTGGCCGGGGCGCTTGGGGACCCGGTCCAGATACGGGCCGTAGCCGACGAGCACGTCGGCGCCCGCCAGCGCGGCGCTGGCCTCGGGCGTCAGCCAGTCCGGGCCGGCCGGGCCGATTCCGACGACCGACAGCGTCCCGCGCCCCGCCGCTGCGCCGGTGCCGTCGGTCTCGCCGGTCTCGCCGGTCTCGCCGGCCGCGGGCGCCGGCGAGCTGCGCGCGGTCGGTACGAGCACGAGCGCCATGTACGGCACGTCGCCCTGCACGTCGTCGAGCGCTGCGACGCGCTCGTCGTCGCGCGACGCGCGCTCGACGTACACGGCGCGCTGGCTGACGCCCGCGGCGGACGCCGCGCCGCGGACGGCGTCAAAGCGCCGCCCGAGCTTCATGACGACTGCCGCGTCGGCGTCGCGCAGGTGCGCGGCGAGCTCGCCGGCCGGCAGCGTCCCGGGCGCGACGACGAGCACGTCGTCGCGCTTGGCCAGCGGTGCGCCGGCCGCCGCGGCGGCGGCGCTGAACGCCGTCACGCCCGGCACGACCTCGGTGTCATAGCGGTCGGCGAGGCGCTCGTGCAGGTACATGTACGAGCCGTAGAAGAACGGATCGCCCTCGCACAGCACCGCCACGTCGCGGCCCGCGTCGAGCACGGCGGCGATCCGCGCCGCGGACTCGTCGTAGAAGTCGCGCAGCGCGCCCTCGTAGCCCTGCGGGTGGTCGGTCGCGCCGGTCGTGACCGGGTAGACGAGCGCGAGCTCCGTGCAGCCGACGGCGATCCACGGCGCCGCGGCCTGGCGGGCGATCGAGCTGCCCGCCCGCTTCTCGGGGTAGGCGACGGCGTCGCAGGCGCCGGTGATCCGCTGCGCCTTGACCGTCACGAGCTCCGGATCGCCGGGGCCGACGCCGACGCCGAACAGCCGCCCGGGCGGCGTGATCATCGCCACGACCCTCCGGCGGACCTCAGGCCGCCGGCCGCGGTCATTCGGCCACCTGCGCCAGCGCGTTGACGGCGGCCGCGGCGATCGCGCTGCCGCCGCGCCGGCCGTGCACGACGAGGTACTCCAGGCCGCTGTCGTTCGAGGCCAGCGCGACCTTCGACTCGGCGGCGCCGACGAAGCCGACCGGCACGCCGATCACCGCCGCGGGCCGCGCAGGGGCGCCGTCGCCGTCGAGCAGCTCGAGCAGCCGAAACAGCGCCGTCGGCGCGTTGCCGACGACGACGAGCGCGCCCTGAAGCCGGTCGTGCCAGTGCTCGAGCGCCGCGGCGCTGCGCGTCGTGCCCAGCGAGCGCGCCAGCTCGACGGTGCCCGGCTCGCCGAGGGTGCAGACGACGTCGTTGGACGCGGGCAGCCGCGCCCGGGTCACGCCGGCGGAAACCATCGAGGTGTCACAGAGGATCGGCGCACCGGCGCGCAGCGCGCCCTCGGCGGCGGCGCCGAATCCCGGCGAGAAGGCGACGTCGCCGGCGAGGTCGACCATCCCGCAGGCGTGGATCATCCGTACGACGACACGCTCGAGCACGGGATCGAGGCCGGCGAGGTGGGCCTCCGCACGGATCGTGGCAAACGACCGGCGGTAGATCTCCGCGCCGTCGCGCTCGTAGACGATCATCGCGCCGCCTCCGCGCGCAGCCGGTCGGCGGCGCCTCCCAGCGACGACACGAGGGCCGTGCGGGCGTCGTAGCGCAGCTCGACGTCGCCGGCGTCGCGCACGGTGACGCTGACCGGCGTGCCCGGCACCTCGCCGCAGCGCCGCTCGCAGGCCGCCCAGTGCTCGGCCGGATCGGTCGGCGCCCGCACCCGGGCGCGCAGCGCGGCCGCGGCGCGCACGTCGGCGAGCGCGCGCGGGCAGCCCGCGGTCCCGGCGCAGGCGGTCAGCCCGACCCAGCCCGAGGCGTCGTCCAGCACGAGCCCGGCCCCCGCGAGGGTCGCGCCCGTCGCGTCGGTCGCCGCGGGATCGAGATCGACGAGCGTGACCGTGCGCCGCGTCGACAGGCGTACGTCGTCGCCCAGGGTGGCCAGTACGCGCAGCAACGACGGCCAGAGCTGTCCGAGCGGGGCGTGCGCGGTCAGGGCGATGGCCCCGTCGCGCTGCTGCACGACCCCCGGGCCGTAGGCGCGCGTCCGCGCGGCGCGCGTCACCGGCGCCAACGCGATCGTGATCGCCGCCGCGACGGCGGCGGCGCCGCCGGGCGTCTCGGAAAGGCGCCACGCGTCGCCGCGCGCCATGACGAACGCGCCCGCCGCGCGCAGGGCGACGCCGACCGCGGCCGCGCCGTCACCGTCGAAGTCCAGGCAGCGCCCGTCGAGCGCGACGCCGAAGCGGCCGCCGCCGCGCGCGAGCACGGTGACGTCGGGGCGGATCTCGCGCCCCGCGCCGGTGCCGTCGTCGACGAGAAAGCAGAAACGGCCGGGCAGCTCGCTGAGCAGGCGGGTGCCCGAGACCTCGGCGTCGAGCAGCGCGACGACGTCGTCGACGTCGTCGAGCGCCCCCGGCGCGCGCCCCGCCAGCGGGCTGGCGAGCACGTTGCGGGCGCGGTCGTGCGCCGCCGACGGCAGCAGGCCGACCGCGTGCAGCCGCGGCGCGAGGGCGGTCGCCGCATCCGGCGCCAGGCCGCGCAGCTGGACGTTGGCGCGCGAGGTCAGGTCGACGAGGCCGTTGCCGAGCTCCTCGGAGAGCGCGGCCAGGGCGACCAGTGCATCCGCGGCAAGGCGCCCGCCGGGCACGCGCACCCGCGCGAGCCAGCCATCGGCCGCCTCGTGCAGGGCGAGCACGCCGGGACAGCGATCCTGGCGCGTGCGCTGATGCGGCGCGGTCGTCACGATCGGCAATCTAGTCGGTCTCCGCGACCGTCAGCCGGCGCGTGTCCGGCGCCTGCGACAGCTACCGTCTCTGCGATGACCTGGCCCGTCGCCTCCGGCTCGCTGCTGCTCGGCTTCGCCGTCGCGCAGGCGACGGGAATCCGCCCGCTCGGCGGGATCGTGCTGATCGCCGGCTGCGCGTGGTGCGCGCTGCGCTGGCTGCGCAGCGCCGGCCCGGCGCGCACGGCGCTGCTCGTGGTCGTCTACGCCGGCGCGTTCGTGCTCTCGCACGTCGTCGCCGACAGCCTCGGCGCCTGGCCGTCGGTCCTGCTCGCGGCGGCGGTCACCGCGATCGCCGCCTATGTGGTGGCCGATGCCTCCCGCGGCGGCGGCGTCAGTCCTGCCCGCGCTCGACCTTGACGCCGGTGAACTCCGTGTCGACCGGCTGCGTCCAGCGGCAGCCGTTGATCTCGTCGTGGCGCATGAAGGTCGGCGGATCGATGTGCACCTTCAGCGTGTACTCGCCGTCGACCGGCACCTTCCAGTTGCGCCCGTAGTGGTAGAGCATCGGGTGCCAGAGCAGCTCGTGCTCGTGCGTGCCGACCTCGTTGCCATCGGGATCGACCAGCGTCGCCGTGACCGTCAGGCCCGGGATGAAGCGGCCGTCGGACGCGTCGCACACGGCGATCTCGACGTGCAGGTTCTCGTCCTCGGGGTCATGCCAGACGAGCTCGCCGTCCTCCCACATGAACATCCCCTCGGCCTCCTCGATCGCGTAGGCGACGAGGTACTGGTCGGCCGGGTGCATGCCGCCGTCGTGGGCGACGTGCTCGGCCATGTGGTCAAGCGCCGCGCGGTAGGTTTCGCCCTGCTTGCGGGCAAGCTCGAGCTGCTTGGCGTCGGCTTCCGAGCTGGTCGGATCCATCGGTGGGTTCTGTGTGCTCATGGGCAACGGGTACCCCGCCGGCGGACGCGCCTACGCGTCTGAAGCCGGTGCGCGCTCAGGCGGCTTCGAGTGCCGGCGCGACGGGCATGCGCCGTATCGCGTCGAGGTGGCGCAGATCGACGACCAGCTCCTCGATCGCGTCGCCCTGCATGCGGCGCACCCGCGGCATCCAGGGCTCGTGTTCGTCGATCGAGCTCACCACGCCGAGGCAGTGGCCGTCGACGACGACGTCCGTGCCGAGCGGAAAGGGCATGCAGACACGCCGGAACGCGTCCGTGAGGATCGGATCGAAGCTGCCGTCGAGCACACCCTCCCCGATGACGTTGACGCCGGCGTACGGTGGCGCGGCCGCCTTGTAGGAGCGCTCGGAGACGACCGCGTCGAAGACGTCGGCGATCGCGCAGATGCGTGCGAACTCGTGGATCGTGTCACCGGTGCGCCCGGCCGGGTAGCCCGATCCGCCGAGCCGCTCGTGGTGGTCGCGCACGGTCGCCATGACCAGCGGCGACGGGTTGGACGGGCGCAGCAGGTCGACGCCGGCCGCGGGATGCAGCTTAATCTGCGCGAACTCCTCCTCGGTCAGTCGGCCGGGCTTGTTGACGATCTCCTTCGGCACGGCGAGCTTGCCGATGTCATGCAGGATCAGTCCGACGCCGAACTTCGCAAGCCGCGACTCGATGCGGTCGTGGCGCGGACGGTCCATCCAGTCGCGCCAGCCGTCGCGCTGCCAGTGGCGGCGCGCGATCAGCATGCCGATCAGCGCGACCTGCACGGAGTGGCGGTGCGTGTAGGCATCCGCCGCCGCGAGGTCGCCGAGCGCGAGCGCGGCCTCGGGGACATCGGCGAGGCTCGCGGCGATCCGCGCCACGACGGAGGTGAGGTTCTCGAGTTCCTCGTGCGGCACCGCCGCCGCGCCGCGCGACAGCGTCTGCGCGATGCGGTCGAAGCTCTCCGCGACGGCCGTCTCGGCGGCAACTCGCTCCTGGGGATCGAGCGCCGGCATGGGCTCGATGCCGCGCGACAGCTCGTCCTCGATCCAGACCGTGTGGATGCCGATGTCGCGCAGGCGGGTGACGTAGCCAGCCGACATCCAGACGCCGGCACGCAGCATCGGAAGCTCGCCGGGGCGGCCGGTACGGACGTCGCGGGCGAGGATCATGCCATTGGTCAGCGAGCTGGGTCTGATGAGGCGCATGCCTGCCCGGTAATTCGACGCGCGGCGGGAGAACTTGAGCGTTTCGCGCTCAGGTCAGGCGCCGGCGGCGATCCGCGCGAAGCTCTGCGGATCGGTCGGCCCCTCGGTGCAGACCACGAGCGCCGGCGGGTGCGCCTCGTCGAGCCCGAGGGGCTCCCACGTGCGCTGGGGGCGGTCCTGGCGCAGCGCGAGCAGGCCGGCGACGCCCGACGCGCCGGTCTCGCCGCAGGTCAGGCCGTCGCGCAGCAGCAGGCGCACGGCCCGCTCGGCGGCGCGGTCGTCGATCGCGCAGAACGCGGCGATCCCCGCGGCCATGTCGGGCAACGCCACGCGCGAGGCGAGCCCGCAGTTCAGCCCCGCCATGATCGAGCGATGCGGCCCGGGCACGAGCACCGGCCGGCCGTCGCGTACGGCCTGCAGCGCGCACGCCGCGTCGCCCGGCTCGACGCCGACGATCACCCGCCCGGGCGCCGCGAGCGCACGGACCGCCGCCGAGGCCAGGGCGCCGACGCCGATCTGGATGGCGACGAGCGCCGGCAGCTCCCCCGCCACCTGCTCGGCGAGCTCCGCGAAGATCGTCGCGTAGCCGTCGGCGACCCAGCCGGGAACCTGCTCGTAGCCGGGCCACGAGGTGTCGGAGATCACGAGGTGGTCATCGCTGGCGAGCGCCGCCGACCGCGCGACCGCGTCGTCGTAGCTTCCGCGCACGATGTCGACCGTCGCGCCTTCGCCGGCGATCGCGTCGATCCGCGCCGGCGCGGTGTGCTCGGGGATCAGGATCCGCGCGTCGAGCCCGAGCAGGCGCGCGATGTGGGCCACGGCGCGACCGTGGTTGCCGTCCGTCGCGGCGACGAGCGTGAGCCCGTCGAGCCGGACGCAGGTCCGGCGCAGCTCGTCGAACGTCGTGGGCTCGACGCCCGCACGCAGGCTGAGCGCGCGGCACGCGGCCCACGACGCACCGAGCACCTTGAACGACGGCAGGCCGAAGCGCTCGGTCTCCAGCTTGACGACGAGCCGCGACAGCCCCAGCGCGGCGGCGGCGGCGGGCGCCTCGGCGACCGCGCTTGGCGCGTAGCCCGGCGTGCTGCGATGGAAGCGCGCGGCGCGCGGATCGGCCGTTGCGGGGGCGCCGGCGTCGGACTGAGAGTTGTCGAGGAACGCGACGAGGCTCATGCGCCCGAGCGTACGGGGTATCCGCAGGCCGCCATGTTCGTCTCGCTGCAGAGCGTTCCGGAACAGGCCGCTGCGGACGCCCGCGCCGCGCGGGCGCCGCGGGCACCCGCGGGCCTGAGTCGGCGTCGATCCGAGGCGCGGCAACGCGAAAAGGAGAGCGGTTGAGGTGGACGCAGACAGGCGCGGGGACGAACGCCGTTCGCCGGTGGGGGATTTCCTGCTCGGGACGCTCGCGCAGCGCCCCGCCGGCAGGCTGCAGGATGCCGAGCTGCTGCAGATCGCCGGCGACAGCGGGCTGAGCATGTCCAGCGTGCTGGCCTGGGTCGCGCAAGCCGAGGAGGCCGGCCTGGTGCAGCAGCGGGCGGGGCCCGACGGCCGGGGCCGCGTGCTGCGCCTGACCGAGGACGGCCTCGATCGTGCGCGGAACGACCGCCGCCGGCACCGTCGCGAGCGCTGGAACGCGCCGCCCGACGACGACGGCTGAGCCGTGGCCTGACGCTCGCGTTACCGCCCGCCCGCGTGCGCGCCAGAACCGTTGTCACCCGACGCCAGCTTCAGCGCGTGGGGCAGCATCGGCGTCAGCACGTCGAGGCACTCGCGCACCGCCTTCGGATTGCCCGGCAGGTTGACCACCAGCGTGCGGCCGCGGGTTCCCGCGACCGCGCGCGACAGCCACGCCAGGCGCTGGAACTGCGCGGTCTGCGCGCGCATCGCCTCGGCGATCCCGGGCGCCTCGCGGTCGATCACCGAGCGCGTCGCCTCGGGCGTGACGTCGCGAGGGGCGAGACCCGTGCCGCCCGAGGTCAGCACGAGGTTCGCGCCGTCGCACAGCTCGACGATCGCGCTCGCGATCGCATCCTGCTCGTCGGGAACGAGCCGCGTCGCGACGATCTCGATGTCGATCTCCGCGAGGATCTCGGCCATCAGCGCGGTCGTGGTGTCCTCGCGCGTGCCCGCCGAGCGGGTATCCGAGACGGTCAGGAGCGCGGCGGTTAGCATCAGGGAATGGACGTTACCGTGAGACTCTTCGCCAGCCTGCGCGAGCACGCCGGAGTGGGCACGCTCGCGCTGCAGCTCGGCGACGGCGCGACCGTGGCCGACGCGATCGCGTCGCTGCGCGAGGGCGCGCTGGCGGGCCTTGCGCCCAACGCGCCCTTCGTCGCCGCGGTCGCCCGCGAGTACGTCAAGCAGGACCATCCGCTCCGCGAGGGCGACGAGCTCGCGCTCGTGCCGCCGGTCAGCGGCGGCGCCGGCGAGGTGCTGCTCGCGCAGGTCACCGGGGAGAAGCTCGACCCCGAGGCGGTGCGCCGGCTCGTCGCGCATCCTGCGACGGGGGCGACCGTCGTCTTCTGCGGCACGACGCGCGAGGTGCCGAGCCTCGAGTACGAGGCCTACGTCGAGATGGCGGAGGAGAAGATCCGCGAGCTCGCCGAGGCCGTCGTCGCCGAGCACGACCTGGCCGCGGTCGCCGTCGCGCATCGCACCGGCACGGTCGAGCTGATGGAGCCGAGCATCGTCATCGCCGTCTCCGCCGGCCATCGCGCCGAGGCCTTCGCCGGCGCCCGCGCGCTGCTTGACGCGGTCAAGTCGCAGGCGCCGATCTGGAAGCAGGAGCATCCCGAGGACGGCCCGCCGGAGTGGGTCGCGGGAACGCTGCCGCAGGCGCGCGAGTAGACGCCGCGATCCGCGCGGGCGACGACGTGCGCGCCGCCGGCGCGCGGCGGTGGCTACTTCTTCGCGGCGGGCCCGGTCCCGTGGTCCTCGACGCGCATGTCCACGTCGACGTTCTTGTCCACCGTCTCGTTCAGCAGGGCGGTCAGCTGCTCCGGCAACAGGCTGCGCGACTCAAAGCGCGCGGTGGCGAAGCTGACGGTCTGGCCGCCGCCCGCCTTCAGTGTGTCGACCTCGCTCATGTCTGCTCTCCTCGTCGTGGGTCATGCCAGCGTGACCGTGTGCGCGCCTGTGGGTGCGCCGCAACGACACGCTCACCGTACATCCACACCGTGACGTCCACCGCGTCGGATGGCCAGCCGTTCCCGACGTCTGGGGGGGCCGACGAGCCCCCGTGGCCGGCCGGGTCGCCCCGCGAGCGTGATCGCTTGCTCCGGCGCGCCGTCCACGAAAAACCTATGCAATGCTTAGGTGCATGCGCTGGGGTCTTCGTTCGCCGGCCGCGTTCGCGGCAGTGCTGCTCACCGCCATCCTCGCCGTCGCCGTCGCCGGGTGCGGCTCGGACAGCTCGGGGTCGGACCGCGGCGAGGTCGTCGTCGCGGCCGCCACGTCGCTGAAGAGCGCCTTCACGACCTACGGCGAGCAGTTCCCCGATGCCGAGGCCCAGTTCTCGTTCGCCGGCTCGGACGAGCTCGCCGCGCAGATCCGCTCCGGCGCCAAGCCCGACATCTTCGCGTCGGCCAACACGACGCTCCCGGACGCGCTCTTCAAGGAGGGCCTCGTCGAGCGCCCGCAGGTCTTCGCGCGCAACCGGCTCGTGCTCGCCGTCCCCGCGAAGCGCGCGCGGCCCCGCTCGCTGGCCGACCTCGCGAAGCCGGGCGTGGCCGTCGTCATCGGGTCGCCGTCGGTACCGGTCGGGGCCTACACGCGCAAGGTCCTCGAGCGCCTCGACGACGCCGCGCGCCGGGGCATTCTCGCCAACGTGCGTTCAAACGAGCCCGACGTCGGCGGCATCTCGGCGAAGCTCACCCAGGGCGCCGCGGACGCAGGCTTCCTGTATTCCACCGACGTCGTCGCCACCAAGGGCCGCCTGCAGGCGATCGAGCTGCCGGCCGACCTGCAGCCGCAGGTCGCCTACGGCGTCGCGATCGTCAAGGGCGCCGAGCACCGCAGCGACGCGCAGGCGTTTCTCGCCGGTCTGCTCGTCGGCCCCGGCGCCGACGCGCTGAAGCGCGCGGGCTTCAGGGCGCCGCCGGCACAGTGACGCGCGGGCGCTGGTTCGCGCCGTCGCTCGTCGTCGCCCTCGCGGCGGCGCTGACGTTCCTCACGCTGCCCGTCGTCGCGATCTTCGTCCGCACGAGCCCCGCCAACCTGCTTGGCGCGCTCGACGACCCGGGCGTGCTCGACGCGCTGTGGCTGAGCCTGCGCACGACGCTCATCGCCGTCGCGATCATCGTCGTCGTGGGGACCCCGGCCGCCTACCTGCTGGCGACGCGGACGTTTCGTGGGCACGCGCTCGTCGTGACGCTCGTCGAGCTGCCGCTCGTCCTGCCGCCCGCGGTTGCCGGCGTCGGGCTGCTTGCCGCGCTCGGGCCCGGCGGGATCGCCGGCGGCGCGATCGAAGATGCCGGCCTGCGGCTCGTGTTCGAGACGGCGGGTGTCGTCGTCGCGCTGACCTTCGTCGCGGCGCCGTTCTTCATCCGTGGCGCGCAGGCGGCGTTCGGCGCGGTCGATCGGTCGTGGCTGGAGGCGTCGCGCACGCTCGGCGCCGGCGAGGCACGCACGTTCCTGCGCGTCGCGATCCCGGCTGCGGCGCCGGGGATGCTCGCCGGGCTGGCGCTCGCGTGGGGCCGCGCCGTCGGCGAGTTCGGCGCCACGCTGATCTTCGCCGGCTCCTTTCGCGGCCGCACGCAGACGGCGCCGCTGGCGATCTACGAGCGCCTCGGGACCGACTTCGATGCCGCCCTCGCGCTGTCGGCGGTGCTCGTCGCGATCGCCGGGGCGCTGCTGCTGAGCGCGAAGCTGCTGGGCGTCCGCGGGGTCGCGCGTGCTGCGCGTTGAGGCCCGCACGACGCTCGGCGCCTTTGCGCTCGATGCGGCGCTGGAGGTGCCCGCAGGCAGCTGCCTCGCGCTGGCCGGGCCGTCCGGTGCGGGCAAGAGCACGCTGCTGCGGATCGCCGCGGGGCTGATGCGCCCGCAGCGCGGCAGGGTGACGTGCGGCGACGACGTCTGGCTCGATACGGCGACCGGCCGGCAGGTCGCGCCCGAGCTGCGCGCCTGCGGCTACGTCTTTCAGGATTACGCCCTGTTCGGCCACATGGCGGTCTGGCAGAACGTCGCCTACGGGCTGCGCGGCCTCGCGCGCGCCGAGCGCCGCCGCCGGGCCGAAGAGCTGCTCGCGCGCTTTGGCATCGCCCAGCTCGCCGACGAGCGCCCGCGCACGCTATCGGGCGGCGAGCGCCAGCGCGTCGCCCTCGCCCGCGCACTCGCGCCGAAGCCGCGCGTGCTGCTGCTCGACGAGCCGCTGTCGGCGCTCGATGCCCGCACCCGCGCCAGCGCCTCGCGCGAGCTGGCCGGCGTCCTGCGCGACACGGGCGTGCCCGCGCTGCTCGTCACCCACGACTTCACCGAGGCGGCGGTGCTCGGCGACCGCGTCGCCGTGATCGACGCCGGCCAGATCGTGCAGGAGGGCACGGCGGGCGAGCTCGCGGCCGCCCCCGGATCGTCGTTCATCGCCGACTTCACCGGCGCCGTCGTGCTGACCGGCGTCGCGCGGCCGGGGCCGGGGGCGGACGAGGTGACGGTGGTCGATCTCGACGGCGGTGGCGTCGCGACGAGCACCGACCGCGGCAGCGGGGCGGTCGCGCTCAGCGTGCATCCGTGGGAGATCTCGCTCGAGCCGGCCGGCGCGCGCGGCGAGGGGTCGGCGCAGAATCACCTCGACGCCGAGGTCGTGACGGTGACGCGCGTCGCCAACCGCGTGCGCGTTGCCCTGGCGGCGCCGCAGCCGCTCGTCGCGGAGATCACGGGCGCCGCCGTCGGCGAGCTGCACCTCGCGCCGGGTGTGCGCGTGACGGCGACGTGGAAGGCGACCGCGACGCGCCTCGTCAGCCTGTGACGAGCTCGAGCGTCGCGGCGAAGCGCGTCCACGGCGCGAGCGCGGCCACCGCGACCGCGTCCTCGAAGGTGTCGACGTCGCGCAGCGCCGGCAGGTCGGTCGTGCGCAGGCCCAGCTCGTGCAGCCGCGCGCGCTGCATGGCGGCCGTCGTGGGAGAGCTCATCGGCACGCCGTCGAATGCGCGCGGGTCGGCCGAGGCGAGGCCGATCGTCCAGTAGCCGCCGTCGTCGGTCGGCCCGAGGACGGCGTCGGTCTGCGGCTCGGCAAGCCGCGCGAGCGCCTCGCACAGCAACGCGCGTGAGCTGCGGCGTGTCCATGCCCAGCAGCCGCAGCGGCTCGCCGGCGTCGGCGACCGCGTGCGCCAGCCGCTCGGCGAGCGTCCCCCCGCGTTGCGCCATCAGCTCAAAGCCCGCCGGCAGCCATGCGCCGGGCGCGCCGTCCAGCACGACGATGCGCCGCGCCGCCGGCGTCCACGCGGCCGCCTGCAGCGTGTCGGCGAGCGCCGCCTCGGCGACCGCGGCCGCCTCGGCGGGCGACAGCGGCGGGCAGAGCCGCGTCTTTGCGTGACCCGCAACGGGCGCCTTGGCCATGACGACGAGCGCGGCGGGCACGGTCACGACAGGCACGCTACTGACGCGCGGGCGGCGCGCGACGTGGCATCCTGCTCGCGTGACCCGCGCCGTCACCGCGCCCGCGCTCGTCGTCGCCCTGGCCGCGCTGACCGCCTGCGGCTCGGACGACAGCAGCGCCGATTCGAGCGCGCGACCTGCCGCGACCGCGTCGTCCGCCGAGACGCAGGCCCGCCCGGCGGCCGCGTCGAGCCGGGTCAAGCTCGTCAGCGTCGGGCGCTTCGACGCTCCCGTCTACGTGACCGCGCCACCCGCCGACACCCGGCGGATCTTCGTCGTGGAGCAGGGCGGCACGATCCGCGTCGTGCGGGCCGGCCAGCGCGTGTCGCGCCCCTTCCTCGACCTGCGCGCCAGGGTCGTCTCGGGCGGTGAGCAGGGCCTGTTGTCGATGGCGTTCGCGCCGGACTACGCCAGGACGCGGCGCTTCTACGTCAACTACACCGACAAGAGCGGCACGCAGAGCGTCGTGGAGTTCCGGCGTTCGAAGAGCAGCCACGACCGCGCGCTGACGCGCGGCCGGCTCGTCCTGCGCTACGACGACGAGGAGGCCAACCACAACGGCGGCCTCGTCACCTTCGGGCCCGACGGGCTGCTGTACATCGGCACCGGCGACGGGGGCGGCGCCAACGACCAGCACGGCACGCGCGGCAACGCACAGAACCTCGGCAGCCTGCTCGGCAAGCTCCTGCGCATCGACCCGCGCGCCTCGCGCGGCCGGCCCTACAGCGTGCCGGCGAGCAATCCGTTCGTGAACCGGTCGGGTGCCCGCGGGGAGATCTACAGCTACGGCCTGCGCAACCCGTGGCGCTTCTCGTTCGATCGCGCCAACGGCGCGCTGTCGATCGGCGACGTCGGCCAGGGCGCCGTCGAGGAGATCGACTTCGCCGCCAAGGACGGCGCGAGCGGCGCGAACTACGGCTGGCGCCCGTTCGAGGGCGGCCGCCGCACGCCGGGCATCAGTGCCGCCGAATCGGCCTCCGACCCCGTGCGGCCGGTCATCGAGCTCTCCCACGACGACGGCAACTGCTCGGTCACGGGCGGCTACGTCGTGCGCGACAAGGGCGTGCCGGGGCTGGAGGGCCGTTACGTCTACGGCGACTTCTGCAAGGGCCAGCTGCGCTCGGCGCAGCTGGCCCCGGGCTCGGCGAGCGACGACAAGGCGATCGCCGGCGTGGCGAAGGTCGAGCAGCTGTCCTCGTTCGGCGAGGACGCGCGCGGGCGCGTCTACGTGACGTCGCTCGACGGGTCGGTCCACCGCTTCGCGGCCGGCTGACGCACGCGCTGGCGCAGTTCCGGGTGAGGCCGGGCTGCGCTCAAGCTCGCGCTCAGGCTGGGCATGCGCTACCCGCCCAGGGATCAGGTCCAGTGCCGGCGCCCGGTTTCCAGACGACGTCACGTGGTCGAGCAGTTCAGGAGGCGCGGCGCTCTGGGCGACGTGCGGGGGGCCATACGCTCTCAGCATGAGCCTGGAGCGCTTCGACGTCGCGCTCGTGCACGCCGACAACCCCGGCCCGTTCACGCTGACGGGCACGAACACGTGGATCGTCGGCCGTGACCCGTGCTGGATCGTCGACCCCGGCCCGGACCTCGACGAGCACGTCGAGCACGTGCTGGCCGAGGCCGGGCGGCGCGGTGGCGCAGCCGGCATCGCGCTGACGCACGACCACGGCGACCACGCGGGCGCCGCGGCGGCCGTGCGCGCGGGCGCCGGCGGGGTGCCCGTGGGCGCCGCACGCTGGAAGGGCGCCGACGTCGTGCTGGCGGACGGCGACGCGTTCGGGCCGCTCGCGGTCGTCTCGACGCCCGGCCACGCCACCGACCACCTCGCGTTCGTTGCGGGCAGGGTCTGCTTCACCGGCGACGCCGTGCTGGCCCAGAGCAGCGTCTTCGTCGCGCCGGACCCAGGGGCGCTGCGCGGCTATCTCGCGGCGCTGCAGCGGCTGCGCGCGATGCAGCTCGCGCTGCTCTGCACGGGCCACGGCCCGCCCGTGGAGGATCCCGCCGCGCTGCTGGATCGCTACCTCTCCCACCGCGCCGACCGCGAGCTCCGCCTGCTCGCCGCGCTCGACGAGGGCCTGCGCAGCGCCGACGAGCTGCTCGACCGCGTGTGGGACGACGCGCCCGCGAGCCTGCGGCTCGCCGCCACGGCGACGCTCATGGCACACCTCGACAAGCTCGACGAGGAGGGGCGGCTGCCGGACGGCGTGCAGCGCCCGCAGTGGCCGCCGGCGGGCGGGCTGCGGCCGGTGGTGTAGGCGCGCGGTCTCGGCACCCCTCAGCCGCCGGGTTGCGCCAACCGCTCTCGCGCGAGCACCATCGCCGCCTGCAGCGGAGTCACGGCGCGCGCGGTCGCTTCGTCGAAGATCCGCCGCATCGTGTCGCCGATCCCGCGCACGAGGCGGCCGGCGCGGCGCGCGTCGTAGCCGCCGGGCTCGAGCTCGACGGAGATGTTGATGATCCCGCCCGCGTTGACGACGAAGTCCGGCGCCCAGAGCACGCCGCGCACCGCCAGGAGCCCGGCCACGTCGTCGTCGGCGAGCTGGTTGTTGGCGGCGCCCGCGACGATCGGCGCGCCGAGCCGGGCGACGGTGTCGTGGTCCAGCAGCCCGCCGAGCGCGCACGGCGCGAACACGTCGACCGGCGCGGTCAGCGCCTCGCCGGGCTGCACCCAGCGCGCGCCCAGGCCGTCGGCGAGCGCGCGCTTGCGGGCGTCGATGTCCGTCACGAGCAGCGCTGCACCGGCCTTCGCGCACGCCGTCGCGACGCGCCCGCCGACGTTGCCCAGGCCGGAGACCGCGATCGTCCGCCCTTCGAGCGACGGTGTGCCGAAGACGCGCTCGCAGCAGACGCGGATCGCCGACTCGACGCCGAGCGCCGTCCACGGGCTCGGGTCGCCAGATCCGCCATGGCGGCGCGAGAGCCCCGTCACGTGGCTTGTCGTCGACGCGATGAGCTGCATGTCGCGCGAGGACGTGCCGACATCCTCGGCCGTGATGTAGCTGCCGCCGAGCTGCTCGACGGTGTCGCCGAAGTCGCGCAGTGCGTCCGCGCGCCTGCCGCGGCGAGGCTGCGGGCGCAGCGCGGCGGGATCCGGGGCCATGATCACGCCCTTGCCACCGCCGAGCGGCAGGCCGGCGACGGCGGACTTGAACGTCATCGCCTGCGACAGCCGCAGCGCGTCCCGGACCGCCGCGCGCGAGTCGCTGTAGTGCCACAAGCGACAGCCGCCGAGCGCGGGACCGCGCGCCGTGGAGTGCACGGCGACGATCGTGAAGCAGCCCGAGCGCCTGCCGCGGCGTACGAGCAGCGTCTCGTGGTCGAGGGTGGCGAGGTAGCGGTCGATCGCCACGACGCTACTGAAGCCCGGATCCACCGACTCTCGGCGGATCCCCGGCCCTCTGCTACGGAGCGGGCTGGACCATTGCGGCCGAGGCCGCGGGCGCCGTGGGCGGCGCGTCGGCGGGCGACGAGGTGTCGCCGCTCTCGGTCGGCGCGGTCGGCGCCTCGGAGCCGCCGAGCGGCAGCTCCCTCTTGGGCTTGAGGCCGTCGACGCCGTGGCCGAAGCCCTCCTCCTCGTCGGGAGCCGCGGCACCGCCGGTCACCGGGCCGGCCGCGCCGGCCGCCGGCAGCGCTGCGCCCGGTCGGTTCGCGCGCGTCGGCGACGGCGTGCTGCGGCGGATGTTCGCGTCCGCCGAGGCGCCGGCATCAGCGCGCGGCTTCGCGCTCGTGCTGGAGCGGCCCGCCGCCCCATGGGCGCCGCTGGTGTGCTGCGCCGCGGGCGCGCGCGCGGCCGCGGGCGCGGGTGACGCGCGCTTCGTCGCAGCCGCTCCGGCCCCGCCGCCGCCGTCCGCCGGCTCCTTGAGCTCGTGGGTGACCTCCGCGGCTCCGCCCGCGGCGAGCGCCGCGCAGCAGACGACCGCCGTCACCTTCGCCGCCGTGCCGCCGCCCGCGAGGACGGCGACCCCGCCGCCCGCGGCGCTGCTGGCAGCGCCACCGCCGGCGGCGCTGCCCAAGCCGAGCAGCTTGAGCGCCGCGGTGATGAGCCCCGGGCCCCCTGGCGACAGCGCGGCCAGGCCCGCGCGCACGCCGCGCAGCTGCGCGCGGTAGTCCGTGCACCCGGCGCAGTCGCGCAGGTGGCGCCGCGAGCGCCCGCTCGCGCGCACGCCGCGGTCAAACGAGCCGGCCAGGTCGGCGCGGATCTCCGAGCACGCCGCATCGCGCGCCTCGACGGCCTCGACGAGCCCGATCCGGGCGCGCACGAGCAGCGACTTCACCGCCTGCAGCGAGACGCCGAGCGCCTCGCTCAGCTCGGCGTAGCTCATGCCGTCCATCTCGCGCATGAGCAGCGCGGAGCGCTGCTGGTCGGGCAGCCGGCGGACGTCCTCGATCAGCTGGCGCAGGTCCTCGCGGCGCTCGGACTCCGTGATCGGGTCGTGCAGCGGCTTGCGCGAGGTCTCGAACAGGTCGACGGCCGGCGGCACCGGCTTGCGCAGGTGGTCGATGCAGCGGTTGTGCGCGACGCGGTACAGCCAGGCGCGCAGCGATACCGGCCGGTCGTTGCCGCGCAGCGAGGAATAGGCGCGCAGGAAGACGTCCTGCAGGGCGTCCTCGGCGTCCTGGCGCGAGCCGGCGAGCATCTGGCGCGAGTAGGCGAACAGGCGCTGGCGGTAGCGATCGTGGATGACGCTGAACGCGGCATCGTTGCCTGCGCGGAACAGCGCGACGAGCTGCTCGTCCGATCGCAGCCGCAGCAGGGGCGCCGTGACCGAGATCCGGTTGAGTGCGGCTGGTGCTTTGAGCGCTCCGGCCTCCATGCTTACCCACTGACTGTAACTGTACGAGAGGCCGGAAGTTGTGCGATTTCGTGCGTATGACTAGAAGTCCGCATGTGTGCGCAGCGACGCGGCCGCGACGACGAGGCCGATTCCGGCCGCCTCGAGGAGCCCGGGGACCTGGCCGAGGACGACCGCGCCGATCACCGCGGCGGTCGCCGGAAGCAGCGCCAGCAGCAGCGCGAAGCGCGCGCGCGGCAGGCGCCGCATCGCGATCTGCTCGAGCCCGTAGGGCACGACGCTGGAGGCCACGCCGACGGCGAGACACGCGGCCAGCAGCACCGGATCGACGAGCGCGGGCACCGCGCTGACGACGAGCGCCGGGGCCAGTCCGAGCGCGCCGATCGCCATCGCCAGCGCCAGCCCGTCCTGCGGTCGGATCTGCCGGTCGGCGGCCACGCGGTGGCCGAGCACGATGTACGCCGCCCAGAACGCGCCCGCGCCTGCGGCCAGCGCGAACCCGCCCGGGCTGCCGCCGAGGTGCACGTCGGCGAGCGCCAGCACGCCCACCACGCCGAGTGCCAGCGCGGCGACGTCGCGCCGCGTACGCGAGCCCAGCGCCGCCACGAAGATCGGGCCGCAGAACTCGACGGCGACCGCCGTGCCGAGCGGCAGGCGGTCGATCGCGAGGTAGAAGCAGAGGTTCATCAGCGCGAGCGTCAGACCGAACGCGGCGACGAGCAGCAGGCGCGTGCGGTTCCATGTCGTGCGCCAGGGGCGCCGCCACGCGACGAGCACCGTCGCCGCGGCGACGACGCGCAGCCACGCGACCCCCGCCGCCGGGACCGACGCGAACAGCAGCACCGCGAGCGCGGCGCCGACGTACTGCGAGATCGCTCCGAGCACGAACAGCGCCTGCGGTGGCAGCCGGTCCAGCGTGGCGGCAGCGGGCGGCGCGGCGCGGAGCACAGTCGCGAAGGCTAGGCCCACCGCATTCACTGCATCCGCACACGATCTCCAACGCAGACGGACCGCCGCGGCCTAGCATGCGCCTCGTGGAGGCTGCCAAGACCGCGACGATCGTCATCGTGGAGGACGAGGCGGCGATCGCCGACGCGCTCGCCGTGCGCCTGCGTGCCGAAGGCTTCGCCGTCGAGGTCGCTGCCGACGGCCTGCGCGCGGTCGAGCTGTGCGATCGCATCGCGCCGGACCTCGTCGTGCTCGACGTCATGCTGCCGGGCATCGACGGCCATGAGGTCTGCCGCCGCATCCAGCGCGAGCGCGCGGTGCCCGTCCTGATGCTCACGGCGCTCGACGGCGAGACCGACATGCTCGTCGGCCTGGGCATCGGCGCCGACGACTACATGACCAAGCCCTTCAGCCAGCGCGAGCTCGTCGCGCGCGTCCGGGCGCTGCTGCGGCGCGCCCAGCGCGCGGCGGAGCCCGGCTCCAAGCCGATCACGGCGGGGCCGGTCACGATCGATCCCGAGCGTCGCGAGGTGCGTCGCGACGGCCGGCTCGTGCACCTCACGCCGACCGAGTTCGACCTTGTGCACCGCCTCGCGCTGCGTCCCGGCGTCGTCTTCAACCGCGAGCAGCTGCTCGAGGAGGTCTGGGGCTACGCCGACGGCAGCGCTGGCGCGCGCACCGTCGACTCGCACGTCGCGGCGATCCGGCGCAAGCTCGGGGCCGACGTCCTGCGAACCGTGCAGGGCATCGGCTATGCCTTCGGAACCCCGACGGCGGCGCCCGAGCCATGAGCCCGCTGCAGTCGCTGGGCTCGCTGAAGCTCAAGCTCGGGATCGTCATCGTCGCGGCCGTCTGGATCACCGCGGCGGCGACGGTCGTCGCCGTGCGCTGGCTCGGGCTGCCGTCGATCGTCGGCGCCGGCGCCGGCGTCGCGCTCGCGCTCGCCTGCGTGCAGCTGCTCGCCCACGGGACGACCAAGCCGCTGCGCGAGATGGCCGCCGTCGCCACCGCGATGGCACGCGGCGAGCACGGCCGCGAGGTCGCGGTGACGTCCAACGACGAGGTCGGCGAGCTCGCGAAGGCGTTCAACCGGATGACGGCCGAGCTCGCGGAGACAGACCGCCTGCGGCGCGATCTCGTCGCCAACGTCTCCCACGAGCTGCGCACGCCGCTGAGCGCGTTGCAGGCGGTCCTCGAGAACGTCGTCGACGGTGTCAGCGAGCCTGATCCCGAGACGCTGCGCACGATGCTCGCGCAGACGCGCCGGCTCGGGCGCCTCGTCACGCAGCTGCTCGACCTCTCGCGCCTGGAGGCGGGCGAGCAGCCGTTCGACATGCGCCCGTTCGCGCTGCGCGACATCCTCGAGAGCGCCGCTCGCGAGGCGCGACTGCACGCGCCCGGCGACGTCGCCTTCTCGATCGACGCGCCCGCTGCGCTGCAGGCCGACGGCGATCCCGAGCGCATTCACCAGGTCGTCATGAACCTCGTCGACAACGCGGTGCGCCATTCGCCGCGGCCGGGCCACGTGGCGCTGCACGCGTCGCCGGGGGCCGATCGCACCGTCGTGCTCGAGGTCGACGACGAGGGATCCGGGATCCCGAGCGAGGACCTCGAGCGCGTGTTCGAGCGCTTCTACCGCGGCGACGGTCGCCGCGGCGCCGACGGCGGCGGCGCCGGGCTGGGCCTGGCGATCGCGCGCTGGATCGTCGTCGACCTGCACGGCGGCACGATCCGCGCCGAGCGGCGCGAGCCGCAGGGCAGCCGCATGGTGGTCACGCTGCCGCAGGCGCACGCATGAGCGCGCCCCGGCCCAGTCCGGCGCGTTTCACCGCCGCCGCCGTCTTCGCCGGCATGCTCGCCGCGGCACTGCTTCCCGGTGCCCGCGCCGGGCTGGGCTCCGTGCTCGTGGCGATCGCGCTCGCCGGCGCCGCCGCGCTCGCGGGTCGCGCGCCGCGGCGCGCGCGCTCGGCCGGGCTCGGCCTGCTGGCGCTGGCGCTCGCCGCCGCCGCGGCCGTTCGCGACGCCGGCTGGGTCGTGGCCGGCGAGCTCATCGCGGCGCTCGTCCTGGGGTCGATCGCGATGAGCGCCCCGCGCCACTGGCGCGCGACCGCGTTCGCGTCGGTCGCCGCCGTGCTGCGGATGCCGTCGGGCGGCGCCGCATCGGGCAGGCCGCCACGGGCGGACTGGCCGCGGCGCCGAGCAGCGGCGCGCTTGCGCTCGGCCGCGGCCTGATCCTGACCGGCGCGCTCGTGGCGATCTTCGGCGCCCTGTTCGCCAGCGGCGACCGCGCCTTCGCGCAGCTGGCCGGCGACGTGCTGCCCGACTCCGTGCCGATCGGCGACCTGCCGGCGCGGCTGCTCGTCTTCGCCCTCGTCATGTCCTTCGCCGGCGGCCTCGCCCAGACCGCCGCGCTCGCCGACGAGCCCGCGGGGCGCCCGCTGCTGCGCCTCGGGCGCCCGGAGTGGCTGCTGGCGCTGGGCGCGCTGAACGCGCTCTTCGCGCTGTTCGTGGCCGTCCAGCTCGCGGTCCTCTTCGGCGGCGACGCCTATGTGCGCGACAGCGCCGGGCTGACGTACGCGCAGTACGCGCGCTCGGGCTTCGCGCAGCTCGTGGTCGTGGCGGTGCTCACGCTCGGCGTCGTCGCGAGCGCGCTGCGCTGGGCGCGCAACGAGCGGGCGCGCGACGGGGCGATCCTCCGCGCGCTGCTCGGCACGCTGTGCGTGCTGACGCTCGTCGTCCTCGCGTCGGCGCTGCACCGGCTCGGCCTCTACGAGGAGGCCTACGGCTTCACGCGGCTGCGGCTCGCCGTCCATGCGCTGCTGCTCTTCGGCGGCGCGCTGTTCGTGCTCGTCATCGGCGCACTGGCCAGCGACCGCCGCGGGTGGCTCGCGCAGGCGATGGTCGTGCTCGCCGCGCTCGCCGCGCTCGCCTTCTGGGTGGGCGATCCGGATCGCCGCATCGCGACGCACAACGTCGAGCGCTACGAGGCGACCGGGAAGATCGACCTCGACTACATGTCGGACCTGAGCGCCGACGCCGTGCCCGCGCTGCTGCGCCTGCCGCCCCCGCTGCGCGAGCGGGTGCTCGGCCGACAGCCCGGCTGGCGGGCGGGGACGGGCTCGCGGCGGCGAACCTCGCCCGTGCGCGGGCGCGTGACGCGCTGGCCGCGGGCGCGCCGTAGCCTGAGCGCCATGAGGGCCACGCTCCTGGCTGCCGCAGCGGCCGCTGTCGTGTCGCTCGCGGTCGCCGGCTGCGGAGAGCCGCGCGGCAACGCGGCCGCCACCGTACCCGAGCCGCTCGGCCCGGCGCCGGCGTCCGGCGCGCGCGCGGTGGCGACGGCCGAGGTCTCGCTCGTCGACTACGCGCTCGACGTGTCTGATTCGCGCGTGCCGAAGGCCGGCCTGCTCGAGTTCGCCGCGACGAACGACGGGCTCGTGCGCCACGCGCTCGCCGTCGACGGCCCCGCCGGCACCGTCCGCACAGCCGCGCTCGGGCTCGGCGAGCGCGGCACGTTCACCGTGCGGCTGCCGCCGGGCACGTACAAGTGGTACTGCCCGATCGCCGACCACGAGCAGCGCGGGATGGCCGGGCGTGTGCGGGTGGCGGAGTGAGCGTGCGCTGAGCGTGCCTACCCGATCGCGTGCTCGACGGCCCAGCGCGTGAGCTCCGAGCGGCGCCGCAGGCCGGTCTTCTCCCGGATCCGCGTGAGGTGGTTCTGCACCGTGCGCGGGGAGATGAAGAGCGCCTTGCCGATCTCGTTGTCGGTCTTGCCCTGCACGACGAGGCGCAGGACGTCGAGCTCGCGGCCCTGCAGCGGGCGCACCGGCGACTGCTCGCCGCGGGCGGAGCTCGAGAACTCCTTGAGCAGGTGGCTCGCCAGCGACGGCGTGATGACCGAGCCGCCGCCGTGGGCCGTGATGACGGCCTGGCGCAGCTCCTCGCCGGTGGTGCGCTTGGACAGGTAGCCGGCGGCGCCGGCGGCGATCGCGTCCAGCAGCGTGCTCGCCTGCTCGCTGGCGGTCATCACGATGATGCGGATCTGCGGGCGGCTCGTGCGCAGCTTGTCGAGCACCGCGAGGCCGCCGAGGTCGGGCATCCGCAGGTCGAGAATCATCACGTCGGGCTCGAGCTCTTCCGCGAGCCGGAGGGCGTCGTTGCCGTTCTCGGCCTGCGCGATGACCTCGATCCCGGGGTCGGAGTTCAGCGCGCGCACGACACCCTCGCGCACGAGTGGGAAGTCATCGGCGACAACGACGCGAATCTTCATGTGGTTCAGGCTCCTTGCCTTGACGTGACGAGCGTGACGAGGGTGCCCCCGCCGGGCGCGTCCTCGAGCGAGGCGTGTCCGCCGACGCGCCTCATGCGGCCGACGATGCTGCCCTTCACCCCGAGCCCGTTGCCGTTCTCGGCCCCCTCGAGGTCGATGCCGATGCCGTCGTCGGTCACGGTCACGGCGGTCCGTCCGTCGCTGTCGGACTCGACCCGCACGACGACGTGCGAGGCGTTGGCGTGCTTGCGCGCGTTCGTGACGGCCTCGCGCACCGCGCCCGTCAGCGCCTCGACCTGATCGCGCGTCGGTGGCGCGCCGACCTGCCCGACGACGAGCTCGACGCGCGGGTCAAGCGACCCGGCCTGCGCGGTGATGAGCTCGAGCTCCGGCAGCAGCTCGATATGGCTCGGCGCGCCGACGCTGTCCACCCAGCGATGCAGGTCGCGCGCCGCGCCACCGACCAGGCGTGCGATGTTCGGCGCCGAGAGGCCGGTGTCGAAGCCGTCGCCGGCCACGAACTCGAGGATCTGCAGCGCGGTGTCGTGCAGGTAGCCGCGGACCCACTCGCGCTCCTCGGCGCCGGCCGGGTCGTCGAGGCCCGCCAGGCCGAAGAGCGCGCTGCCGACGTCAGGCTGCTCGAGCTCTGCGCGCAGGCGACGCGACTGGCGGTCGGCGAGCGCGATCAGGTCGGCCGGACGGGCGGTGGCATCGGCGAGCTCCTCGAGCCCGGGGATGATGTCCGTGCGCACATGCGCGAGGAGACGTTCGCGCTCGAGCGCCCGCTCACCGCCGCTGCCCGGCGGGCACGAACTCCACGCACCGCTATGATCGGCGTCCGCCGCCTGCGCCCGTCCCAGCTGCCCCAGATTCATTCACGTCCCTGCCTTCTGATCCAGACCGTCGTAGTCTGCAGAAAAGGAGTGCTTCCGGTTGCAACCTTACGCAACGGTGGCTGCGGTGGTCAACCCCAGACTGTGCGGTCTCGCGCGGCCACACGCGCCTGGGGTACCCCAGGGATAGCCGCTTTTTGCAGGAATTAAGCGGTTTCGCATGACCGGTGCGCGATCACGCAGCGCGGCCCCTCGCGGTGCTGCGGACATGCGCGACCTTGGCAAAGAGGCCGTACGTTCTTCAGACCTCGTAGCCAGGCTCCCCCGGCAGCAGGACGCGCGGCTGCGCGCCGCCCTGCACGACGCGCGGCAGGATCGGCTGCACGACGATGCCGGCGGCATGCTCGAGCAGCTCGGCGACCCGCGTGAACGGCCGCAGGCCCTCGAGCAGCTTGAGCGTCGGAAACACCAATGCGAGCTCGCCGGCGGCGTATGCGTCGACCGCTGCGCGCGGCGTCGTCCAGCGCAGATCGACACACTCCTCGCCGTCGACGTGCGGCTGTGCGCCCTGCGGCGCGCGGGCGACGAAGAAGTGCGTGTCGAAGCGCGTCTGGATCGCCTCAGGCGTGATCCAGCGGCTGTAGGGAACGAGCGTCGCGGGGTCGAGCAACGCGATGGCGGCCTCCTCGTCGAGCTCGCGCACCGCCGTCGCCCGGTGCGACTCGCCCGGATCGACGGCGCCGCCGGGAAAGACCCAGAAGCCGCCCATGAAGCGCTGCTGGGGGTTGCGGCGTACGAGCAGCAGCTCGAGGGCGCCGGTGCCGTCACGGACGAGGATGACCGAGGCCGACTGGCGCGGCTGCGCCGGCGGCCTCTGGCGCCGCAGGCTCTCGGCGATCGTGGGACGCTCCATGCTGCGAAGCTATCGCCTACCCTGCAGCGCATGACGACCGAGACCGCCACCACCCGCTGGATCTGTGAGTCCTGCGGCTTCATCTACGACCCTGAAGAGGGCGATCCCGACGGCGGTATCCCGCCCGGCACGGCGTTCACGGACATCCCCGACACGTGGTTCTGTCCGGTCTGCGGCGCGCGCAAGAAGGACTTCACGCCCTACGAGGACTAACAGCGGCTTGTTCCGTGCCGGCTGCTGAGCCACCGGATGACCGCAGCCCGCAACTGCGCGTCTCCGACGAGGATCGCGAGCGCACGGTGGTTGCCCTGCGCGAGGGCGCGGCGGAGGGACGGCTGACGTTCGACGAGCTCGCCGGGCGTGCCGAGCTGGCGTACACGGCGGTCTCGCGCGGGGAGCTCGAGCAGCTCGTCGCGGACCTTCCCGCCGCGCCGGCGGTGCGGGCCTCGCCCGACCGTCCGGAGCGCAAACGCCGCCGCTGGAATGTCGCCATCATGGGCGGCAGCGTGCGCAAGGGGCGCTGGCGGCCCGCGCCCGACCTCGTCGCGATCGCGTTCATGGGCGGCGTCGAGCTCGACCTGCGCGATGCGCTGATCGACGACGAGGACATCGTCATCACCGCCGTCGCCTGCATGGGCGGGATCGAGATCATCGTGCCGGAGGGCATCGAGGTCGACCTCGGCGGCTTCGCGTTCATGGGCGGTCACGAGTACCGCCCCGGCAGCGAGCCGGTCCGCCCCGGCACGCCGATGGTCCGCGTGCGCGGCTACGCGCTGATGGGCGGGCTGGAGGTCCGCGTCAAGCGCTTGCGCCCGAGCACCAGCACCCGGCACCTGACCCACGGGGCGTGAAGCGCCGAGGTCGTGCCTAGGTACGCCGTGGGCGGCCCCGCTAGGCTCGTCTGCGATGGACGAGGGCCTGAGGATCGGAGTTGCGGCGCAAGCGCTCGGGGTGAGCGTGGACACCCTGCGACGCTGGGAGCGCGACGGGCGGATCGTCTTCGAGCGGCGCGGCAACCGGCGCGTGCTCGCCCCGGAGGAGCTCGCCCGCGTGCTGCGCGAGCGCGGCACGAACTCCCGCTCCAGCGCGCGCAACCGGATGACGGGCGTCGTCGTCGACGTCAAGCGCGACGGCGTGATGGCGCAGATCGACCTGTCATGTGGGCCGTACCGGATCGTCTCACTGATGTCGCGTGAGGCAGCCGATGAGCTCGACCTCAGGCCGGGGCAGGCCGCGACGGCCATCGTGAAGTCGACGATCGTCGTCATCGAGCGCTCCTGATCGGCGCGCCGGAGCGACATCTACCCAGGCATCGCGGAGGTTGCCTGTGGGCTGACGCTCAGCCGGCAGTGACGATCGTGCCGACGTGCTCGCCGCGCAGGGCCCTCGTGACGTTGCCGCGCTGCAGGCCGTTGACGATCTGGACCTCCTTGACGTGCTTGGCGTTGGCCATGAGCTCGAGCACGATGCGGTCGATCGGCAGCGTCGGCAGGTCCATCGCCAGCAGCTCGGCCGCGTCCACGCGTGCGAGCAGCTGCGCCTCGCCCTCGGCGGCCGCCGCGGGGTCACACGTGTACACGCCGTCGACGTCCTTGACGTAGACGGTGCGCGCCGCGCCGTAGGCGTCGGACAGCAGGAAGACGCCGGCGTCGGTCTGGTGCGGCGGGATGCGTCCCGCGGCCGGCGGGAACTCGAAGAGCTCGTACGGCGGATAGCCGTTGGAGACCACCGCCGGGCTGGCCGACAGGTGCACCGCGAGCTGACGGGCGACGGTCGTGTGGGGGAGGTAGGAGACGCCGTCCTCGGCCAGCAGCGCCGCGACGAGATGTCCGTTCTGCTCGGCCTCGGTCGACGCGAGCGCCGCCAGCGCCCCCGTCGGCAGGCCGAGGTCCAGCGCGACGCCGAAGACGTGACGCGCACGGATCCCCGCGCCGGTCGCGATCAGCATCCGGTGGTCGGCGAAGGCACCCCGCAGCTCGTCGAGCAGCGGCAGGATCGCGTCGCGGCCGCGGTCGATGATCGAGCGCCCGCCGATGCCGACGACGTGCAGCCATGGCAGCAGGCGGATGACGGCGCGGTCCGTGGCCGGGCGGACGAGCCCGCGATCGAGCAGCGTCTGGCGCATGAGCGCCGACGGCACGTCCTTCGACGTGGACCGTGGATCGAGATCGGTCATGACGTCCTCCTGGTTGGTCGTGCGCGCTTGCGGCCGCTCATGCCGCGGAGATGATCGTGCCGACGTGCTCGCCGGCGAGGGCGCGAGTGACCAGTCCCGGCGTGAGGCCGTTGATGACCTGGATCTGCGTGGCGTGGCGGGCGTGGCGCATGAGCTCCAGCAGCGGGCGCTCGACGACGAGGTCGGGGAGGTCCATCGCGATCAGCTCGTCGACGGTGATCGACTCGATCAGCTTCGCGCCGGGATCGGTCTTCGGGTTCGCGGTGAAGAGGCCGTCCTCGTCCTTGACGTAGATCATGCTGCGCGCGCCGTAGACCTCGGCGACGAGCCAGCAGCCCGCGTCCGTGCGATACGGCGGGATCACGCCGTCGCTGGGCACGTGCTGCCACATGTCGTACGGCGGCATGCCGGCGAAGATCGCCGCGCCGGACTGCTCGAGGTAGAGGGGAAGCGCCGCGAAGCCCGACCCGCCGACGACCGGCACGCCGTGGCGCGCCATCAGGTATCCGAGGATCTGGGCGTTCTGGCCGGCGACGGCACTGCCGACGTCGGTCAGGATGCCGGTCGGCAGCCCGAGCTCGGCGGCCAGCGCGTACAGATGGCGCGCGCGTGTGCCGGCGCCCGTGCCGATCAGCAGCTGATGCTCGCGCCTGGCCGCCACGAGCTCCTCGACGACCGGGTACACCGCGTCACGACCGCGATCGATCAGACTCTGGCCGCCGATCTTCAGGACGTTGGCGTCGGGCAGGATCGCGTAGTCCGGGGCGTCATCGGTCGCCGCCAGCAGCTCGGCGTCCGACAGCGAGCGGCTCATGAGCATCGTTTGGAGCGCGCCGCGATCAGCTTCTCCCATGTCTTCTCCTTGTATAGGAAGTTCGGGACATAAGTCTGCGCGAAGTGTAGCCACAACCTCTTATTGCGCGATTGCTGCTCGGCGCCCGCACGGTGCGCCCTTGACTCTCCAGTGGCTGCAGGCCTGACGATGTCGCCATGCACGACGACGCGACGCTGATCACGATCGGAGCGCTTGCGCGGCTGACGGGCCTACCGGTCCGCACGCTGCGCTTCTACTCCGACAGCGGGCTCGTGGCACCAGCCGGCCGCAGCGAGGCGGGCTATCGCCTGTACGACGCCGACGCCGCGGCGCGCGTGGAGCTCGTGCGCACGCTGCGCGAGCTCGACGTCGACCTGCCGACCATCAAGCGCGTGCTCGACCGCGAGCTGAGTGTGGCGGGCCTCGCGCGCACCCACGCCGCCGCGCTCGACGCGCAGATCCGCCTGCTGCGCCTGCAGCGCGCGGTGCTGCAGCTCGCCGCCGCGCGCGACACGACCACCCCGAAGGAGATGACGCTCATGCACGACCTCGCCCGTATCGGCGCCGACGAGCGCCGCAACATCGTCCGCGACTTCGTCGACGAGGTCTTCGACGGCCTCGACGGCCAGACGAGCATCGCCGCGCGCATGCGCATGGCGATACCCGACCTGCCCGACGATCCGTCGCCCGTGCAGGTCGAGGCGTGGATCGAGCTCGCCGAGCTCGTGCGCGACGACGACTTCCGCCGGCGGATCCGCGCGATGGCGCAGCGCGGCGCGCAGGAGCGCGTGGCCGCTCCGGCGGGGGAGCTGGAGCGCGAGTCGTACGATCGCCTCGCCGCCGCGGTCGCCGAGCGCGCCGGCGCCGCGCTGGCCGATGGCGTCGACCCCGTCTCCGCGCAGGCACGGCCGATCGTCGCCGAGCTGGCCGGGTTGTTCGCGCAGCTGCACGGCCGCGCGGACGGTCCCGTTCGAGGCTGTCAGGTTAACTGTGTAGGCGCTTGGTGTTCAGTGTAGGTGCGGCTCCGGTGAGGTCAAGGCGTGGTGGTCAGATTGCGCTGTCGGGGACACGGTCGCCGAAGTGGATCTTGAAG
>Ga0136617_10000649_pt1 | contig 29654 bp, 30 predicted proteins | sample AntDrymUQ3222106_2_FD_129672 | JGI IMG/M metagenome (GOLD analysis project Ga0136617, IMG submission 129672) | Polar desert sand microbial communities from Dry Valleys, Antarctica - metaG UQ322 (21.06) | ecosystem: Environmental > Terrestrial > Soil > Desert | place: Antarctica: Dry Valley... | reverse complement strand
TTTTCGGCGCAGAGCGCGTGGTCAGCCAGTACGAGCGGTTCTACGAGACGGTGCTGGCCAAGGGTTAGCAGCCCGTGGCGAAAGTCTGCCTGCATTCGGCGCACGCTGCATCCCGGCTGGCGTCGTTGCTCGTCGCTCGAATATGCCCGATATTCGAGCTCCTCGCGCCTCGCCATCCGGGCGCATCGTGCGCCTCGGTGCCACGGCCGACTTCCACCACGGACTGCTAGCCCATCACGCCGTCGTCTTCTTGAAGCGCACCACCGCGGCCGTGATGATCAGCACGGTGTAGCCGGCCAGCAGCGCCGTCGGCTGCCACAAGTCGGCGATGCTCGCTCCGCGCAGGACGATCCCCCGGATGACCTCGATGAAGTACTTGGCGGGGATGACGTTCGAGATCCATCGGAACACGACGGGCATCCCGTCGATGGGGAAGACGTAGCCGCTCAGGAACACGAACGGCAGCAGGAAGAACATCGACATCTGCGACGCCTGCATCTGCGTCTGCGCGATGGTCGAGATGAGCATCCCGAGCCCCAGCACGGCGGCCATGAAGAGAAAGCCGACGGCGTACAGCTCCAGGACGGAGCCCATGATGCGGATCCCGAACAGGTAGCGCATCAGCAGCACCGTCATCGTGAACTGGAAGTAGCCGATGGCGATGAAGGGAAGGATCTTCCCGAGGATCAGCTCGGCGCGCGTGGCCGGAGTCACCTGCAGCTGCTCCAGCGTGCCGCGCTCCCGCTCGCGCACGATCGCGCTGGCCGTGAACTGGATGAGGGTGAAGGTGAGGATGATCGCGATCAGGCCGGGGATGATGAACCGCGACGTCTCCAGGTCGGGGTTGTACCAGGGGCGCACGCGCACGTCGAGGGGAAGCGTGTCGTGTTGCCAGCCCGCGCGGGCGGCGAGCGCGCGCACGGACATCCCCTGCGCGATGCCGGCCATGATGGACATGGCCTGCGACGAGGTCGTCGTGTCCGACGCGTTCACGACCAGCAGCGCGCGGGCGGGAGCCCCGCGGTGGCGGTCCTTTCCGAAGTCGCGGTCGATCACCACGCCGACCATCGCGCGCGCGGAGTCGATCTCCTCCTGCATCGCCTCCAGGGAGTCGACATGGCCGACCAGCTGGAAATAGCCGGTGGCGCTCATCTTGGCCACCAGCTCGCGGCTCTCGAAGGAGCGGCTCTCGTCCATGACGATCGTCTTCATGTCCTTGACGTCGTAGTTGATCGCGTACCCGAAGATGAGGGTCTGCATCAAAGGGACCATGACGATCATCCGCAGCGTCATGCGGTCCCGCTTCAGCTGCAGGAATTCCTTCCACGTGAGCGCCATCAGTCGATTCATGCCGTCACCAGCTCCTTCGTTCGCGCCCGCCGGCGCACCAGCGAGACGAACACGTCCTCCAGTGACGGCTCCGCCGCCTCGGTGGCGCCAAAGGCGCCGAGGATCGACTGCAGCCGCGACGCGTCGCGATCCTTCGAGACGGTGCGGACGGTGACACCGAAGAGGTAGGCGTCCTCGAGGGAAGGCTCGCCGCGCAGCCGCGCGAGAACGTCGAAGGGATCGCCCTCCGGCCGGACTTCGAGGATCCGCCCGCGAAGGTCCTGCTTCAGCTCGTGGGGAGCGCTTTCCGCGATGAGGGCGCCCTCGAGGATGAAGGCGAGCCGGTCGCACTGCTCGGCCTCGTCCATGTAGTGCGTGGTGACGAGCACGGTCATGCCGCGATCCGCGGCGAGCTCGTAGATGAGGTCCCAGAACACCCGCCGCCCGCGAGGGTCGACGCCGCCGGTGGGCTCGTCGAGGAACAGCAGCTCTGGCTCGTGGATGAGCGCGGCGGCGAGGGCGACGCGCTGGCGATATCCGGTGGAGAGGCTCTCCGTGAGCTGTCCCCTCACGTCCTGGAAGCGCAGGCGCGCGGACAGGGCTTCGATGCGCTCGCGCGTCCGCTCGCGCGCAAGCCCGTAGATGCTGCCGAAGAACCGGAGGTTCTCCTCCACCGTGAGGTCGAGGTAGAGCGAGAACTTCTGGCTCATGTACCCGAGCCGCGTCTTCCAGGCCTCGGTGTCCCGGGTGACATCGAGCCCGCCGAAGCCGGTGATCGCTCCCGACGTCGGCAAAAGCAGGCCGGCCAGCATGCGGATGGTCGTCGACTTGCCGGATCCGTTCGGTCCCAGGAAGCCGAACACCTTGCCCCGCGGGATGTCGAACGAGACGTCGTCCACGGCGGTAAAGGCGCCGAACTTCCGCGTCACGTTGCGCACGCTGATCAGCGTCGTCATGCCGCCTCCCCGGACGCGAGCACGAACACGTCCTCGAGGCTTGGGGCCAGGGGCTGGATGTTTGCCGGTTCGACGACGCCATGCAGCGCGCCGCGCACGTGATGCAGCAGCTCCGTGCCCGTTCCCCGGGCCCCGCGGGCATGAAGCGCGCTGCCGAAGAGCGACACATCGTCGACGGCGGGCATCGCGCCCAGGACCGCGCGGACTTCCAGCCGGCGGTCGGTGCGGATCTCGAGCAGCGGCCGCGCGTAGGAGGCGAGGATCTCGCGGCGCGTACCAATCGACGAGATGCGGCCGTGGTCGAGGAAGGCGATCCGCGTCGCGTACTCCGCCTCGTCCATGTACGGCGTGGAGACGACGATGGTGAGCCCGTCGTGGTGGAGGTGGTTGAGAAGCATCCAGAACTCGCGCCGGGACACGGGATCGACGCCTGTCGTGGGCTCGTCGAGCAGGAGCAGGGGCGGCTGGGTAAGGAGCGCGGCGACCAGGGCGAGCTTCTGCTTCATGCCGCCGGACAACGCGCCCGCCAGCCGGGCACGGAAGCGGTCGAGGCCGACGCGCTCGAGCAGGTCGGCGGTGCGGGCGCGGAAAACGTCCTTCGGAACGCCGTAAAGCCGCGCGCGCAGCTCGAGGTTCTCGTCCACGGACAGGTCTTCGTAGAGCGAGAACCGCTGCGGCACGAACCCGAACGAGACCGTGCCGTCCACCGCGATCTCTCCGGCAGTCGGAGTGAGCACGCCGGCAAGCAGCCGGAAGAACGTCGTCTTGCCGGAGCCGTCGGGGCCGATGAGCCCGAACAGCTCGCCTTTCTCGATGCGCAGGTCCAGGCCGGCCAGCGCGATGGTGGAGCCGAACTTCCGCGTAAGGCCCCGAGCGGTGATCATCGCCGGCTCTCCGCCGCGGCGACGGATACCTCCGCCGGCTGGCCCGGAACCAGCGGCTCCGTCCAGCCCTTGTCGAGATCGGCCTTGGCCGCGTAGACGAGGTTCACCCGCTCGCTGCTCGTCTCCACCGCCTTCGGGGTGAACTCGGCCTCGGGCGAGATCTCCGTGATGCGCGCGGCGAACTGCCGGCCCGGGAAAGCGTCCACGGTGACCGTCGCCGCGTCGCCCATCTTGACCCGGCCGAGGCGCGTCTCGGGGATGAACGTGCGCACGAAGAGGCGGTCGGCAAAGGCCATGGTGATCGCGGGCTGGCCGGCGCCCACGACCTGCCCCGGCTCGGCCAGGCGATGGACGATCACGCCATCCGCGGGAGCGCGGATCTCGCCCTCCGCGGCCACGACCCTGGATTGCTCGAGGACGACGGCGGCGCGCTCGGCATCCGCGCGCGCGGCGGCGGTCTGCTGGGGGCGGGATCCCGCACGCGCGAGCGCAAGCCGCTCCTCGCTCGCCTTCAGGGCCGCCCGGGCGCGATCGAGATCGGTCCGTGCCTGATCCGTATCGCGGCGCGCGACGATCCCCTCCGCCGCGAGCGCCGCCTGCCGGTCCGCCTCACGGGCCGCGAGGGCGGCGGCCGCTCGGCGGTCGGCGACCTCGGCGACTGCAACCGCGATGTCCTCCGTTCGGCTCCCGGAACGCAGGTCTTCCGCTCGCGCCTGCGCCGCCCGCATCCCGGCCTGCTCGCGCTCGACGGCGATCCTCGTCTCGCCGAGGTCGACGCGCACGAGCATGTCGCCCGCCTTGACGCGGTCGCCTTCGCGAACCAGGACCTCGGTGATGCGTCCGGCGACGCGCGGGCCGAGGTCGACGGTCACCGCCTCGATGCGGCCGTTCAAACGGGTGGTCTCTTCGTCCGTCGCGCGGCCGCCGCAGGCGGGCGCCAGCATCGCCGCGAGGGCGAGGAGACAGGGAACCGGGAAAGCCCGGCGAGCGCTCATCGAGAACCTCCGGTGCGTTTGCGCGTGGCCGCCGCTCGACGAGCGGGCGGGCCCGCGGGCGCGGCCTCGATACCGTGGAGAAACAGGTTGCCGACGTGGCGTGCGATGGCCGCCGGCGTCTGGTCGGCGGCCGGGAGGCCGGCGGCGGCCGCGACGCGCTTGCGGATCGTGTCCGTCGCCCGCAGGTACATGAGCGCGCCCACGAGCGTCACGTGGGTGAGAAGGGGATCGGTCGGACGGAACACGCCTTGCGCGACGCCCTCGGAAAGCACATCGCCGACGATGCGGAAGACCGCGCCCAGGCGCAGTGACATCTCCTCGGGCAGGTGGCGGCCCCCCGACGCGACCTCCCGCATCACGATCGGGATGAACTCGGGATTGCTGGTGCCGAACTCGGCCAGCGTGTCGAGGATGGCCTGGAGCTTCTCGCTCGGCGATGCCCGTCCCGCCGTGGCCTGGCGGAGCAGTCCGAGGGCGCGATCCAGGGACTCCACCAGGACCGCCGCGTAGAGCCGCGCCTTGTCGCCGACGTGGTAGTAGAGCATCGCCTTGTTGATGCCCGCGCGCTCCGCGATCTCCTCGATGCGCGCTCCGTCATATCCCTTCGCGGCGAAGACCTCGGCCGCGGCGGAGATGATCCGGCGGCCGGGATCCTCGGGCGTTTTCTGCTTGCGTTTCATCGGCGCTCCAAAGGGGATCAACAACCGTTCGGTTTAAACAACTGGTTAACTCGGACTGAAGATACGACGACCAGACCCTGCCGTCAAGCGGGTTTTCCGACCGCGCGGCGGGGGGCGGGGGCGTTCCTGTCGCGTGTTATGGTCCGCAGGAAAGCAGGATCAATGGCAACAGTGACCGTCCAATGCGACAGCTGCTCCTCCGACGAGAGCGCCGACCTCCGCCGGACCATCGAGGAGGCCTACGGCAAGGACGATGTCGTGGTCGACGTCCGCCTCTCGCGGGCCGCGGGGGTCATCACGATCGATAGCGCGGTGGAGCACAGGGCGACCGGCGGCCCCGGCGTTCCCGTGCATGCGCCCACGCCCCGGGACGCCACCGAGCGGGTGAGGCAGGCCTTGCGCGTCAAGGGCCGCCAGGTCCTCTGACCGCGGGCAAGCGGGGGCGCCCGCCGGCTTCGCTGCCGGTGGACGTCGGTCTCCTCGCCATCGCCGCCGGCGTCGTCCTCGTCGTCCTGATCGGCAGCGCGTCGCTGCGCCCCTACGACGCGCCCGAGCTCGATCCGCGGCCGATCCTGCTGCCGGTGTACCTGCTGCGATCCCTGGCCCGGTTGGGCGTCGCCTACGTGCTCGCCGTCACCCTGGCCCTCGGCACCGGCCATCTCGCCGCTCGATCGCGGTTCGCGCGCCGGCTGATCCTCCCTACGCTGGACGTGCTGCAGTCCGTGCCCATCCTCGGGTTCTTTCCGGCCGCGGTGGCGGTCTTCATCACCATCACCGGCGGGTCGGCGCTGGGCGTGGAGGCGGCCGCCGTCTTCCTCATATTCACGTCGATGTTCTGGAACCTCGCCTTCAGCGTGTACGAGACGCTCATCACGCTGCCCGAGGACCTCAAACTCGCCGCGGAGTCGTTCGGGATCCGGGGCCCCATGCGGTGGCGCCGGCTGATCCTGCCCGCCGTCGCACCGAACCTCCTCTACAACTCGATCCTGTCCTGGTCCAACGGCTGGTACTTCCTCATGGCCAGCGAGATCATCGCCGCCGGACACGCGCGCTACACGCTTCCGGGCCTCGGCAGCTACCTGGGGCAGGCAATCGCCGAGGGCCGCAACGACCAGATGATCCTCGCCCTCCTCGCGCTACTGGTCACGACCCTTGCCATGCACCTGCTGGTCTGGAGCCCGCTCGAGACCTGGGCCGAGCGCTTCCACGTCGACGAGACGGGCAATCGGCCGCGCGTCTCCCGCATCGCGCGGGTGCTGTCGCGGAGCCGGATGGTGCGATGGTTCGCGCGCCGGGCAGTGCCGCCGGTCGCGCGCTGGGCGGCGTGGAGCTGGGCGCGGCTGCTCGACCTCCCCGGGCGCTTCGGAAGCGCGGCCGCCGTAGCCAGCGGCGCGGGCGCGGTGGCGCTTTTGCTGTTCGGCGCCTGGCGGGCGGCGCAGTTCGTGTTCAGCAAGCCGCTCTCCGCGGAAGCGCGCGACATCCCCGTCAGCCTCGCCCTGAGCTTCGGGCGCGTGGCCATCGGCGTCGGCCTCGCCGTGGTGCTTGCCGTGCCGCTCGCGTATCTCACCTTCCGGCGCGCGCGGGTGCGGCAGGTCGTCCTCTCGGCGCTGCAGGTGCTGGGGAGCGTTCCCGCCACGGCTTTTTTCCCCCTGATCGCGGCGCTGATGGTCCGCTTCGGTCTCGGCATGAACCTGGGCTCGATCCTGCTCGTGCTCACCGGGACCTTCTTCTATGTCGCGTTCAACGTGCTCTCGGGCGCGGCGTCGATCCCCAAGGAGATGAACGAGGCCGCGGATGTCCTCGGCTTGCGCGGGACGACGTACCTGAAGCGGGTGTTCGTGCCCGCCATCCTGCCCAGCCTCGTCACCGGATGCGTGACGGCCTGGGGCGGAGGATGGAACGCGATCATCTTCTCCGAGTACGTCGTGGCCGCGGGGAAGCTGCATTCGGTGCGCGGCATCGGCGCCACCCTCGACCGCGCGACGTACGTGACCGGCGACCTGCAGCTCGTGACGCTCAGCCTCGTGTCGATGGTCGCGCTCGTCATCCTCGTGAACCGCGTGTTCTGGGACCCCCTGTACCAGCACGTGGCCGCCCGCTACAAGATGGAAAGCTAGGGGTGGAAGCCTACAGGTATTTCTCCAGCGCGAAGCGCCCCTTCCCGGCGAGCAGCGGGGCCCACAGGTCGCCGATCGCGCGGATGCGATCCGGCACGTTGCGCAGGTGGAAGTCCTCGATGGCGACGCCGTCCTCGACCTCGTCCCACGTGACCGGGGTCGACACCGCCGCCTTGGGATGGGGCCGCACAGAATAGATGGAGGCCAGCGTCTGTCCCCACGCGTTCTGGTTGTAGTCCACGAGCACGCGCCCCTGCGGCCGCCGGGCGACCGCGTAGACGGCGGTGACCAGCTTCGGGTGGAGCTGCTCGAGGCTGACGGACAAGCGCTTGGCGAAATCCCAGACTTCCTTCTGCGATGGCCCGCGAACGATGGGCACGTAGACGTGGATTCCGCGCGAGCCGGTCGTCTTGGCGAACGACGGCATGCCCAGCGCGTCGAGCGCGTCACGCAGGATCCGCGCCGTCTCCAGGACGCGCGCGAAGGGCACCGGCTTCGGCCCCTTCACGGGATCGAGGTCGAAGTGCACGTAATCGGGACGATCCACGTCGTCGCAGCGGGAGTACCACTGGTTGAGGTCGATGCAGCCGAGGTTCACGACCCAGAGCAGCGCGGGCAGGTCCTGGATCATCGGGAAGTCGATGACCTTGTCCGACTCGTGCTCGATGGAGCAGATCTCGATCCAGTCCGGCCGCGGAGACGGCGCGTTCTTCATGAAGAAGGACTTGCCGCTCCACCCGTTGGGGTAACGCCGCATCACCATCGCCCGGTGGCGCAGGTGCGGGAGCAGCGCCGGCGCGATGTCGGCGTAGTACTGGAGGAGGTCGCCCTTCGTGATCCCGAGCTCCGCCCAGAACGGCTTGCGCAGGTTCGTGAGGTGAACCGATTGCGCGCCCGCGCGCACCTCGATGGTGTCCATGTCACGGGGAATGGTCAGGGCGCGGACCGGCTTCTTGCCGCCACCGCCGGAGCGGGGCGCGGCGCGGGCGGCCATCAACGCGCCTGCTTGCCGCGCGGTGGCCGTCCGCGTGGCCCCTGCACCGCGCCCAGGGCGCGGCGGAGGATGCCCGGCCGCGGCGCCAGCTTCTGCGGCCGGGAGCCGTGCAGGATCGCGCCCGCGATCGGGCCATAGGAAAGCTCGCGCGCGTCGGCGGCGGCGCGCAGCAGCAGGCCGCCCCGGCTCATGTCCCCGCGTCCGACGAAGTCGGTGGGGAAGAGCAGCCGCGAGCCGAACACCTCGGTCAGCGGCTCGACGTACTTTCCCGTGGCCACGCTGCCCAGCAGGACGACGTCGCAGTCGGGGCCGACCAGCTGGAACAGCGCTTTCGCGTCGCGCACCAGCGGCGCCTTGTAACGCCGGTCGGAAAGGTCGATCGGCACCTTCGAGTATCCGAGCAGGCGCTCGAGGGTGACCAGGATGTCCGGCGAGCGCAGCCCTTCGCTGGGCGTGATGATCAACACGCCGGGCGCCCCCGCGGGCGGCCGTGCGAACACCCGGGCATACGTCAGCTTGCCGCGGAAGTAGAGGCCGGACAGGAAGCTGAACACGTCGCCGAGCCGCGCGCCTTCCGGTGTCCGCAGCTGCAGGGCGAGGTCGAATCGCGCCTGCTCGCGGAAGATGATGCGCGCGCGCTCGCCACCGGTGGACGCCGGGGAGAGCAGGAAGACCCGCGGAGTCACGGGCGGACGGCGTCGCGGAAGTCGTCCACGTCCCGCGCGTTCAGCACCTCGCCCTTGCGCACCCAGCCACGCCGGGCCATGTCCACGCCCCAGCGGAAGTTCTCCATGCCCTTCACGGAATGGGCGTCGGTGGAGATCACGAACTGGATGCCGCGCTTCCTCGCCTCGCGAATCCAACGCGGCTCCATGTCCAGCCGGTGCGGGTCGCCGTTGATCTCGACCGCGGCGCGGGACTCCGCGATGACGTCGAGGATCTCCTCCACGTCGCAGGCGAACGGCGGGCGGGTGAGCACGTAGCGCCCGAGCGCGTGCCCCCAGATCTTGAACTGCCGCTTGCGCATCGCGGTGGTGATGCGCTTCGTCATCGCCGCGGAGTCCATCTTGTGTCGGTTGTGCACGCTGGCGATGATGACGTCCAGCTTCTCGAGCACTTCGTCCGGGTAGTCGAGCGAGCCGTCGGCGTTGATGTCGGATTCCGTCCCGCGCAGCAGCTTGACCGACACCTGCTCCTGGGCGCGGTCGATGTCCTCCCACTGCTTCTTCAGGCGGTCGAGGGGCAGCCCGCCCGCGTAATGCGCGGTGGGGGAGTGATCGGTGATGGTGATGTACTTCATCCCCAGCTTCTCCGCGCCGCGCGCCATCTCGAGCACGCTGTGCTTCCCGTCGGAGTAGTGGGTGTGGCAGTGAACGAGGCCTCGCAGGTCTTCCGGCCCGATCAGGTCGTCGGGCAGCGTGCCCTGCACGGCGGCTTCGACCTCGCCTTCGTCCTCGCGCATCTCGGGCGGGATGTACGGAAGCCCGAGATGCCGATAGATGTCCTCCTCGCCGGCCAGCCGCACGCGCCGCCCGTTCTTGACCAGCCCGTCGTCGTCGAGACGGAAGCCGCGGGCCTCGGCGACGACGGCGAGCTTCGCGCGATGTCCTGCCGTTCCCGTCGAGCGATGCCACACCGCTGCGAATCGCGCCGGCGCCACGACCTCCACCCCCACGGTGATCCCGGCCGCGATGCGGACGGTCGCCGTTGACGCCGTCTTCTCGAGGACGTCGCCGACGAGGCCGAAGTCCACGGCGTGCGCCAGCGCCGCCGCCGGCTTCTTCGAGGACACCACGACGTCGATGCGCGTCACCGTCTCGCGCCGGCGCCGCAGGTCGCCGCCGATCTCCGCCTTCTCCACCGCCGCGCTTGCGCGCAGGTGCTCGAGGATGCTGTCCGCCTCGCGCGTCGCTTCGTAGAGGAGCGTTTCCTCCACGCGGTCGGCGAGGCCGCGGATGGTCTCCAGCACCTTGGCTTCCGTCTTCTCGCCGAACCCGGGCACGGCGCGCAGCCGGCCCTCTTCCGCCGCCTTCTTCAGCTCCTCGAGGCTGCCGATCCCGAGCGCATCGTGCACGGCCTTGATCTTCGGCAGGCTCAGCACCGGGCTCAGCTCCAGAACGCCCGAGGGCAGGCGCGCCTTCATCTTCTCGAGCTGATCGCTTCGGCCGGTCGTGGCCAGCTCGGTGATGGTGGCGGCGAGGGCGGCTCCGATCCCCGGCACCTCGGTCAGGCGGCCGTCACGCGCCAGCACGGTGACGTCCTCCCGCAGCACCTCGACGGCGCGGGCTCCTCGCTCGTAGGCGCGGATCTTGAAGGTGTTCGCGCCGTCGACTTCCAGCAGGAGCGCGATCTCCCGCAGCGCGCGCGCGACCTCGAACTTGTCGGCCATGGCGCGTTAGCGCGGTGCTGTGGGCGGGGCCTGGCCGGCGGCGGGCGCGATGGGGGGCAGGCCGATACGCGCCGCTTCACGGTCGACGGTGAGAACGAAGTCGTTGACCCGCGGAAGCCGGCGGCCGTTGATGAAGACGGTCGGCGTCGCGTCCACGCGCCCTTGCTTCGCCTCCTGGATCTCCGCCGCCAGCCGGTCCCGGGCGCTCGATCCGTTCATGCAGCCGCCGAGGGCCGCGCCATCGAGGCCGGCGGCGGCGGCCAGCGTCACGACTTCCTGGATCCCGGGGTTGGGCGGCGGCGCCGAGAAGACGCGATCGTGATACGCCCAGAACTTCCCCTGGTCCTGCGCGCACACCGCGCCCAGCGCGAGATTGCACGCGCCGGGATGGATCGTCCGCGAGACGTTCGGGTTGCACGACTGCTCGAGGGGGTAGTTCTTGAAGTAGAGGACGACGCGGTTCGCGGACTGCGGGATGTAGCTGCTGAACGCGCCGGCGATGGACCGGCAGTACGGACACAGGAAATCCGAGAACTCCACCACGCGGATCGGCGCCTCCGCCGGGCCCTTGAAGGGCGCGCCCTTCAGGTTGAACGCCTGCACCGGGCCCTGCTCGTACTCGCGGCTCGCCTTTTCCGCGAAGTACTGCTCGAGCTTGTGCGGGTCGTCGAGTATCTCCTGCAGGCGCCGCGACTGCTCCTGCGCGACGCGCGCCTCCTCCTGGTACCGCTGCGCATCACTCGCCGCGGGCGCGCCGGTCCCGGAGGGCGGAAGGCCGACTCCCAGCGGAGCGCCGGACGCAGCGTGCACGCCGGACCGCGCGGCAAGGGCCATGTTGAACGCGAGCACACCCGCGACGAGGGCGAGAGTCCCCAGTCCCCAGCCCGCGATGGCCACGCGTCCTTCGTTGTAACGGAAGCCGGATCCCAGGGACGCGCCGTTTCGACGGGTGGGAAGCATCAGCATGAAGGCCAGGGCGTTCACGGCGTAGGTCAGCAGGCACAGCTTGCAGAAGGCCTTGATGAGGAACAGCTGGATTCCGAGGAGGACGACGGCCGCGAGCAGCGCCAGGAGCAGCGTTCCCAGCGCGATGGCGGCCGCGGTCGCCCGCGTGTCGGGGCCCCCGAGAAGGCCGAGGGCGGACAGCAATGCGAGCGAGAGCGCGAAGGCCAGCCCGATCGCGGCCACGGGAACACCGCGCACCGCCGAATAGGGGCTGCGCGCCACGGCATCGCATCCGGTCTCGCCGCCGGTGCCGCAGACCTGGCCTACCGCCGCCGCGCCGTAGGGATCGCCGTGATGCTGCAGCAGCAGGGCCGCGGACAATCCCGTGTTCAGCAACGCGAGCAGGAGCGTGGCCACGAGCCGCCATCGCGGGACCGCCGCCCAGGTCGCCCTCGAGGGCACGCGGGCCGTCGTCTCGACGTCCGCGACCGGCGCCTGATCCCGTTGCCAGAACTTCCGCATCCCCTGTATGTAACATGATTGCGCGCGAACGAGCATGATGGCCACGCAGGAGCGGTTCGGCGACCGGCATCCGCATGTCGTGATCGTCGGTGGGGGGTTCGCGGGGCTCTCCGCCGCGCGCGCGCTGGCCAGCGCTTCCGTCCGCATCACGCTCGTGGACCGCCGTAACCACCACGTCTTCCAGCCGCTGCTGTACCAGGTCGCCACGGCAGGGCTGGCGGTTCCGGACATCGCGGCCCCGATCCGCCACATCCTGCGGAGCCAGCGCAATGCCCGCGTGATCCTGGGCGAGGTCTCCGGCTTCGATCTGCGCGCCCAGGCGGTGACGCTGGCGGACGGAGAGATCCCGTACGACTTCGCGCCCGTGGCCGCGGGGGCAGGCCATTCGTACTTCGGCCACGACGACTGGGCCCGGCACGCGCCCGGACTGAAGACGATGGAGGACGCGGTCGAGATCCGCCGCCGCGTGCTGCTCGCCTTCGAGCACGCCGAGCGCGAGGAGGACGAGGCGGCCCAGCGTGAGTGGCTGACCTTCGTCGTCATCGGTGGCGGTCCCACCGGGGTAGAGCTGGCCGGCGCGCTGACCGAGATCGCGCGCCATACCCTCCGCGGCGAGTTCCGGCGCATCGAGCCGCGCTCCGCGCAGGTCATCCTCCTCGAAGGCGCGGACCGCGTCCTGCCTCCGTATCCCGCGGAGCTCTCGGACAAGGCACGGAGACAGCTCGAGCGGCTGGGTGCGCAGGTGCGCACGGGTGCGCTGGTTACCGGGATCGACGAGCACGGCGTGCAGCTGGGGCAGGAGCGCATCGCCGCGCGAACCGTCCTCTGGGCCGCCGGCGTGGCGGCCTCGCCGCTCGGGCGCATGCTCGGCCCCGTGGATCGCGCCGGCCGCGTGCGGGTCGAGCCCGATCTCACGGTGCCCGGCCATCCCGAGGTGTTCGTCATCGGGGACCTGGCCGCGGTGACGCACGACGGCAAGCCGGTGCCCGGTGTCGCGCCGGCCGCCACGCAGATGGGCCGCCACGCCGCGCGCAATATCCTCCGGATGATCGGGGAACAGCCGCGCCGTCCCTTCCTCTACAAGGACAAGGGATCGCTGGCGACGATCGGTCGCCAAGCCGCCGTGGCCGAGATCGGGGGTTTCCGGCTCTCCGGGCTCGTGGCCTGGCTGGCCTGGCTGGGCATCCACATCTTCTTCCTCATCGGATTCCGGAACCGCGCGGTGGTGATGTTCGAGTGGACCCTCGCGTACCTTACCTACGCGCGCAGCGCGCGGATAGTGCTGGAGAAGCCCGCCGCGCGTCAGTGAGCTGGGGGGTGCTGCGCCGCACCCCCCAGACCCCCCGCGAGTCGCGCCGAAGTGAATCCGTCGCTCCTCGCTGCTGTGGCTTATCCTTGATCGTTGCGCTCAGGGCATTGCCGGAGGATCCACATGATTGAACGCCGCGTCGTGTCCGCCGTGCTGCTGGCCGCTCTCGCCGTCACGCCCACGATGACGTTCGCGCAGGCGACCCCCGGCTTCGACGTCAACGCGCTCGACCAGTCGGCGAATGCATGCACGGACTTCTACCAGTTCTCATGCGGGGGATGGCTGGCGCGCAACCCCGTGCCCGCGGACCGCGCGCGGTGGGGGCGCTTCGACGAGCTGGCGGAGCGCAACCAGGCGGCGTTGCGGGGCATCCTCGAGAAGGCGCAGACGGCGACGGCGGACCGCCAGATCAGCGACTACTACACCGCGTGCATGGACGAGAAGAGCATCGAAACGCTGGGACTGAAGCCGGTCAAGGCCACGCTCGACCGGATCGCGAGCCTGAAGAGCAAGGCCGATCTCGCCGCCGAAGTGGCACGTCTCCACGGGCAGGGGGTCGACGTCCTCTTCGGATTCGGCGCGCAGCAGGACTACAAGGACGCGACGAAGGTGATCGCGGCGTTGGACCAGGGCGGGCTCGGCCTGCCCGACCGTGATTACTACCTGAAGGACGACGCGCGGTTCGCGGACGTCCGCAAGCATTACGTCCCCCACGTCGCGCGGATGTTCGAGCTCGCCGGAGAAAGCCGCGAAGCGGCCCTCCAGGCCGCACGGGACGTCCTGGCGATCGAAACCGCGCTGGCGCGCGCGTCGCTCGAGCGTGTGAAGCGCCGCGATCCCGCGAACCGCTACCACCCCACGGCGAAGACGGACCTGCTGGCGACGACGCCGGCGTTCGGCTGGGAGGAGTACTTCGCCGCGGTGGCCGCGCCGCCGATGAAGGACCTGAACGTGATCTGGCCGGACTTCTTCAAGGGGCTCCAATCCGTGCTCGCGGAGACCGAGCTGGGCGCGGTGAAGAGCTACCTGCGCTGGCATGCCCTGCACAACGCCGCCCCGCTGCTGCCCGCCGCGTTCGTGAACGAGGACTTCGCCTTCTTCGGGAAGACCCTGACCGGTGCGAAGGAGCTCCGGCCGCGGTGGAAGCGCTGCGTGCAGATGGTCGATACCCACCTCGGGGAGGCGCTGGGCCAGCGCTACGTGGAGGCGACCTTCGGGGCCGAGGGCAAGGAGCGGATGTCGAAGCTGGTGACCGCCCTCGAGCACGCGCTCGAGAAGGACATCCGCGAGCTGCCGTGGATGACCGAGCCCACGCGCAAGCAGGCGCTGGCCAAGCTGGCCGCGATCACGAACAAGATCGGATATCCCGAGCGCTGGCGTGATTACCGAATGATCAAGGTCGCGCGCAACGACGCCCTCGGCAACGCGGAGCGGGCCGAGGCCTTCGAGCTGCGGCGCCAGCTGGGCAAGATCGGCCAGCCCGTGGACCGCGGCGAATGGCTCATGACGCCGGCGACAGTGAACGCGTACTACATGTCGCTGCAGAACAACATCAACTTTCCGGCCGGCATCCTGCAGCCGCCCTTCTTCGAGCGGTCCATGGACGACGCCGTGAACTTCGGCGCCATCGGGTCGGTCATCGGCCACGAGCTCACCCACGGCTTCGACGACTCGGGGCGAAAGTTCGCCGCCAACGGCGACATGGCGGATTGGTGGACGGCGGAAGACGCGGCCGAGTTCGAGAAGCGCGCCGCGTGCTTCGTCGACCAGTACGGCTCGTACACCGTCGCCGGCGGGGAAGTGAAGCTTTCCGGCAAGCTGACCCTCGGGGAGAACACGGCCGACAACGGCGGCGTGCGCATCGCGCACATGGCGTTGATGGACACTCTCGCCGGCACTACGGTGCCGCCGCGTGACGGCTTCACGGCCGAGCAGCGGTTGTTCCTGGCCTGGGGACAGATCTGGTGCCAGAACGAGACCGAGGAGAGCTCCCGGCTGCGCGCGCAGACGGATCCGCATTCGCCCGGCCGCTATCGCGTGAACGGCGTGGTGTCGAACATGCCCGAGTTCCAGAAGGCGTTCGCGTGCCCCGCCGGGGCGCCGATGGTCCGCGAGAACCCTTGCCGGGTGTGGTAGAAGAGAAGCCATGGCACTCCATCGAAGCCGTCGCAGCAAGATGATCGCCGGCGTTTGCGGCGGCCTGGCCGAGACGCTGGGCTGGGACCCGACGATGATGCGCCTGCTCTACGTGCTGGTCTCGATCCTTTCCGCGGCCTTCCCGGGGATCATCGTGTACCTCGTGCTGTGGGTCGTCATCCCGGAGTCGCCGGCCGTCTAGGCCCCGGAAACCGCGTGGCCGAGCATCGCGTCGTCTATCGCCGGAGCGCGAGCGGCGACTGGGTGGCGAGCGTGCCCGGCCGACGCCGGTTGCGGGGGCAGGGACGCACCCTCCGCCAGGCCCGGCAGCGCCTTCGCTCGGCGCTCGCGCGGCTGGTCGAGGATCCCTTCGAGATTGATTTCGTCGAGGACGTGCGCCTGTCGCCGCCCGCGCGCGGCCTGCTCGTTGCGCACTGGAAGGCAAGGCGCCGTGTCGAGCGCGAGACGGAGCTCGCCGATCTCGCCTCGAGCAAGGCGCTGGCCTCGCTGCTCGCCCTGAGGCTCAATATCAAGGACGTGGGCGACCTGCTCGGACTCTCACCGCAGAAGCTGGTCCGTTTGAAGAAGCGTCTCGCCGCCGGCTGATGCCCGAGCTCCCCGAAGTCGAAGCCGCGCGCCGCCGCCTCGAAGCGGGCATCGTGGGGCGCAAGATCGTCTCCGCGGAGGCGATCCACGACCCCGTCGTCTTCCGCGGCATCACCGGGCGTCGCCTCGCGGCGGCGCTGGTCGGGCGGCGCGTGAAGAGCATTCGGCGCAAGGGGAAGCACCTCTGGTTCGAGCTCGATCGGCGCCCCTGGCCCGCCTTCCATTTTGGGATGACGGGATCCTTCGCGATCTACGACGCGCCCGACGAGCGCCCGCGGTTCTGGCGGCTGGAAGTCGTGTTCGCGGGCGGCACGCGGATCGCCTTCCGCGACCCGCGGCGATTCGGCCGCATCCGGCTCCAGGACGATCCGGCGAACGAGCCGCCGATCTCGCTCCTCGGCGCCGATCCGCTACTCGAGCCGCCGTCGGCGCGCGACCTCCGCGGCCTGCTGGCCCGCCGCCGCGCCCCCCTGAAGGCCGTGTTGCTGGACCAGTCGGTCTTCGCCGGGGTCGGCAACTGGGTCGCGGACGAGATCCTTTATCAAGCGCGTCTGTCGCCCATTCGTCCCGCGTCGTCGCTGACCGCCGCCGAAGTCGGCCGCCTGCGGTCCGGCCTTCTCTCGGTCGTGAAGCGCGCGGTCCTCGTGGAGGCCGATTCCGATCGCTTCCCGCGCGCGTGGCTGTTCCATACCCGCTGGGGCCGCACGGCCGGCGCGATCACGTCACGCGGCGAAGCCATCACCCACGCCACCGTCGGCGGCCGCACGACAGCCTGGGTCCCGACCCGGCAAAAATGACGGACGGCCGCTGCGGGGAGTCGCACTACGCGGGGCGACGCGCGTACGGGAATTCAACGCCCCGCTCCGCGCGCTCCCCTTCGCGGCCGTCCGATCGTTGCTTCAGGTCCTTCTGCGTTGGCGGCCTCTCTCCGGCCGTTCTCTGTGTCTCTGTGTCTCTGTGGCTCGAGACCTGATTCAGGACCCGGCAGCGCCCGTCACGGCGCTCAGAACTTGAGGACGATGCCCCCCGTTCCGCGCCAGTAGCTGAAGTCGCCGAAGTCGAGGTCGAACTCGTTGTCCGGCTCGGCATCGCCGATGTTCCGGAAGTACCGGACGTCGCCCCGGATGCCGAAGTTGTCGGTCAGGAACCCCATCGCGCCGACGCCGCCCGTCACGCCGAAGTCGTTCCGGTCGATGTCGAACACGTCGTCCGAGTCGGAAGCGTCGAAGCTCGTCTTCATCAACCCCCCGCCGACGCTCGCGTAGATGCGCCCGCGGTCTTCGGCGAAGCGGGTGCCGAGCAGGATGTTGCCCATCAGCGTGCCGAGGTTGTTGTCGAAGCCGAACTGGTCGCCGCCGAAGAAGTCCGACGTGTACGCGCCTTCGATCTCGAAGCCGAACGGCCCGTCGCCCATGAAGGTCAAGGCGCCTCCGTAGGTGGTGGCGGAATCGTCGAGGTCGCCGCCGAACACCTTGCCGGCGTGGGCGGAGATCATCGTGTCGGCATGAACGGCGGGTGCAGCCGCGGACGCGAGCACCATCGCCGAGAGGGAAAGGATGCGGATGTTCATTGAGGTGGATCTCCCGTGGGCCGCCGGCGACGCGCCGGAGGCAACCCTGCGCTAGTTAGCAAGAAGGGTGCCGTTATTGCCCGCAATCGGGGCATGTCGGTCCGTCGAGTGACCGCCCGCACCGGTCACAGGTCTCCGCATCGCTCTCGTCCCCCACGATGAGGCCGCACTCCGGACACTCAACCGCGCCCGCTTCGACGGGCGTGTCGCAGGCCGGGCAGGCGCGCGGACCCGCGCCAGGCTCACCGCCGCTGTCCACCAGCAACCCGAGCAGCGCGAGCGCGCGGTCACAATCTTTTGCCGTGACGAGCAGGCGATATCCCGATGCGCGAGCCGGGCGTAGCCGGAACGGGATGCCCGCCTCGACCAGATGGTCGGCCGATTTTGTAAGGTCGGTGGCCTTCTCCGCGTGCAGCACGGACTCCGTGAAGTCGGTCTCGGGGCTGTCATCGTCTTCGGTCTCCGCCTCCGCGGTGCTGGCCGACGATCCCGCCGCGCCGCCGTCGTGGCGATCCTCGAGTCGGCCGCCGCAATCGGCGCAGGTGGTGATGTCCGGACGGTACTCCTCGCCGCAATCGACACAGACGCGTACGTGCATGTCCCCTCCCACGGCGTTTGGCTGCACAGTATAGAGAGGATGTCCGGGGCCCGCCGTGGAGTCGCTCTCGTCATCGCACTCCTCGCCCACTCGGCGTGCGCGACCCCCTCGCGACCATCCAAGGAAGCTTCACCTCCCGCGCCCTCGCCGTCGCCGATCCTCGGGTGCAGCGTCCCTCCGGGCGTGTTCAACGAGAATTGCTCCGCGGCGACGCCGACCTTCTATGGCGACGTCGATCGCGCGATCGAGGCCCTGCTCGTCGCCGCCCCCGAGATGTTCGACCTCCGCCGCACGCGCGGGTGCCCGCGCTGCTTCCTCGTCGTCGATCCCGATCGGTTCACGCGGGATCTGGTCGCGCGCCTCGAGTCGACGGGCCTGTGCGCGTTCTACGACGGGGAGGAGCTGGGGGTGAAGTCCAGCAACGACTTCAACGACCAGTTCGACGTCCTGACCTTCGAGATGTTCCTGCGTCGCGAGAACGGCTCGTACCGGACCACCTGTCGCCCCGCCTGGTTCTGAAGCGCGGATGTCCCGGACGCTCCCCGCCCTGCGCGCGCACCTCGACCTCATCCCGTCGCCCTTGCCCGAAACACCCGGCCTCGTCATCCGCGATCCGTTCCGGTACGCCGACGCGATGCTGGTCCTGCCGCCGCCGCTCATCCCCTGCCTGATGCTGTTCGACGGCGCTCACGACGAAGGCGATCTCCGCGTCGTCCTCTCGCGCATCACGGACACGGTCGAGGTGGGAGATATCGCCCGGCACCTCGTGGACACGCTGAGTGGCAGCGGCTTTCTCCAGGACCCGGTCTTCGAGCGCCTGCGCGACGATCGCCACCGCGCGTTCGCCGCCGCCGAGCGCCGTGAGCCGGTCCACGCCGGATCGGGATATCCGGACGATCCGGGCGAGCTGCGCGAGTGGGCGGCGCGGTGCCTCGCCGAGGGTCCGTCGCTGCCCGCGGACGAGGGAACACTCGTCGGCATTGCCGCGCCCCACGTCAGCCCCGACGGCGGCTTGCGCTCGTACGCGGCCGCCTACGGCGCCTTGACGCCCGACCTTGGCGATCGCACGTTCGTCATCCTCGGGACGTCGCATTACGGAACGCCGGGGCGGTTCGGCCTCACCCGCAAGCCATTCGCGACGCCGTTCGGAACCACCACCGTCGACACCGCGCGGATCGACGCGCTGATCGCCGAGGGCGGACCATCGGTCGCGGCCGAGGATTATTGCCACGCGATGGAGCACTCCATCGAGTTCCAGGTGGTCTTCCTGCAGCACCTCTATGGCGCCGGCGTGCGCATCGTGCCCATTCTCTGCGGGCCGCTCGGGGCCGGCGTCCGACGTCCGCCGCCCGCTCGGGACGCCGACACGCAGCGGTTCCTGGATACGCTGGCGAGGGTGTGCGCTTCACCTGGCGAGGTCATCTGGGTGGCGGGGATCGACATGGCGCACGTCGGCGAGAGGTACGGCGACGGAATCGCCGCCTTTGCCGATGAAGGGCCGATGAAGGACGTCGCGGTCCAGGATATCGCCCGCTGCGAGCGGATCACCGCGGGCGACGCGGACGGGTTCTGGACCCTGATCGACGTCGACGGGGAGGGCGATCCCCTGAGCTGGTGCGGCTCCTCGGCAACGTACGCGCTCCTGGCCGCGGCCCGACCTCGCCGCGGAGTGATGCGCCACTACGAGCAGTGGAACATCGACCCCGGCAGCGTCGTGACGTTTGCCGGAATGGCGTTCTATCGTTAGTGGTATCCTGTCGGCTTTCGCGAACGCGGACCCGCGTTTCCGTTCCCCTTATCGGAGGTCGCCTTGCTCACTGCCGCCTTGCTCGTCCTCGCCGCCGCCTTCCAGGTCGGGCCCGCCGCAACCGGTTCCCCGGCGCCGTCTGGAGCACCCCTGGCCATCCTGGACGGGCAGCCCATCACCGCGAGCGACATCGAGCCGATCGGCGGCGCGAACCTCACCAACGCGCGCCTGCAGTGGTACACCGCGCAGCGCGGCGCCGTCGAGGAGGCGATCACCCGCCGGCTCCTGGAGAAGGAAGCAAAGGCCCGCAACATCAGCGTCGCCGAGCTCCTGAAGGCCGAGGTCGAGTCCAGGATCACTCCGGTGACGCCGCAGGAGCAGAAGTCCTTCTACGACGCGAACAAGCAGCGCTACTTCGCGAACGTCCCCGAGCCGGAGGCGCTGAAGCAGATCGAGATGGGGCTCGGCCAGCAGCGGATGCAGCAGCGCCGCGCCGAGTATGCCCAGTCCCTGCGCGCCAGGGCCAACGTCAGGATGCTGCTCGAGCCGCCCCGCGCGGTGGTGAGCGCGGACGACGATCCGGCCAGGGGACCCGCCAACGCCCCGGTGACCATCATCACGTTCTCCGACTTCCAGTGCCCGTACTGCTCGCGCGTGAACCCCACGCTCGCGCGGCTGAAGGACCGCTACGGCGATTCGATCCGCGTCGTGTTCCGCGACTTCCCGATCCTCCAGATCCACCCGCAGGCGGCCAAGGCCGCCGAAGCCGGCCAGTGCGCGCACGACCAGAACAAGTTCTGGGAGATGCACGACCTGATGTTCGCGGACCAGCAGAAGCTCGACGTCCCGAGCCTGAAGCAGCACGCGGCGACGATCGGCCTCGACGCCACCGCGTTCGCCACCTGCCTCGACACCGGGAAGTATGCCGAGGAGTGGAAGAAGGACTCCGAGGACGCGCAGGCCGCCGGCGTGCAGTCGACGCCGGCGTTCTTCATCAATGGGCGTCCGGTCGTCGGGGCGGTTCCCTACGAGCAGTTCGCCGACGTCATCAACGAAGAGCTGGTGCGCGCGAACCGTCCCGTCCCGCCCGAGAAGCCCGCGGCCGCGACCCCGACCACGACCAACTAGCTCGCGGGCCGGAAAAGCGATCGGGCGGTGAGCTGGGCGTGATCGAGCCCCGCCGCCCGATCGAGCAGCTTCAGCGTCGGCGGCAGGTCGGCGCGGAACCGCCACTCGTCGGCCCGGCCTCCCATTTCCCGGAACCCCGCTTCCCATCCGTCCCACCACGGCGACACGCCGCGGGCCAGCGGCTCCACGATCAGCACGGCGCCTTTGTGGCCGACGAGGCGCGTCTTCAGCGCGTCGCGCGCCGCCGTCTCGAGCTCGTTGACGGTGAACGCGGCCACGACCGCCGTCTCGGCGCCGCCCAGCGACATGCGTTGCAGATCGCCTTTTCTTGCCCGCCCCTCGAGACCCAGCCGCGAATACGTCCATTGCGCTTCGCCGGTCGCCCAGGCGTTGACGTCGACGCCGTCGATCGCCGGCTTTGGTGCGCATTCGACCGCCCACGCCGCGCCGGCCACGCCCGTTCCGCAGCCGAGGTCGACGATGGTGCGCGGGGGCGGCCCGCTAACGCCGAGGCCGCGGACGATCGAACGGATGAGGAGGAAGTGGAGGGGGCCGTAGAAAAGCGCGAAAGCCGCCCGCTTTCCCGCGCTGTCCAGGGCCTTGCCTTCACCCAGCTTCCCGCGGCGCTCCACGTAAAGCGAAGACAGGGCCTGCAGCGCCTTGCGCACCTCGCGGAACTCGAGCGTCTCCATGTGCCGGCGCTCGAGGGCGGAGAACCAGTCGGGGAAGGGGTCGGTCACGCCTTGAGCGAGAACGGCGTGAAGTCGGTCCCGCGGTCGTAGAAGTCCTCGCCTTCGGCGCGCTTCAGGAAACCCACGATGCGATAGGTGAAGGGCGTCATCATCGCTTCCCAGCCCACCTTGACGAGGTAATTGGTGAGCATCACCGTGACCACCTGCCCGGTAGTCCACACGCCGAGGAACGCCAGCGGATAGAAGATGAGCGAATCCACGGCCTCGCCGGCGATGGTGGAGCCGATGGTGCGCGCCCACAGGAACCGCCCTTCGGTCGCGATCTTCATCTTGGCGAGGACGAACGAGTTGGTGAGCTCGCCCGAGAAGTACGCGATCAAGGAGGCGAGCGCGATGCGCGGCGTGCCGCCGAACACCGTCTCGAACGCAGCCTGGTGCGGCCACCCCTCGGCCGGCGGGAAGGCGAGCACGATCGCGCTCATCAGCGACGCGAACAGCAGCGCGCCGAATCCCGCCCACACGACCTTGCGCGCGCGAGCGTAGCCGTAGACCTCGGTCAGGATGTCGCCGAAGACGTAGCTGATGGGGAAGAAGAGGACGCCGGCTCCGAAGGTGAACCCGAACAGCGTCGCGAGCTTGCTGGCGCCGATGAGGTTCGCGCACAGGAGAACGGTGACGAACGACGCCATCACGAGGTCGTAGTAACGGTATGCGCGGCCGGACCTGCCGGCGGGAGCGGGCGACGCCATTGGCGCCGCAGTCTATTCCATGTGGGTTCGCGGGATTACCGGCCGGGCTTGCCGCTGGAGGACCATTGCCGAAGGGAGGTGGACATGCGTGCTCTTTCCATCGGGATCGCTGTCTGGGCCGTGGTCGCGATTTCGGCTTCGGCCGTGCGGGCCGACGACCCGCCGGTCGCGCGCGCACCGGAAACTTCGATCGAGGTCGCCACCGGGACGGGGCTCATCAGAGGCGCCGGGATATCCGCGGCGGTCGCGCGTGAGATCCGGCCCTGGGTCAGCGCGACGGCGAACGCCGAATGGGGTCAGCGCCCATGGATCTGGGGCGGGTCGTTTCCCGACCTCGACGTCGACAAACGTCTGGGATACCTGGGCGGCGGCGTGCGACTTCGCCTGTTTCCGAAAGCGCGCGCGGCGAACTACGTGACGATGGGCCTGGGCGCAGGACGTCTCAGCTTCCCGGGCTCGTCGATGCGCGCCGAATGGCACATGGTTCCGTGGACCGGGATCGGCATGGAGGTGCGTCTGCGCGGCGGCGTTCATGTCGGAACGGAGTTCCGCATCGCATTCCTGCGTCGCGACGGCGTGCTCGAAGGTGAAGGGGGCTTGCCGCTGCGCGTGAACGTCCGCGTCCCGCTGGGGAAGGACCCATCGTAACCTTCGGCAGCTTCATCGCGCGGCCGCTGTTGTTCATCCTCTGGGTCTTCCTTCTCTGGGGGACTCTCTACGCTGCGGCCCTCGCTTACGCGATCGTGGTCGAGGGACCAGTCGCCTGGCACCGGCCGCTGTCCGGCGACGATCCGATCGGCGGCGCGCTCAATCTCCTCGCCGCTGCGCTTGCGATCGTCGTGTGGCTGGCCGTCGGTGTGGGCCTCGCCGTCAATCGGCGCGCGCGTTGACGATCCGACCCGATCGGCCGGGAGACATGGCCGCGGTGCGCACCGTGAACGAGCAAGCGTTCGGCCAGCCGGCGGAGGCCGGCCTCGTCGAGATGCTGCGCGCGTCGTGCGGCGAAGCGCTGTCGCTGGTTGCCGAAGACGCCGGCGTCGTCGTGGAGGGCGACGCGGGACGAGTGGCGGGCATGGGCCTCGCCCCCCTGGCCGTCCATCCCGACCGCCAGCGTGAAGGCATCGGCTCGCGGCTCGTCGAGCGGGGCCTCGAGATCCTCCGTGGCCGCGGCTGTCCCTTCGTCGTCGTCGTCGGCCATCCCGGGTACTACCCGCGCTTCGGTTTCGAGCGCGCTTCCGCGCGCGGCCTGTCCAGCCAGTGGCCGGGCGTGGACGATGCAGCCTTCATGGTCCGCGTGCTGGACCCGCCCGCGATGACGGGCGTGTCGGGCGTCGCCCGGTACAGGGAGGAGTTCGACGCGTTCGCGTAGGGATATCCTTCCTGTGCATGTCGACGACGACCGGCCAACGGAGGTGTCTCGTGCCGCGGTTCCTGCCCGGCGTCGCCTTCCTGCTGTTTGCATTCGCGGCGCCGGGCCGCGTTGCGCTCGCGCAGCAAAGCCCGCTCCCCATCATCGACATGCACTTGCACGCGCGGACCGCGCACCACTACGGTCCGAACCCGGGGCCGCTGTGCGCGCCGGTGGACAGGATGCCGGTCTGGGATCCGGCAATTCCGTTTGCCGATGCGCTGGAGAAGTCAGCCCCGCCCTGCAGGTTTCCGGTCGCTCCTGCCGCGACCGACGCCGACGTCCTGGGCCAGACGATCGCGGTGATGAAGCGGCGCAACATCATCGGGATGCTGGGCGGCCGGCCGGCCTTGGTCGCGAAGTGGATGGCTGCCGCGCCCGGGCGCTTCATTCCCGGCCTGGATTTCCGCCTTGATCGCGATGGCGGCACGGCATCGGCGGTCGGGAATCCGAAGGACTTCGAAGCGCTTTCGCCGCAGGCGATCCGGGAGCTGCACCGCAAGGGATCGCTGGCCGTTTTCGGCGAGGTCCTGAATCAATACGGCGGGATCGCGCCGGACGACCCGCGGATGGAGCCGTACTGGGCGCTGGCGGAGGATCTCGACGTCCCCGTCGGAATCCATCTCGGCCCGGGCGGCCGCTCAGCCGGGAAGAGATCGCGCGGCACCACGGCCGGTGACGGGGGAGCAGGGTTGGTGGGCGCTGTAGGACTTGAACCTACGACTTCCACCGTGTGAAGGTGGCACTCTACCGCTGAGTTAAGCGCCCGGCGGAGGCAAGGAGCAGTCTAACGGCGGCCCGCGCGGCCGGTCAAGCCTCGCGCGGCGTCACTACCAGGGCGACGGAGACGGCGCGGGCAGGGGGCCGAGCGAATCGTAGGCGGGCGCCCCGCCGCCGTGCCACGAGCACATTTCCTGCGGCTCCGTGCCCGCGATGAACGACTCGTCGATGGTCGTCGGGCAGAAGGGCGTCGCAAGCAGGCCCGTGCCGCGGTCGATCTTCACGGAGACGATGTTGGCCGCGGGCGCGGCGAGCTTCTGTCCATTCGATCCCGCCTGCGCGGCCTTCATGAAGTCGACCCAGATGGGGACGGCGGCCTTGGAACCGGAAAGGCCCGTGGGCGTGTTGTCGTCGAAACCGACCCACACCACGACCAGCAGGTCGGCGGTGAAGCCGGCGAACCACGCGTCGCGCAGGTCGTTCGTGGTGCCGGTCTTGCCCGCGGCGTCGGCCGTGAAGCCCATCGAACGCGCGGCGGCGGCAGTGCCGTTGTTGAGCACGCCGCGCATCATGTTCACCACGAGGTAGGTCGACTCCGGCCGCGCCACCCGCGCCGGCGCAGGCAGGTTCTGCGGCACGCTGACGTTGCGCTCGTCGACCACGCTCAGGACGGTGGTCGGCGACACCTTGAGGCCGCCGTTGGCGAGGATGTTGTACGCGGCAGCCATCTCCAGCGGCGTGGCTTCGAAAGAGCCCAGCGCGATCGCCGGATACGGCTTCACCTCGCCGCCCATGGCCATCTTCTGGTTCCACAGCTTGGCCACGCGGTCGTAGCCGATCATCTCCGCCACCTTCACCGTGGCGACGTTCAGGCTGTGGGCCAGCGCGGTGCGGAGGGTCACGTACCCCTTGTAGGTGTTCTCGTAGTTCTGCGGCGCGTATTCCTGCCGGCCGAAGAAGAAGACGGTGGGTGCGTCTTCGACCACCGTGGCCGGCGTGATCGGCGGCAGCGATGGATCGTCGAACGTGGCCTCGAAGGCGGCGAGGTACACGAAGGGCTTGAAGGTGCTGCCCGGCTGCCGGCGCGCGGTCGTCGCTCGGTTGAACTGGCTGCTCGCGTAGTCGCGCCCGCCGACGAGGGCCAGCACGGCGCCCGTCGAAGGCTCGATGGCGATGAGCGCGCCCTGCAGCGGGCCCTCGGTCTTCTTGCGCTTGATCATCTTCTCGACGCGCTCGAGCCCCTGGGCCAGCACCTGCTGGGCGAGGTTCTGCAGCGGCAGGTCGAGGGACGTGTAGACGGCGAGGTTCTGCGTGGCGAGGTCCTTCTGCTCGAACCGCTCCGCGAGCTGTGTCTTCACGAGGTCGATGAAGTACGGCGCCTCGCTGCGCTCCAGCGATGCCGACTTGACCTCGACCGGCTGGGCGATGGCCTCCGCCGCCGCTTCCGGGGTGATGAACCCGGCCTCCTGCATCGAGCGCAGGACGACGTTGCGCCGCTCGGTGGCGCGCTTGGGGTGCCGGTAGGGGTTGTACGGATTGGGGGACTGGATTATCCCCGCCAGCAGCGCGGCCTCGGGCAGCGTCAGGTTGCCGACGTCCTTCTGGAAGTAGAGACGCGCCGCCTGCCCGATCCCCTGGATGCTGAACGATCCCACCTGTCCGAGATAGATCTCGTTCATGTACAGCTCGAGGATGTCCTTCTTCTCCGCACGCCGCTCCAGGACGAACGCGAGCAATCCCTCCTGGGCCTTGCGGCGGAACGTACGCTCCGGCGTGAGGAAGAAGTTCTTGACCAGCTGCTGGGTGATCGTGCTGCCGCCCTGGATGTAGGAGTCCGCCTTGTAGTTGCGCACGGCGGCGCCGACGATGCGCCAGGGGTCGAGGCCCGGGTGGTTGAAGAAGCGCCGGTCCTCGATGGCGAGCACCGCCTTCACCATGTGGTCCGGCACTTCCTCGAACTTGACGGTGCGCTTCTTCTCGCGGCTCTCGTCGAACAGGTACGTGATGAGCTCGGGCTCGAGGGTGAGGGTCTCGTACGTGCGCTTGCTGCGCAGGCCGCGGATCTCGGTGACGCGATCCTTGAGGAAGGTGACCAGGATCGGCTCCGCGGCTTCGGCGCCGGTGCCGCGCGGGGCGAACGTGATCGAGGTCTTGCCGACCGCGAACTCGCCCGCCGCGGCGGGAATTTCCTGCTTCTCCTCGTACTTCAGGCCGTTCAGGATCTTGACCAGGTCGGCGAAACCGAGCGCCATCCCGGTCCGCAGCACCAGCGGCCGCGCGTACAGCCGCGCGGGGATCAGCCACCGCTCGCCCTGCAGGCGGCGCTCCACCATGACGCTGAAGCGCAGGTAGTAATAAATGAGGACGGAGGAGCCGATGACGACGGGGAGCGTGGCCGCGGTGAGGAGGAACAGGACGAGCTTGAGGCGCAGCGGAGAGTACGTGTTGCCGCGCGACCCCGTGGGCGCTACCCGTCGGTTGGGATGCGCCATGGGCGGATTATAGTCGCCTTGTGCGATTTCCCCTGATCCTGGCCGCGGCGTTCGCGGTGTCCGTCACCGACGCCTCCGCTCAGACACGGCCGCTCGCCACCGAAGAGGCGCACACCGCTGCGGCAGGGACGCTGGTCCTCGAGATTGGCGCCTCCGCCCTGCGCGACGAGCCGAATTTCCTGACCGGCGCCGCGCGCGATCGATGGGAAGGCCCCGAGCTGCGGCTCGTCTATTCGCCGGCGGCGAACGTCGAGCTCGACGCCGACTGGACAGCGCGCGTCGGCGCCCGCGACGATCCCGACTTCGGATCCGTCTCCGATTTCGGCGACATCACGCTGCGGGCGAAAGTGAAGGTGGCGGGCAGCGCCGATGGCGGGGGGGCGATGGGATTGCGCTTCGGCGTCACGCTGCCCCAGACCAGCTTCGGCAACGGTCTGGGCCCGAACGCGCTGCGCATGTCGGCGCAGGTGCTGGTGTCCACCGCGATCGGGGCCGCGACACTGCATCTGAACGGCGGGGTCGCGATCCACGACGAGCCGCTGCGCGCCCACGAGCAGCGCGACCTGTTCGCCTTTGGCATCGCGATGGTGCAGCCGTTCGGCCCCGTCACTCTCGCGGGCGAGGTCGCCGGGCTCGCGGGGCAGGGCTCGCCCGGAGCCGACGCCCGCAGCGAGGCCCGCGGAGGCATCAGGGTGGGACGCGGTGTCGTGCGCGCCGACGTCGCCCTCCGGCGCGGCCTCACCCGCGCCGCCGGGAAGTGGGGAATTACCGCTGGGCTGACCTGGACGCTCTCATCCGGGGCGCCGTAGTCACCACTTCCAGCTCGACGCGGCCGATCCCGGGGCCGATGAGCCCCAGCGCCCGGGCGGCGCCCTTCGAGACGTCGATGATGCGGTCCTTGCGCGGAATGCGGTCGTTGATGGTCACGATCACGCTGCGGCCCGTTGACGGCAGCGTGACCCGGACGCGGGTGCCGAACGCCCACTTGCGATGCGCCGCCGTCAGCGCGTCCTGATCGAACCGCTCGCCGCTGGCCGTGCGCCGTCCGTGGAACCCGGGCCCGTACCACGAGGCCGTGCCGGCCTGCGTGTATCCGACCGGCGGCGCCCATCCCACCGGCCGCCTGGGCGCGCACGCGGCGGTCAGCAGGAGCAGCGCGATCAGGGCGCAGCGCCGCAAATCACGCAATCACGTGCACCCGCAGCATGTTCGTTGCGCCGGCAGTGTGGCTCTGCCCGGCCAGCATGAGGATCGTGTCGCCCCTGGTGACGAACCCGCGCTTCTTCAGCAGCTCCTCGCCCCCCACGATCATCTCGTCCGTGGTGGCCGCGAACTCCGACTTCACGGGGAGGACGCCCCACCACAGCGCCAGCCGGCGGTAGGTCTCGTCGCTGTAGGTGATGGCGGCGACCGGTGCGTGCGGACGAAAGGTCGAGACCAGGCGCGCCGTCGATCCCGACTCCGTGAAGGCGACGATGAGCTTGCAGTCCAGCTCTTCGGCCACCGTTCGCGCCACCCGCGCCAGAGACCGCGCCACGACCGTCGCGGACCCCCCGACGAACCGCGCCGGCGGGCGGAAGCTGCCGTACTCCTCGGTGTGATGGGCGATCCGCGCCATCGTCGCCACCGCCTCGACCGGGAACAATCCCGACGCCGTCTCCGCGGACAGCATGATGCCGTCGGTGCCGTCGAGGATCGCGTTGGCGACGTCCGAGGCCTCGGCGCGGGTCGGCCGCGGATGGTCGATCATCGACTCCAGCATCTGCGTCGCCGTGATGACCACCTTGCCGGCGGCGTTCGCCATCTCGATGATGCGCTTCTGCAGCGTGGGCACTTCTTCCGTCGACATCTCGACGCCCAGGTCCCCACGCGCCACCATCACCCCGTCGGTCGCCTCGAGCACCTGCGGCAGGTCGTCCATGGCCTCGCGCTTCTCGATCTTCGCGATCACCGGCGTCGTCGCCCCGAGCTCGCGGATGAGCGCCTTGCACTCCTCCACGTCCGCGGCCTGCCGCACGAACGACAGCGCGACGTAGTCGACGCCGTTGGCGATCCCGAAGGCGAGATCGGCACGGTCCTTCGCGGTCAGCGCCGGCGTCGAGAGCTTCACCCCCGGCAGGTTCATCCCCTTGTTCGGCTTCAGCATCCCGCCGTGGACGACTTCGCACTCGACGTCGGCTCCCGTGGTGGAGACGACGCGCAGCTCGAGATTGCCGTCGTCGAGCAGGATCTTGTCTCCGCGCCCGACGTCCTGCGGCAGCGGGTCGTACGTGGTGGAGATCCGGTCCGCCGTGCCCTCGATGGTCTCGTCGGTCGTGATCAGGATCCGTGCCCCCTTGCGGAGGACGACCGGGCCGCCGCCGGCGAGGCGGCCGGTGCGGATCTTGGGCCCGGAGAGGTCCTGCAGGATGGCGACCGGCCGGTTGAGCGCAGCCGAGATCGTCCGCACGCGTCCGATCACCTCGAGATGCTGCGCGTGATCGCCGTGGGAGAAGTTCAACCGGACGACGTCGACGCCGGCGGCGATCAGACGTTCGAGGACGGCCATCTCACGCGAAGCGGGACCGATGGTGGCGACGATCTTGGTGCGGCGCATCGCGGAAGAGTAGCGGATCGCGCGAGCGTTGACACCCCCCGTTACAGGGGGATAATCCGTGCCATGAAGATCCCTCTCGCCGCCGTCGCCGC
>Ga0136617_10000648_pt1 | contig 29680 bp, 21 predicted proteins | sample AntDrymUQ3222106_2_FD_129672 | JGI IMG/M metagenome (GOLD analysis project Ga0136617, IMG submission 129672) | Polar desert sand microbial communities from Dry Valleys, Antarctica - metaG UQ322 (21.06) | ecosystem: Environmental > Terrestrial > Soil > Desert | place: Antarctica: Dry Valley... | reverse complement strand
CCGCTCGGGCTGCCCGTATTCGTGAAGCCCGCGAATCTCGGCTCGAGCGTCGGCGTCAGCAAGGTCAAGGACGCCGGCTCGCTGGGGGCGGCCCTCGACCTCGCGTTCGCCTACGACCGCAAGGTGGTCGTGGAAGCGGCGGTGCCTGGAGCGCGCGAGATCGAGATCGCGGTTCTCGGTAACGACGATCCCCAGGCGTCGCTTCCCGGCGAGATCATCCCCGACCGCGAGTTCTACGATTACGACTCGAAGTACTCCGCGGACAGCAAGACGGAGCTCAAGATCCCGGCGCCCCTCGACGCCGGGGCCACCGAAGAAGTCCGGCGGGTCGCAATCGACGTCTTCCGCTCCGTCGACGCCTCCGGTTACGGCCGCGTCGACTTCCTCATGGAAAAAGCGACGGGCAAGCTCTACGTCAACGAGATCAACACCATCCCCGGCTTCACCTCGATCAGCATGTTCCCGAAGCTGTGGGGGGCGACCGGCCTGGCCTACGACGAGCTGCTCGGACGGCTGGTTCAGCTCGGCCTCGACCGCCACAAGGAAAGGGCGTCGCTCAAGACCGACTACGCGTGATGCTGGGGGGCGCTGTCCTTGCCGCGCTCCTGGCCGTAGCCGCGCCCGCTGATCCGGACGCACATCACCGCGCTTCGCTGGAGCTCGTCTACCAGGGACACCTCGAGGCGGCGCTGACACGGCTCCGCGCCGCGTCCGCCGCGAGCCCGCGGGACCCGATGGCGGGCTACGTCCTAGCCCTCGCGTTGTGCTGGAAGGTCGAGCAGCAGCCGGAGAGCGAAACCCTCGACCGCGATCTGGTCGCCGCCGCGGAGCTCGCCGTTTCCCGGGCAAATGCAATCCTGGCCGGCGACCCCGGCAACGTGCGCGCGCTCTTCGCCCGCGGCGCCGCGCACGGCGCGCTCAGCCGGTACCACCTGTTCCGCCTGCATCGCACCGACGCCGCGCGCTCGGCGGTGCGGATGCGCGAGGACCTGACGCGTGTCCGTTCCCTCGAGCCCGCGCATGAGGACGCATCGTTCGGCCTCGGCCTCTACGACTACTACGCGGACGTGCTGCCGCGGGCGGCGAAGGTCATTCGCTTCCTGGCCCGGATTCCCGGCGGCAATCGCGTTCGCGGATTGTCCACCATCGAGACGGCCGCCGAGCGTCCAACGCTCCATCACACCGAAGCGCGCGTGCAGCTGTTCGACATGTACGCGTTCTACGAGGACCGGCCCAGCCGGGCGATGGATCAGCTCGACGATCTCCGGCGGCGCTATCGGACGCATCCGCTCTGGGCGCTACGCAGCGCCGAGCACCTGCGCGCGCGCCTGGGCGCCTACGACGATGCCGTGCGCATCGGTCGCGAGATCCTGGCCCGCGCCGCACGCGGCGAGGAGAACTACAAGGGGAAATGGGTGCCGGCGCTGGCCCGCCTGGAGCTCGGGCACGCCCTTCTCTCGGACCTGCGCCCTGCGGAGGCGCGGCCGTTCCTGCTCGCCGTGGCGACGGAGGGCATACCGGGTTATGCCGCCGCCCGCGGCCGTGCGCGCTACCTGGTCGGCCGCACGCTCGAGCTCGAAGGCGATCGCGTCGGCGCGCTGGCCCATTACCGCCTCGCGGCGGGTGGACCCGACGACGAGTGGCGGCAATCCGCGCGCGCCGCGATTGCGACTCCGCTGTCCGCATCGCGCGTGCGCGCGCTCGAAGCCCTGGGGGAAGCGCGACGGCTGCGGGAAGGCAAACGCTTGCAGGAATCGATTCCGCTTGCGCGGGAAGCGCTGCAGCTGTGGCCGGAGTCCGTCGAAGCGGCGCTCATCCTCGCCGAGGATCGGCTCGCGCAGGGCGATGGCGCCGGCGCGCGCGCCGCGTGGCCTGCGCGCGACGACCGCCAGCGGGCGGATACCCCCTGGCTCGTCGCCTGGGAGGGGTTGCTGGAAGCGGAGAGGTCGGACGTCGAAGGCCGGCGCGAAGATGCCGTTCGGCAATACAAGAAAGTATTGCAGGAAGGGTTCCGGCGGGCCGACCTGGTGAAGCGCGCGGAGGCTGGAATCAAGGGCCCTTTGCGCCCGGACCGGTCCACCCCGAGCGTGCGCAGCTTCCACGCGATTTCCACACGCCTTTCCACAACCTAAGCCCCCCGACTTCTGCGGCATGGATGGTCCCGGTGCAAAAAAAAGCTTGACAACCCTGTAGACGGTCCCTACCCTACGCCTAGTATGTCAAGCCCCTCATCACCGCAGATGTTGACGAGGGGTGTTTCCGTCCAGACCTGGACCGAGAGGGGTGATTTTCACTATGGCAGCGAAGAAGAAGGCAGCCAAGAAGGGCGGCGCCAAGAAGAAGAAGTAAGCGCCCCGAGGCCGGGGGGGGTGGATCCTTTCACCCCTCCTGCTTTTCCTTTCAAGCTTTGAGAGGGGGGATTCACAGGTGAAGACCAAGAAGGCGGCCAAGAAGGCAGCTCCCAAGAAGAAGAAGTAGGCCTCTGGTCGTCCGTTTTGGGGGGGTGAGCGATCACCCCCTTTCCTTTTTTAGTAGGGGGGGCACTTCGGCACAGAGCAACGACAGTGCCTCGCGACCCCCCTAAGACCCCCCACCGCTGCGCCGCCGCCTGCGGCGTCGCCGCGCTCCTCTCCAAGGGGGCACTTCGGCGCGGCGCGGGCACCGGGGCGCGTCTGGCGGTACGAGAACCCCTAAGACCCCCAACCGGGCGCCGCCGCCTGCGGCGTCGCCGCCCTTACCAAACGGATTTCCGTAGCGTCATGTGCGACGCAGTAGCGTTGGCGCGAGGCAACCCCGGGCGCGCGTGGCCCGCGATTTCTGAACAGGGAATCGTTGCGATGAAAGCGGGCGCGCGTCGGAGAAAGCTCGCGCGGAAGCGCGCGCTCCTTTGGATCGCGAGGGTGGGGCCCCTCCTCCGCAAGAGGTGAATCGGACCGCGCTGAGCACCCTTGGTCAGCCATGGCCAAGGGCGCGCGAGCGCTCCGACCGCGCCCGCGCGTCACAGGAAACGCGTCCCGACGGGGCTAACGCAGGATCTCGCGCTCGATGGCGATGGCCACGCCGTCCTCGTCGTTGGTCGGAAGCACGCCCAGGCCCAGGCGAAGCATCTCGGGATCGGCGTTGCCCATGACCAGCCCAAGGCCGGCCGCCTCGAGCATCTCGTGGTCGTTCCAGTTGTCGCCGATGGCGAGCGTCTCTTCCGCCGCCACCTTCCAGCGCCGCTGCAGGAACCGGAGGGCCTCCGCCTTGCCCACGCCCGCCTGCAGCACGTCGAGAAACAGCACGTCGCTCGCGGGGTAGATCGTGCGGTCGATCCGCACCGCTTGCCCCAGCTCCTCCGTCAGACGGGCGTGCAGTTGCCCCATCGCCTCGATGCCGCCGCCGAACATCACCTGGATCGGGTCCTCGGCGAGCGCGTCGTCGAGAACCGGGACCGACGTGACGTCCGGGTGGGAGCGGTCGAGGTAATACACGAGCAGGGTGTTCGACGGAGCGATGCCTTCGATCATCAGACGCCCTTCTCCGAGGTGCCCGCAATGCAGAACGGGATCCGCGTCGCAGGCGCGACCGATGGCCACCGCGCGTAGCGCAAGATCGCGGGCGAGGGGCAGGCAGCGCAGCACGGCGCCGTTCTCGATGATGAGGGCGCCGTTGTGGAGGACGAGATCGAGGTCGAAGCCGAGCTGCTCGACGATGCGACGCGCGGCCGGGTGGCGGCGCCCCGTGATGAGCACGACGCGCACGCCGAAGCGACGCGCGTCAAAGACGGCGGCCAGGGTGCGGGGCGAGATCGTCTTGTCGCTGCGCAGCAGGGTGCCGTCGATGTCGAGGGCGAGCAGCCGGTAGCGCGGCCGCGCCGTCACCGGCCGGTCCAGATCTCCACGCGCTCGATCACGTCCCCCTGGCGGACCTTGTCGACGGCGTCCATCCCCGCCGCGACCCAGCCGAGCACCGTGTAGCGGGCGTCGAGGTGCGGCGTCGGCGTGTGGGTGATGAAGAACTGGCTGCCCCCGGTGTCCTTGCCGGAATCGGCGATGCCCACGGTGCCGCGGCCGAAGGGCCGCTGCCCGACCTCGCTGCGGAGCGTGTAGCCGGGGCCGCCGCTGCCGTCGCCGCGCGGGTCGCCACCCTGGATGACGAAGTGCGGCACCACGCGGTGAAAGGTGAGCCCGTTGTAGAAGCCGCGGCGCGCGAGGTCGATGAAGGACGCCACGTTGAGCGGCGCTTCCACGACGTTCAGGTGGATCTCGATGGGGCCGTGACGCGTGTGAACGATTGCTCGCGGGGTGAACAGCGCGACGTCGGGAAGCGGATCGTACGGAGCGACGCCTTCACGGTAGTCCAGCGGCGGGCGCACGACCGGAACCTCGCCGGGGTCCGGGGCTTCGAGCTTCTGCGCGAGAAGCGCCCCCGCCGCGCGGACCCGCACCGCGTGTGAAGCGTCGCCGCGGGCGGCGTCGCGCAGGATGGCGCGGGACCGCTGATCCGTGAGCGCGCCCACGGCATCGACGACGGCAAGGCGGACGTCGATGTCGACCTCGCCCGCCGCGCGCGCGTACACGGGCGCGAGAATCGCCCCCAGCCCCGGGGCCTTGAGCGCGGCCAGTCCCTCCACCGCCGCCGCGCGGACGGCGAAGTCCGGATGCTCGAGGTGGCGCCGCAGCACGTCCGTCGAGGCCGGACCGCGAGCCTTGCGGATCGCTCCCAGTACCGCGGCCAGCGCGCCGGGATCCTTCTCGTTCAGCATACCCTGCAGGATGGAGGCGCTGCCATCGTTGCCGATCTCCGCCAGCGCGTCCGCCAGTCCCGCGCGCACCGAGGGCACGGCGTCGGGATCGAGGCTCGACAGGACGAGCGCGAAATCCTCGCGGTCCACCCTGGCCAGCGCAAGCAGGGCGGCGGCGCGCACCGCGGGCTGGTCCGCGGCCAGCTCGGCGACGATGCGCTCGCGCAGAGCCCGGTCCGGAGGAAGTGCTGCCAGCGCCCGCAGCGCCTCCACCCGGAGCGCGGCGCTCGTCGACCCGAGGTATCCGGCCGCGACGGGGACGGCTCGCGGATCGCCGACGAGAGCAACGGCGCGCAGCGCGTTCACGACCACCCCTTCGTCCTTGTCCCGCAGGAGCGGCAGCAGCGCATCCGCGTCCGCGGCGTCCTTCAGGGCGCCGAGCCCCCGCGCCGCCCACGCGCGCGAGAGAGGGTCCGAGGAGCGCAGTCCGGCGAGAAGGACGGGTCGCAGGCGGGGCGTCTCCAAACGCATGGCCGTCCAGGTCGCCGCCCACCAGTCGAACCGCGGGCGGCCGGCGACGAGCAGTGACGCTTCGGCGGCGCGAATGTCCTTGAGACGCACGAGAGCGAACAGCCCCAGCCGCGCCTCCAGCCAGGGATCCGATGCGCTGCCCGGATCGTCGCCGCGCACGGTGATGACGCCCGCTTCCCGAGGCGCCGCCGCGACGACGAGCTGGGCGATGGCGGCCGCGCCCCGCGCGTCCCCGATCTGACCCAGCGCCTCCGCCGCGCGCGCGCGCACCGCCGGCTCGGCGTCGCGGAGAGCGGCGAGCAGCGGATCGACCGCCGAGCGGTCGCCGATCAACCCCAGGGCGAACGCGGTCATCTGCCGCACTTCGACTTCCGGATCAAAGAGCAGCGGCAACAATGCCGGCACCGCCGAGGGATGGCCGATCCGGCCGGCGGCCAGCGCGGCGCGGCGCCGGATGCCCCGGTCGGCGTCGGCGAGAAGGAGGCCGAGCTCGTCGCCACCGAGCGTCCGTCGGTCTTCGAGGGCCGCGATGCGGCCGAGGCGCTCGAGGCGCGCCGGAGGAGGCGGGGGCGGCGGCGAAGCCGGGGGCGCGAGCAACAGCACGATCAGGCCGAGCATGTCCACCGAATATCTCACGCCACGGCGACGAGGCGCTCGATCCCCAGCGCTGCCGCGGCAGCGCGAATGCGTCCGCGCGCATCGGGACGGCCCACGGCGGCGAGATGCACAGCCGCGATGAGCTCGCGCGCGGCGTCGACGCCGATCACCGGCGCGCCGTGGACGGTTTGCCCGATCTTGCGCGGGTCCACCTCGACGAACGCGCGAAGGGTGCGGCCGGCGGCGATGAGCGCACGCGCCCATCCCTTGCCGATCGGGCCCGCGCCCCACACGACGATCGGGTCGGCGGGCGGGGTCCGCTGGAGGAACGACGCCAGCTTCAGGTCGAAGAAGCGGCCCGGCGCGTATCGCGCGTCCGTCCGCGACAGCCGTCCCGATCCGTCGCGCCATCGCAGCAGGACTTCCGGAAGCTTCGCGAACCGCATGCCGGCGTCTGTAGCGCGGAGCCAGAGGTCGTAGTCCTCGGGCCCGTCGAACGCACGATAACCGCCGAGGGTTCGCAGGACCGAGGCGCGCATCATGACCGACGGATGCGCCAGCGGCGATTCGACCAGCATGTCGGCCGCGATCGCGTCGTGGGTCAGCAACGTGTTCGACCAGTCGACGTACGCGCGCATCCCGGCGTTGTCCGATCGGCCGTCGTCCACGAGGGACACGCGGCAGCCCAGCACGGCGACGGCGGGGTCGGCGTCCAGGCGCTCCACCTGTCGCGCGAGGCGCTCCGGGGACGCGACGTCGTCCGCATCCATCCGCGCCAGCAGGTCCCCCGTTGCCAGCGCCGCGCCGGCATTCAGCGCGGCCACGAGGCCATGCCCGCCGGCGATCACGCGGAAGCGGGGATCCGCGGCAGCGGCAAGGGCCAGCAGCTGCGCGCTGCCGTCGCGCGACGCGTCGTCGACGGCCAGCACCTCGAAGTCCGCGAAGGTCTGTCCCCGCAGCGACTCGAGGCACGCGCCGAGCGTGGAGACGGCGTCCCGCACGGGGAGGAGTACCGAGACTCGCGGAGAGCGCAGAGGGCTAGGAGGGCGGAGGCCGCCGCAGCCGGCCGGCGCCCGCTGGGGGGTTTGGGGGGGAGCGAGGCACCAAGGCTGATGGCCGACGTTCCCCCCCAACTGAATACGACGCTAGCTCTGCTTCGAGACGAACGCGCGGGCTTCGCGCACCGCGACTTCGGGCGACGGTCCCTCGACGACGAAGAAAGGGCCGGCGACTCCGGGCCGCCATTCCGCCCGCGGGGCGCGCCGGATCTCCGCCTGCCACGACGCGAGGTGCCGCACGGGCCGCCGGATCTCGTACACCCATTCGTCGCGGCGCAGCGTGGAGTGGATGCCGTGGCTGGCGTCGGGATCCACGTCCGGCACCACGGACGGCCCGAGCCCCGAGACCACCAGCACCAGCGCGGCGCGGCTTTCCGGCGGCATGAACAGGAACTCGACGCCGTAGCCCACATACGGCCAGGCGACTTCCGCCGCCTCGCGGACCACGCGCCCGAGGCCCCGCAGGCGCGCGGGGATCCCGGGGACCACGAACTCGAGATCGAGGTCGAGTCCGGAGTCGAGCCGCACGGGACTCGCCAGCAACATGCCGTTCGCGCTCACGTTGCGAGTGACGCCGAGGAAATGCGGTGACGAAGGCGCCCGCGACGAGCCGACCACCTGCGCCTGCACGGGCACACGCGCGTCCACGCGATGGGTGACGGCGAGCAGCTTGGCCGCCCAGCCCTCGACGACGACGGGATCGAGCGGTCGGCGGAGGACCGCGTTGGCCCCCGCGTCCCGCGCCTCGTCCGCCGTCTCCTCCGACGTCGACGCCGGGAGCAGGACGAGGATCGAGGTGGAACGCGTGAGTGACGAGGAGCGGATCCGGCGCACCGTCTCCCCGACGGTCAGGTCGGGGATGTCCGGGCCCAGCGCCACCAGCCGCGCGCCGGTGCGCACGATGTCGACGAGCAGGGCGCGCGCGGTCGGGCAGGTCTCCACGGTGTGCGCCTCGCGGACCAGGATCGGCACCTCGAGGAGCAGGCTGCGGGCGTCGAGCCCGGCCACCAGGATGGGCGGCGGCATCGGTTAACTATAATCCCCGGATGAAAGTCGGCATCATCGGTCTCTCCTCCGTCGGCAAGAGCAGCCTCTTCCAGCTCCTGACCGGCGCCGCACCCGTCGCCCCCGGCAGCCGTCCCGAGGCACGCATGGGCATCGCCCGCGTCCCCGATCCCCGCATCGAGAAGCTCGCCGAGATCTACAAGCCGAAGAAGAAGACGCCTGCAACCGTGGAGTACGTCGACGTCCCCGGCGTGGGCAAGGGCGAGGGCTCGGCGCTCGTGGACCTTCCCGCCCTGCGCGGCGTGGACGCGCTGGTGCACGTCGTGCGCGCGTTCGAGTCCGACATGACCCCCCATCCCGACGGATCCGTCGACGCCATGCGCGACGCCCGGATGCTCGAGCTGGAGCTGATCCTTGCCGACCTCGGGGCGGTCGAGAAGCGGCTGGAGAAGCTCGAGTCCAACATCAAGAAGCTTAACAAGGCCGAGGACGTCTCCGAGCGCGTGCTCTTCCTCAAGATGAAGGACGTCCTCGAATCCGAGAAGCCGCTGCGCGAGCTGGAGCTGAGCGAGGAGGAGCGGCGCCGCCTGCGCAACTACTCGTTCCTCACCGAGAAGCCCATCCTGCTGGTGGTGAACGTCGGCGAGGACCAGATGAAAGACGCGCCGGCCCTGCTCGAGAAGTCCGGGCTGGCCACGTTCGCCAACGCTCCCGGCCGGGCGATCTGCGCCGTGGCGGCGACGATCGAGGCCGAGGTCGCGCAGCTCCGCCCCGAGGACGCCAGGGCGTTCCGCGAGGACCTGGGTCTCGCCGAGCCGGGGCTCGACCGCGTGATCCGCACGTCGTACACGCTGCTGGGCCTGATCTCCTTCCTCACCGCGGGCGAGGACGAATGCCGCGCGTGGACCATCCGCCGCGGGACCAAGGCGCAGCTGGCCGCGGGGACCATCCACTCCGACATCGAGCGCGGGTTCATCCGCGCGGAGGTCGTCGCCTTTGACGATCTCGTCGCCGCCTCTGGCTCGCTCCCCGCCTGCCGCGAGAAGGGAACGTTGCGGCTCGAGGGCAAGGAGTACATCGTCCGCGATGGCGACGTGATCAACTTCCGCTTCAACGTCTAGTGCCCGTGTGACCTGTCCGCGCTGCGGGCGTCCGGTGGCGGTGGCACGTCGCCAGTGCCTCTACTGCGGAGCGGACGTTCCCCAGGCGGCCGAGGTCGCCGCTCCCGCGGCGGTCGCTCCGCCGATGCCCGCGGTTCCGGCAGCGGTGGCCTCGGATCGCGTCCTCGTGGTGGTCGGCCTCGACGGGACCGATCCCGCGCGCCTCGCCTCCGGGCTCGGCGTGTCGGTGTACGAAGCGCAGCAGGGGGCGCGGCGCGGCGGATACCATCTTCACCGCGCGACCGCCAGGGGCGAGGCCGCCCTCGAGCGCCAGCGGCTGGAGAGCGCCGGCATTCCCGTCTTCACGTTCGAGGAGGCCGACGTGCGCGCAGCCGCGGAGCCCGAACCGGCGCTCGCGGGGCGGTTCGAGGGCGGCGTCCTGAAGCTGCGCACCCCGGGCGGGTCGGCGGAGACCGCGGGCTCCGACATCCTCATCGTCGTGAAGGGGCCGATCACACGCGAGCTGCCGCCGATGGAAAGCCGGAAGTGGGCGCGCACCGCGACCCTCGAGCCGGGGTTCCGCTTCCACATCCACCGGCACGCCGCGCCACGACCGATCGAGATCGACCCCGCCGCTTTCGACTTCGGGGCCCACCGGGCCGCGGAGAGCTCGCTGCTGGAAATCGCGGGCTGGATGGCCGCGCTGGCCGCGGACGTCGCCGTCGACGACGGATTCCGTCGCATCTCGCCCGCGCTTTCTCCCGCCGCGCCGCCGTCCGGCCCTGGCGCCCGGCTGGAGGACGCCCTGCGCACGGCTCCTCGCGTGAACGCCATCCTCGACAACGTTGCCCAGTTCCGCTTCTACTCCGCGTGGCGTGGCGCCGTGGAGCGCAAGGTGCGGCTACGCTAACCGCCGTTCCGGCCCCTGTGCTACGGTTCCGCGTGTCCGCGACCGCGTGCCCGCCGCGCCATTGCGCATGAAGCTCATCGTCCAGATTCCCTGCCTCAACGAGCACGCGACGCTGCCCGCCACCCTCGCGGCGATCCCCCGCGTCATCGAGGGGATCGACGTGGTCGAGGTCCTCATCATCGACGACGGATCGACGGACGGGACCGCGGACGTCGCGCGCGCGCACGGCGCCGACCACGTGGTCCGCTTCACGCGGCGGAAGGGGCTCGCCGCCGGGTTCATGGCCGGACTCGACGCCTGCCTCGGGCTCGGAGCGGACATCATCGTGAACACCGACGCCGACCACCAGTACCCCGGCCACCAGATCCCGATGCTGGTCGCCCCGATCCTGCGCGGCGAGGCGGACATGGTGATCGGGGACCGCGTGGTCGCCGGCGTCGAGCGATTCTCCTGGAGCAAGCGCAAGCTCCAGGGGATCGGCTCCTGGGTGGTGCGCAAGGTCTCGGGGACGACGGTGGCGGATGCGACCAGCGGCTTCCGCGCCCTGAACCGCGAGGCCGCGCTGCGCATCAACATCGTGAGCGAGTTCACGTACACGCTGGAGTCGATCATCCAGGCGGGCAAGAAGAAGATGGCGGTCGTCCACCTTCCCATCGCCAGCGCGGAGACTCGCGAGTCGCGCCTTTTCTCCTCCACCTGGGAGTACGTCAAGCGCAGCGGCGCCACCATCATCCGCATCTACGCGATGTACGAGCCGCTGAAGGTGTTCGTGCTCCTCGGCTCGGTGCTCTTCTTCTTCGGTCTGCTGCTCGGCGCGCGCTATGCCTACTTCTGGGCCCTCGGCGACATCCGCGGCCACCTGCAGTCCGCGATCCTCTCCGTGCTGCTGCTGATCCTGGGGTTCCAGACCCTGCAGTGGGGGATCATGGCCGACCTCGTGGCCAGCAATCGGAAGCTGCTCGAGGACCTGCTGTATCGCGTGCGCAAGGCGGAGCTCTCGGACCGCACGCGTGGCTGAGGCACGCTCGGTATCGGTGGTGATCCCCGCCTTCAACGAGGAAGAGGGGATCGCGGACGTGGTCACGCGCCTCGCCGCGTTCGGGCCCTGGCGGGAGATCGTCGTCGTCGACGACGGGTCGACGGATCGCACCGCCGAGCGCGCCGCGGCCGCGGGTGCGCGTGTCGTGCGCCATCCCTACAACAAGGGCAACGGCGCGTCGGTGAAAACCGGCATCCGCGAGGCGACGGGCGAGGTCGTGCTGTTGATGGACGCCGACGGCCAGCATGACCCCGCCGAAGCGGCGGCGGTGATCGGGCCCGTCGGGGTGCACGACATGGTCATCGGCGCGCGCCGCTCCGCGGACCAGGCCCTGGTCCGCGCCGCCGGCAACGCGACCTTCACCGCGCTCGCGTCGTGGCTCACCGGGCGGCCCATCCCCGATCTCACCTCGGGCTTTCGCGCCGCGCGACGCGACGCGCTGCTCGACGTTTTGCACCTGCTGCCCAACGGCTTCTCCTACCCGACGACCTCGTGCCTCGCCTTCCTCAAGGCGGGGCGCAACGTCCTCTTCGTTCCCATCACCGCCCGTCGCCGCGTCGGGAAGAGCAAGATCCGCGTGCTGAGGGACGGCGTGCGGTTCCTCCTCATCATCCTGAAGATCGTGACCCTGTACAGCCCGATGAAGGTGTTCTTCCCCATCTCCGCCGCGTCGCTGCTGATCGGCGTCGCGTATGGGATCTGGAACGTGGCGCGCTACGACAAGATCCCCATGGGATCGGCGCTGCTGATCCAGCTCGGGGTGGTGGTCTTCCTCTTCGGGCTGATCTCCGAGCAGATCGCCGCGGGGCAGGACCGGAAGTGAGGCGGAGGGATCTTCCCCTCCTCCTGCTCCTCGCCGTCCTGCCGCTGCTTGCGCACGCGCCTGCCCTACGGGCCGGGCGGCTGCTCGGGCCCGGGGATGGCGCGGACCTCCACCTGCCGCTCCGCGCGGCGGTGTGGGAGGCGTACCGCAGCGGAGACATCCCGTCCTGGAACCCCGGCATCTTCCTGGGCACGCCGCTGCTGGCGGCCTACCGCCACGGCGCCTTCTATCCGCCGATGGCCGCGCTCGCCGCGCTTCCGTCGTTCGACGCCTTCCAGGTGCTGGTGCTGGGATCGCTGGCGGCGTGCGGGCCGCTCGTCTTCCTTTATGTACGTCGTCTCGGTGGCGAGCCGGTGGGCGCTTTTGTCGCCGGCGTCTGTTACGCGCTGGGACCGTACCTCATCGGCCACCTGGCCGATACGGCGACGGTCACCGCGGCCCCCCTGTTGCCGCTGCTGCTGCTCGCCGCCGAGTCCCACGTCAACCGCGGCACGGCCGGACGCGCGGCCGGCCTCGCAGCAACGCTGGCGCTCGTCATCCTTGCCGGATCGCCCGAAGCGACGCGCGCCGCCGCCGCGTTGCTGATGGGACGCCTGCTCGTCGCCCACCTGCTGCCAGGCGCGCGTACTCCGCGACCGCTGGTGAGCGTGCTCGCCGTTGCCGCCGGCCTTGCCCTCGCCGCGCCTCAGTGGGTCCCCGCCGTCCTCGCCCTCCGTGACGCGGGGCGCGCCGTCACCGGGCTCGCGTCCCCGGACGTGCCGCTGCCCGGATTCTTCGGCCTCGTCCTGCGTTACGCCTCGCACACGCCGGCTCCCGCCCTGGCCGTCGCCGCGCTCCCTCTCGCGTTCACCCAGACCGCGGTGCGCGTGCTCGGCGCCGCGCTCCTGATCAGCCTCGCCCTCCAATGGGGCCGCGGTCCGCTCGCGGACGCAGGCGCGCTCGCGATCGTCTTCGACCTCACCCTCTGCGTCCTGGCCGGCCTGTCGCTGTCCGCGCAATGGCGCTGGCGCCGGACACCGGAGGGCGCGCGGCTCCGGGCCTACTTCCTCGTCGCGTCGCTCGCCTCCGCAGCCGCACTCTCCGTGGCCGCCGCCGTGCTCGGCCCGCTGCCGGAAACGCTCGCGGGGGCCGTCGGCGTGCTCGCGCTCAGCCTCATCCTCTATTTCTCGCTCGCCCCTTCGCCCCATCTCCTCCGCGCGGCCATCTGGCTGCTGCCGCTCACCGTCTCCTTTCTTCTCCAGCCCTACGGCCGCGGCGCGTGGGGTGACGCGCCGACGCGCGGCGATCTGTACCGCGGGTCGGGGACTCGCGAAGCCGTGCAGCGCGCCATGGGCCCGTTCAGCGCGGAGCGCGTGCTGACCCTCGTCCGCCGCTGGCCGCACGGACGCGAGGCCGACCTCGGGTACGCGAACCGCGCCGCCTTCTCCGGCGGTCGCAGCGCGAACGGTTACGACCCGATGGTCCCGCTCCGGACCCGCATGGCGCTGGGCTCGATGAGCGTCGGCGGCGTTCTGCCCGGCGCGTTCTTCCGCTCCGATCCCGCCCGGCTGGCCCTGCTCGGCATCCGCTGGGTGCAGGTGCCCGTCGACCTGCTCGGTGGCGATCCGGGCGCGATGGGACGCGGAGAGCCTCTCGACATCACTCTGGCGCCCGGCGAATCGCGACTGTTTCCGCTGCCGATGGTTGCGGCGACCCAGGTCGTGCTCGTCTCGTCGCTTTCCGACGCCGTCTCCCTCGCCCAGGACACGCCGGTCGTCGTGGTGCGAGCGCGTCTCGCCTCCACGGGGCGAGAGCTGGACTTGTACGCCCGCGCCGGCGTGCACACCGGCGAGTGGGCGCTCGACCGTGCCGACGTCCGCGCGCGCGCCGGCCACTCGCGCCCCCCCATTGCCCAGAGCTGGCCGGGGCCGGGCGGCGGATTCCAGGCCCATCTCTACGAGGGCGTGCTGCAGCTGCCCGGCCGGTACTACCTCGACGGGATCTCCGTCGAGCGCGTCGCGGGCCGCGGATCGCTGCGCCTGGCGCACCTCGCCGTGGTCGACGAGGTCGGTCGCCGGACGACGTCGGTCGCCCTCGGCGCCGCGTTCGTGAGCGACACCCGGCATCTCGTCGAGCGCTCGACGACACCAGCGGTGCGGCTGCTCGAGGTGCCGGCGGCGCTCGCCGCCCGGGTCGTGCCGCGGCTGCGGGTCCTTCCCGACGACACCGCCGTGCTCGAGGCGCTGGGCGGGGCGACGCGGCTTGGAATCGATCCCCTCCAGGAGGTCCTGGCCACGGCGGGCGATGCGGCGGGAATCACGCTGCCTCTCGCCGGACGCGCCGGGCGCGCGGAAGTCGTGCGCACGGAGGGGGCGCGGATCGACGTCCGCGGCGAGGGCCCCGGGTTGCTCGTGGTGGCCGCGGCCTGGGACCCGGGATGGTCGGCGTCGGTGGACGGCCGGCCGCTTCCGGTGGTACGCGTCAACCACGCGAGCATGGGAATTCCCATCGGCGCGGGGTTCCATCGCGTCGAGCTTCGCCACCGCGCGCGCGGCCTTTCCGCCGGCCTCGCCCTCGCCGCGATCGCCTCCGTCTTGCTCGCGTTCGCGGTCGTGCGCGGCCGTCGCGCCAGAGTTGACCCTTCTCCGAACCGCGTGCTAGCGTGACCGTTTTCCCGATGAAGCCCAGCATTTCCATCTTCTTCCCGGCATACAACGACGCGGGAACGATCGCGAGCCTCGCCCTCGTCGCCCACATGACGGCGCGGCAGATCACCGATGACTACGAGGTGATCGTCGTCAACGACGCGAGCCCGGACCACACCGGGGAGCTGCTCGACGAGATGGCGCGCATGTACCCCTGGCTGCGCGTCGTCCATCACCCGACCAACCGCGGGTACGGCGGCGCGTTGCGCAGCGGCTTCGCGGCCGCGACCAAGGACCTGATCTTCTATACCGACGGCGACGCGCAGTACGACCCGCGCGAGCTGCTGAAGCTGTACGAGGCTTTCCAGCCGGGCGTCGATTTCGTGAACGGGATCAAGATCGCGCGCTCCGATCCGCACCACCGCAAGCTCATCGGGCGGCTGTACCACACGTTCGTGCGCACGATGTTCGGCCTCCGCCTGGAGGACGTGGACTGCGACTTCCGGCTGATGAAACGCGCCGTGTTCGACAAGGTGACCCTCACTCGATCGTCGGGGGTCATCTGCGTCGAGCTGATGAAGAAGGTGCAGGACAACGGCTTCCACATCGCCGAGGTCCCGGTCCACCACTTCCACCGGGCGTACGGCCGTAGCCAGTTCTTCAACATCCCGCGCGTGGCGCGGACGTTGTCCGACCTCGTAAGCCTGTGGCTCGAGCTGGTGCTCCGTAAAGAACATCTGAAGGGCAACGCCTCCGTTCCCGCCCCCGCCCTCGCGATGGGGGGTGTGGGGGGGCCGGAGAGCCCCCCCACTTCGCTGGAACCGCGGCGGATTCACTCCGACGCGGTTCCCAAACGCGGAGTGAAGGACTGAATCACCTCGAGTTCTACCGCGGCCGCAAGGTGATGGTCACCGGCGCGCTGGGTTTCATCGGCTCCAATCTCTGCCGTACCCTCGCCGATCTCGGCGCCGACGTGCTGGCCGTGGACAGCCTGCTTCCCGACTACGGCGGCAACCTGTTCAACCTCGCCGGTTACGAGGACAAGGTCCGCGTGAACGTCGCCGACGTGCGGGGGCACGCCATGGAGTACCTCGTGCGCGGGCAGGAGGTGCTGTTCAACCTCGCCGGGCAGGTGAGCCACATCGACTCCATGACCGACCCGTTCACCGACCTCGAGATCAACTGCCGCAGCCAGCTCTGGATCCTGGAGGCGGTGCGCAAGAACAATCCAGAAGTGAAGATGGTGTACGCGGGGACACGGCAGGTGTACGGCAAGCCGAAGAGCCTGCCCGTGGACGAGACGCACCTCCTGAATCCAACCGACGTGAACGGCATCAACAAGATCTCGGGCGAGTTCTACCATCTCGTCTACCATTCGGTTTACGGGATCCGCGCCTCCTCGCTGCGCCTCACCAACACCTACGGCCCGCGGCAGCTCATCCGCCATCCGCGCCAGGGGTTCATCGGCTGGTTCATGCGGCAGATCGTGGTCGGCGAGGAGATCAAGCTCTTCGGCGGCGGCGGGCAGAAGCGCGACTTCGACTACGTGGACGACGTCGTCGACGCCTTCCTGCGCGCCGGATCCATGGACGCCGCGGACGGAGAGGTGTTCAACCTCGGCGGCGAGGAGCCGATCTCGCTGCTCGAGCTCGTCAAGATGATGATCGACATCGCGGGCCAGGGCAGCTTCAGCGTCGCCCCGTTCCCGCCCGAGCGCGCGCGTATCGACATCGGCGATTTCTACGGCGACGCCACCAAGATCAAGAAGGCGCTGGGCTGGCAGCCGCGGGTCGCGCTGCGCGACGGGCTGGCGCGCACGATCGACTACTACCGGAAGCACAAGGACAACTACCTGTGACCGAGCGGGCGCTCGGCGTTCCCTTCGTCGACTTCAAGGCCCACGTGCGGGCGATGCGCGGGGAGATCGACGCCGCCGTGGCCCGGGTGCTCGACTCGGGGTGGTTCATCCTCGGGCCGGAAGGCGAGGCCTTCGAGCGCGAGCTCGCGGCGTGGCTGGGCGCGCGGGACGTCGTGGCGGTGGCCAACGGAACCGAGGCCATCCAGCTCGCGCTGGAGGGGCTCGGCATAGGCGACGGGGACGAGGTGATCACGTCCCCGATGACGGCCGCTTTCACCGCCCTCGCCATCATGCGCACCGGGGCGCGGGCGGTGTTCGCCGACCTCGATCCGGCCACGCTCAACGTGTCGCCGGCGGCGGTGGCGGCCGCGGTCACGACGCGCACGAGGGCTCTCCTCCCCGTCCATCTCTACGGCCATCCCGCGGACCTCGATCCGCTGATGGCGCTGGGACGCGAGCGCGGGATCGCCGTCGTCGAAGACGCGTGCCAGGCGATCGGCGCGCAGTACAAGGGACGGCGCGTGGGCGCCCTCTCCGGGATCGGCGCGTTGTCCTTCTATCCCACGAAGAACCTCGGAGCCCTGGGCGACGGCGGCGCGATAGTGCTGCAGGACGAGAAGGTCGCGGCGCGGATCCGTCGCCTGCGCAACGGCGGGCAGAGCGACCGTTACCGCCACGAGATCCCCGGGATCAACAGCCGGCTGGACGAGATGCAAGCCGCGATCCTGCGCTGTGGGCTCACCCACCTCGGCGAATGGACGGATCGCCGACGCGCGCTCGCCGAGCGGTACCTGCGCGAGCTCGACGGCATCGAAGGACTTGCACTCCCGCGAACGCAGCCCTACGCCACGCCCGCCCATCACCTCTTCGTGGTCCGCCATGCCCGCCGCGATGCGCTCGCCGCGGCGCTCCTCGCCCGCGGCGTGGGCACCTTGATCCACTACCCGATCCCGCTGCACCTGCAGCCCGCGTTCGCGGGAATGGGTCGCGCCGGCGAGTTCCCCGTCGCGGAGAAGGCGGCGGGCGAGATCCTCTCGCTTCCTCTCTACCCGGAGATGTCCGACGCGCAGGCAGGGACCGTGATCGAAACCGTGCGCGTGGTGGCAGGCACCGGCCTGAACATGGCGGTACGGGGACCCGGTCCTCCCGTGGCGGGCTCCCTACCCTGAACATCGTGCCGGCGGCGCCGGCGGTCCTGTGCGCACTGCTGCTGTTCGTGCTCCCCGGCGCGCTGTGGCTCGCGCTCCTGCGCGGCGAGGACCGGGCCGCGCTCGCGAAGGACGAAGCGGCGTTTCTCGTGATCGCGATCGGCGTCGCGTCCACCGCCTGGGTCGGTCTGGTGCTCGCGGAGGAGGGCGCCTTTTCCCTCGTGATGGCGGCCGTCGTCGTCGTCATCTCTTGCGCCGTGATCGGCGCCCTGGCCCCCCGCCGTCCGTCGGCGCCTTGGCGAGGGCTCGCGGCAGCGCCCCGTGCCTGGGCCACGGTGGTGGTGGCGGTCTTGTGCTTCGCCCTCTATGCGAGGCCGGGCGAGTACCTCCTCGGCGGCCGCGATCCCGGCATCTACGTGGCCGCGATGGGGACGATTGCGCGCACCGGCGGCATCGCCATATCCGATCCCACGGTGCTCTCGATTCCCACCGCCGATCTCGAGCTGTTCTTCCGCCACCCCGACGGGCCGGACTACACGTGGGGCCGCTTCATGGGCTTCCCGCTGGAGCGCCCGCAGACGGGACGCGTGGTGCCCGAGTTCTTCCATCTCTTCCCCGCGTTCGGCGCGTTCCTGTTCCAGGCCATGGGCGTGCGCGGCGCGCTGGCCGCTCCCGTCGTGTTCGGGGTGCTGGGGACGCTGGCCGCGCTTTTCGCGTTGCGACGGATCTTCGGCCCCGCCGCCGGACTCCTGGGAACGCTGCTGCTGGCGGTGAACGTCCTGCAGGCGTGGTTCGCCCGCTACCCGGTCTCGGAGCCGATGTCGCAGTTCCTGATCCTCTCCGGGCTCTTCGCGTTCGCCTTGTGGGAGGAGCGCGGCGCGCCGGCATTCGGCGTCCTCGCGGGATCGATGCTCGGCCTCTCGCTGCTGGTGCGTATCGACAGCGTCCTGCTCGCAGTGCCGCTTCTGGCCTGGCTCGCCCTGCGTCGCGCTGGAAACACCATCGCGTGGCGAGAGGCGTATCCGCTCGTCCTGCCGTTCGCGTTCTTCGCCGTTCACGCGACGGTGCACGCCGCGTTCTGGTCCCGGAAATATCTGCTCGAGATCGCCAACCGCCCGTACTGGCGGCAGCCGGCCGCGGCGTGGCTGCTCGGCACCGCGGCCGTGATCGTCATGATCCTTCTCGTCCACAAAGTGGGGCCCCGTATCCGCGCTGCCCTCGAGGCCCACCAGCGTGGCACGCGCACGGCGGTTGCGGTGGCGGTCGTGCTGCTCGCGCTCTACGGCTACGCGCTCCGGCCGGCCCTCTCGGCCTGGGCGGGAGCCGACGGCAACGATCCCGGCCGCGCCATGGGGGATCCATCGCTTCTTCGCGCCCTTGATTTCCACCGGCTCGCCGCCCACGACGCGCAATCCCTTCTGCGCTTCGGATGGTTCGTCACCCCGCTGGGGCTGGCCCTGGCCCTGCTCGGTCTCGTGATCGCGCTGCGCGAATGGCGGAAGCACTACCTGTTTCCGCTGCTTACCCTCATCACCTTCGGCCTGTTCTACTTCTACAAGATCCGCGTCTACGCCGACTACTACTTCGCGATGCGGCGCTTCCTGCCCGTGGTCCTGCCGCTGGCGCTGGGTCTGGTCGCCCTCGCCCTGACGCGGATCGCGCGTCGCGGAGGGGCGCGGCGGGTCATCGCCGCCGGCCTGGCCGCCGTGCTCGCGGCGTGGTTCCTGCGCGACACGATCCCCACCCTTGCCCATCGCGAATGGGGGGGCGCGGTCCGCTTCGTCGACGACGTGGCCCGCCGCTTCGGCCCCCGGGACGTCGTGATCTTCGAGCAGCCTCGGTCCATTCACCTGCTGTCGCTGCCACTCTGGGCCGTGCACGGGGTGAACGCGCTCGAGCTGGCCCGGTTCAACCCCGACCCCGACCGGCTGCAGCATCTGGTGCGGCAGTGGCGCCGCCGCTACCGCAACATCTACTTCGTGCACACGTACAGCACCGACCTGTGCGGCTTGTTCCTCCAGAAGGTCGAGGACCATTCGTTCGGAGGCTTCGAGTGGGAGCGCGCCTATGGCCGCCCGCCACGCCAGCGGGAGTTCAAGTCGCTCCGCTTCAGCATCTCGCGGGTCGTGCTGCCGGAAGAGCTGTCCGTGCCCGCACTGCCCGAAGTCGACGTCGGCGGCTCAGACGACGTGCAGGTGTCCGGCTTCCACGACAAGGAAGGCGGCGGGGACCACACCTACCGGTGGACGGGTTCGTGCGCGTCCATCTACGTTCCCGGCGCGCGCCCTGGCGGCGCCGTCACCCTCACCGTCTCCGCGGGGCGGCGGCCGGCGTCGAAGCCGGCGATCGTCCGCGTGAGCCTGGGACGCACGCCGCTGGGAACCATCACCGCCGGCCCGCAGTGGGAGGAGCACCGGCTGCCGGTGCCGGCAGGGCCGGCGGATCCTCTCCCGCTTCTCCGTCTCGACGTCGAAGGATGGCGCCCCGCGAACACCGAGCCCGGGTCGGATGACGTCCGCGACCTCGGCGTGATGGTGGACCGCGTGAGGATGACGGCCCCGGACCTCGCGGGCCCCGGTCTTCTCCCCCCGGCGGGACGAGAACCCGGGAATTAACCGGCGGGAATACAATGACGGCCTTGGCCAAGCGCTCCCTCGTCGTCGTGCCCACCTACAACGAGCGCGAGAATGTGGTTCCCCTGATCGACGAGCTGCTCGCTCTCGGTCCGCACGTCGACGTGTGCGTGGCCGACGACGGCAGCCCCGACGCCACCGGCGACGCCGTCCGCGCTTTGATGGCGCGCTATCCGGGGCGCGTCGATCTCCTCGACCGCAAGGCGAAGGGCGGCCGCGGGGCCGCGGTGGTGGCCGCGTTCCGCAAGGCGCTGGCCGATCCCCGCGGATACGACTACGTGTTCGAGATGGACGCCGACTTCTCGCACCACCCGCGCGAGATCCCCAAGTTCCTCGAGAAGCTCGAGTCGTGCGACATGGTTATCGGCTCGCGCTACGTCGAGGGGGGCGGCACCTCCGAGTGGGGCATGTCGCGGCCCGCGCTGTCGTGGCTCGCCAACAAGTACATCAAGGTCGTCGCGGGGATCCCCGTGCGCGACACCACCAGCGGCTACCGCGGCTACCGCCGCGAGGTGCTGGAGGCGACGGACTTCGACCGCATCAAGATCGAGGGGTTCGCCGTCCACGGCGAGATGGCGTACCAGGCGTGGATCAACGGCTTCCGCCTCGGCGAGGTGCCCATCCACTTCAAGAACCGCGCCCGCGACGCGTCCAAGCTGAGCAGCCGCGAGATCTACATGGCGGTCCTGAACTTCGCCCTGCTGCGGGTCCGGTACGGCTTCCGTCCGCGGCGCAGGCAGGAGCAGAACCAGCCGACGTGAACGTCCTCATGGTGACGTCCTCGTACCCGAGGTTCGCCGGGGACGTGGTGGCGCCGTTCATCGAGTCCATCGCCCGTGGCGTGGCCGCCCGCGGGCACCGGGTGGACGTGGTGCTCCCCCACCATCCCGAGCTGCGCCGCCGGGACGACGAGCCCGTCTCCTTCCATCCTTATCGTTATGCGCCTCTCGACCGCTGGAGCCGCTGGGGATACGCGCAGAGCCTGCGCCGCGACGTGAGCGTGCGTGCCGGCGCTTTTCTCCTCGCTCCTTTCGTGGCCTTTGCCCTGCGGCGGATCGTGGCCGAGCGCCTGCGCGCGACGCGCTACGACGTCGTGCATGCGCACTGGGTCGTCCCCAACGCGGCGCTGGTCGGCGGCCTCGTGCGCAGCCATGGCGTGCCGCTCGTGGTCAGCCTGCACGGTAGCGACGTGTTCGTGGCCGAGACGCTGCTGCCCGCGCGGCTGCTTGCCGGACATGTTCTCCGCCAGGCGGGGGCGGTCACCGCGTGCAGTGCCGACCTTCATCGCCGCGCCGTGCGGCTCGGCGCGCGGCCGGAGCGGACACGCACCGTCCCTTATGGCGTCGATCGTGTGGCGCCGACGGACGTCGACGTGCCCGCCGTGCGCGCGCAGCTCGGCGCGCCCTCGGGCTCGACGCTGGTGCTCGGACTGGGACGTCTCGTGGAAAAGAAGGGTTTCACGTACCTGATCGAGGCGGTGCGGAACGTGCCGAATGTCTTCCTCGCCATCGCCGGCGCCGGGGATCTCCGCGCCGAGCTCGAGGCGCAGGCTGCGGCGTCGGGAGCGCCCGTGCGGCTGGTCGGCGCCCTCGACCGCGATTCCGTGGCTGCGGCGCTGGAGGCGGCGGAGGTCGTTGTCGTCCCCTCGATCGTCGATCGCGCGGGCAACGTCGACGGCCTGCCCAACGTGCTTCTGGAAGCCATGGCGGCGGGACGCGCGGTGATCGCCTCCCGGGTGGCGGGAATCCCGGACGTGGTGACCGACGGCGTCGACGGCATCCTCGTCGCCGAGAAGGACGCGACGGGACTCGCGGCGGCGTTGACGCGCCTCGCCGCCGATCCCGCCTTGCGCAAGCGCCTCGGCGACGCGGCACGCGTGACCGTCACGCGCCGCCTCAGCTGGGAGCGGGCCGCGCAGACATTCGAGGAGAGCTATGCCGCGGCGGCGGCGCTGGACGCCCGCTAGGGGCACGGCGCTGCGCGTCGAGCATCCCGTCGAGCGGATGCTGGCGGCGGCCGTCGATGGTCCCGGACCGCGCGCGGTCGACCCCGGCCTCGTCGATCCTGCCCCCGTGCGCGACGTGCTCGTGCTGCGCCTCGACCGCATCGGCGACGTGCTCATGTCGCTGCCCGCGCTCGCCGATCTGCGGCGCGCGTTTCCGGAGGCGCGCATCCGCCTGGCCGTGGGGCGCTGGAGCGAAGAGGTCGCGGCCATGGCGCCCGTGGACGAGGTCGTCTTGTGGAGCGCCCCGTGGGCGGGGCGGGCCGGAGAAGGCGCGGAAGGGGTCGTGTCCCTGGCGCGCAACGCGCGAGCGTTGTCGGCAGAACCACCCGATCTCGCGATCGACCTGCAGGGCGACGTCCGCGCCGCGCTGCTCATGCGCCTGACCGCCGCGCGCGCGCGAGTCGGGTACGCAAACACCGGCGGCCGGAGGTGGCTGACACACGTGGTGCCGCTGGACGAGACCGTGTCCTGGGTCGAGCAGAACCGCCGCGCGATCGAAGTCGTCGCCGGACCGCGGCGCGAGGCGGGCAAGGCTCACGTCGCGGTGGACCCCGAGGCCGCGCGGGCCCTTCTCGCCCGGGAGGGACTCGACGGCCCGCGGCCACTGGTCGCGATCCACCCCAGCGGCGGACGGACGATCAAGCAATGGCCGGTCGAGCGCTGGCGCGAGGTTGCGCGGCGCCTCCAGCTGGAGATGGGCGCCACCGTCGCGGTAACCGGCAGCGCGAGCGACGCCGTTCTCGCGCGGTCCCTTGGCGAGGGATTGCCGCGGCCGGTCGTCGATCTCGCCGGCCGCTTGTCGGTGGCGGAGACGATGGCCGTCATCGGCGCGCTCGACCTGTTCCTCTCGCCGGACACGGGACCCATGCACATGGCCTGCGCGATGGGCACGCCGTCCGTCGCCGTCTTCGGCCCGTCCGCGGCCGAGCGGTATTCCTCCGCGGACCTCTCTCCACAGCCGGCCCTTCACGTCGTGGTCCGCCGCGAGCTGTGGTGCGCGCCGTGCAATTTGATCCGCCGGCCTCCGGAAGAATGCGTCGCCGACGTCACGCCGGAATGCCTGCGCATCGTCACCGTCGACGACGTTTACGACGCCGCGGTCACCTTGCTGCGCGCCGGGACACCGAAGGCATGAAGACGCTGCTGCTGTGGGGTGACGGCGGCGTCGAGGTCGCGCGCGCGCGCCACGAGGAAGGCGCGCTGCTGCTGCTGTGGGACGGCGAGCGATCGGCGACCTTTGATGCCGCGGGGATCCCGTACCGCTCGGCGGCCACCCTGACCGCCGCCGCGCAGGACGAGATCGACGAGGCGGCCATGGCCTGGACCAAGGATTGGGGTCGCCGCCCGCTCCTCGACGGCCGCAGCTTCCGCGAGCTGTTCGCGTGGAAGGGCGTCTCGCTATGGTGGTTCGCGGAGCTCTACCTGCACCACTCCACGGATGCGCCGCGCCACGTGCGCGTCATCGAGACGGTGCACCGGATCCTCGATGCGGAAACCCCGGACGAGGTCGAGACGATCGGTCTCGCCCCCGAGGACACGCTGCTCGTCGAGCGGACATGCACCGCGCGCGGCGTCCTGTTCCATGGCCCGCGGCGATTGACCCGTTACCCATCCGCGCGCAAGGTCGCCGCGGTGGTCCGCGAGAGCCGGTGGAACGCGGCCAAGTCGTTGCTCACCGCCGCCAAGGCGCGCCTGGCCGGGACGCCGGCGCCACCACCCGGCGCCCCCGCTCCAACCGCGCTGTTCCTGTCCCACGCCGCATTCTGGAAGGCCCGCACCGAGGGTCCTGCCGGTGAGTACGAGCATTACTTCGATCGCGTGATCCCCGCCGCCGCCGAGCACGGCCTCCGCCCCTTCGTGGTCGCGGTCGGGCCGAGGGCCGCGTTCCGCCGTCGAGGTCCCCGCGACCAGGTGGCGGACTGGCTGCGCTTCGCCGCCGACGGACCGTACGTCCACATCAACCGCTACTCCGACCCGCGCGTGCATCGGGAAGTGCGAAGGGCGACGGCCATGATCCGCGAGGGCTGGGAGCGGCTGCGCGGCCTGCCCGCGCTCCTGGAAGCCTTCTCCCACCGCGGGGTCGCCTTTGCCGACCTCGCCGAACACGATCTCGCGGCCACGATGCTGCTCCAGCTTCCGTGGGCCGTCCGCTGCTTCGAGGAGATGTCGGCCGTGCTGGCCTCGGTGCGCCCCGCCGTCGTCTGCCTGTACGCGGAGTCCAGCGGATGGGGTCGCGCCGCCGTCGCGGCCTGTCGCGCCGCCTCCGTGCCCACGGTCGCGATCCAGCACGGGATCGTCTATCCGAAGTACTACTCGCAGCGGCATGCCGCGGACGAGGCGGACGTGCCCGTCCCCGACGCCACCGCCCTTTTCGGCGCCTCCGCGCGACGCCTGCTCGTCCATCTCGGCCACCCCCGGCCGGATTCGCTCGCGCTCACCGGCAGCCCGCGCTTCGACGAGTTGCTCGAGCGGGCCAGGACATGTGATCGAGAAGCCCTGCGTCGTAGATTCGGCGCCGCCGACGGACAGCCGCTGCTCGCGGTGGCGAGCCGCTTCCGCGCCATCCGCGACACCCACTCCGCCATCGGCAGCGCCCTTCCGGCGCTGGTGGCGTCGGTGCGCGCGATCGGCGCGCGTTGCGTGGTCAAGCCGCATCCCGCGGAGTCGCCGGACGAGTACCGCGCGGCCATCGGCGCGGACGACCCCGCCATCTCCGTGCTTCCGTCCACCGCCGACCTGCTCGACCTGCTCATCGCCGCCGACGCGCTGGCGACCGTCGAATCGCTCTCCGCGGTCGAGGCGCTCGTGGTGGGACGCCCGGTCGTCATCCTCAACATGCCCACGCATCTCGGCGCGCTCGTCGATGCCGGCGTCGCCCTCGGTGTCGAGGCCGGAGCGGATCCCGAAGATGCGCTGCGCCTCGCGTTGACCGACGCCGAGACCCGCAACGCGCTCCAGCATGCCCGCGCCCTGTATCTCGACGAGCTGGCCCTGGGCGTGGACGGCCAGGCGACGCGACGCATCGTCGAGCTGCTGCGCGCCACCGCCGCCGCCCGGCCAGCCCCGTTTCCGGCCATTTCGTAGGGGCGTGGTAGCTTTACCCCGTGCGACCGACGACGCTCACCCTGGGGACACGGCAGGTCGGTGAAGGACAGCCGTGCTTCGTCCTCGCGGAGGTGGCATCCGCCCACAACGGCTCCGCGGACATCGCGCTGCGCATGCTCGAGTCGGCGTTCAAGATGGGCGCCGACGGCATCAAGTTCCAGCTCTTCCGCGCCGACATGCTGGTCGTGGCGCGCCATCCCGGCCGCAAGGACTTCGACCAGATCGAGCTCGAGCCCAAGGAATGGCAGAAGGTCCTTCGGGCCGCGCGCGCCTCCGGGCTGACCGTGCTCGTCGAGGCTTTCGACCTTCCGTCGCTGCGCCTCGCGGAGGAGGAAAACGTCGACGGGTTCAAGATCCACTCCACGGACATGGAGAACCCGGACTTCATCCGCGCGGTCGGCGCCGCGCGGAGCCCCGTTTTCTTCGCCACCGGCGGGGTCCCCGAGGACGCGGTCCGGGAGGCGCTCGACCTCGTGGGCAACGCCCCCGTCGGCCTGCTGCACGGGTTCCAGACCTTTCCCACCCCGATCGAGGAGATCCGCTTCCGCGAGCTCACGGCGTGGAAGGATCGCTACCGCGTGCCGGTGGGATTCCTCGACCACACCGACGGCGGCAGCGCCTTTGCTCTCGTCGCGCCCGCCCTCGCCGTCGGGTACGGAGCGGACCTGGTCGAGAAGCACTTCACCCTCGACCGCAGCGAGAAGGGTTTCGACTACCAGTCCTCGCTCAACCCCGAGGACTTCTACCGGATGGTCGAGCTGCTGCGCCAGGCCGAGCGCGCGGCGGGCGACGGTCCGGCCGCGGAGAGCGAAGGCGCCAAACGCTACCACCGCGTGATGGCGCGCTCGATCGTGGCCGGCCAGCTGATCCCGCGGGGCGAGGTCCTGACCCTCGAGATGCTTGCCTTCAAGAGAACCGACGTGCGCTTCGACCCCGGGTTCCCTCCGCGCAGCGCCGACCGCGTCATCGGCCGCCGGGCTTCGCGCCCATCCAGGCCGACGAGACGATCCGCGAGGACATGCTGCAGTGACGGAGCCGGTCTGGATCGTCGTCTCCGCGCGCATGGCTTCGTCCCGCCGGCCCGGCAAGGCCCTCGCCGATCTCGCCGGCCGGCCCCTGCTCGCCGTCCTGCTGGAGAGGATGCGCGCCGTCCGCGGCGTCTCCGGCGTGGTGCTTGCCACCTCCGCACGGGCCGAGAACGACGTGCTGGCCGCGGTGGCCGCCCCCCTCGGCATCCCGGTGTTCCGCGGCGAAGAGGACGACGTGCTTCGGCGGCACCTCGACTGCGCGCGGGTGCTGGGGGCGAAGCACGTGGTGCGCGTCACCGGCGACAATCCGCTCACCGACGTCCAGACCACGGAAGCCCTCGTCGCGCTGCACCTCGAGAAGGGCGCCGAGTACACCTACGTGCCCGGCGACGCGCTCCTGATGGGCATCCTTTCCGAGGTGATCTCGACCGACGCGCTGGTCCGGTCGTGGGAGCGCGGCGATGCCCGGCACCGCTCGGAGCTCATGACGCTGTACATCAAGGAGCACCCGGAGGAATTCCGTATCGCTCTGGGGACCCTGCCCGACGACCTCTACCGGCCGCAGTACCGGCTGACCGTGGACGAGCCCGAGGACGTGGAGCTGATGCAGGCGCTCTTCGCCCGCCTCGCCCGCCCGGGCCATCTGGTCACGACGCGCGAAGCCATCGCGTTGCTCGACTCCGAACCTTCGCTGGCCGCCATCAACAAGGCGGCGCACCACAAGGCAGGGAACCTGCGCTCGGTGGCGCTGGATGCCAACATCGTGGTGAACCATCAATGAGCAACAACGGACACGAACGGGACACAGAGAACACAGAGGAGTCACAGAGGGCACAGAGAAAAGTCAGAAACGGACACGACAGCGGGACACAGCAACAGGCAAGGAGACACGCGACGACAAGATCGGCTGCGGAATCGTGGATGCGAGGGAACGGCGGTGAATCAACAGGAAACCGGCGGTTCGAGGTGATGCTTGCCGCACTGCCTTCCTTCCCTCGATCCGATTCGATCAATACCTCCATCTCCGTCTCTGTGTGCTCTGTGCTTTTCTCTGTGCCCTCTGTGTCCCGTTTCGTGGCCACCGGATGAAGTCCACCTTCACCATCGCCGGGCGGACGGTCGGGCAGGGCAGCCCTGCTACGTGATCGCGGAAGCCGGCGTCAACCACAACTGCGACGTGCAGCTCGGCTACCGCCTGATCGAGACCGCCGCCGCCGCCGGTGCGGACGCGATCAAGTTCCAGAGCTACACCGCGGGCAAGATCTCGACCCGCGTGGCCCCGCGCTACTGGGTCGAGCCGAACGACCCCAACGGCACCCAGTGGGACACCTTCGACAAGCTGGACAAGCTGTCCGACCGCGACTTCAAGTCGCTGCTCGGCCAGGCGCGACACGTCGGCGTCACCGCGTTCTCCACCCCCTTCGACGACGAGGCGGTCGACTTCCTTGCCTCCCTCGACGTGCCGGCGTACAAGATCGCCTCCGCCGACCTCACCTGCCACGGACTCATCGAGCGCGCGGCGCGAGTCGGCAAGCCGATGATCCTCTCCACCGGGACGTCATCGCTCTCCGAGGTCGAGGAGGCGCTCGAGGTCTGCCGGCGCGCCGGGAACGACCAGGTGGCCATCCTCCACTGCACCCTCAAGTACCCGTGCCCCCCGGAAGCCATCAACCTGCGCATGATGGAGCACCTGATGCGCGCCTTCCCCGAGGTGCCGGTGGGCCTTTCCGACCACTCGCTCGGCATCGGCGTGCCGCAGGCCGCGGTCGCGCTCGGGGCGTGCATCGTGGAGAAGCACTACACGGTCGACAAGACGCTGCCCGGGTCGCCCGATCATCACCTCTCCGTCGATCCGCCGGAGATGAAGGCGATGGTCGCGGGCATCCGCACGGTGGAAAAGGCGCTGGGCAAGGCGCACAAGGCGCTGGAGCCGATGGAGCGCGACGCGTATCTGTACGCCCGCCGCAGCGTGACTTCGAACGTCGCCATCGCGAAGGGCACCGCGATCACCCGCGAGATGCTCACCTACAAGCGCCCCGGCACCGGCATCAACGCCAAGCAGCTCGATCTGGTCGTGGGACGCGTCGCCCGCGCGGACATTCCCGCCGACACCACCCTGACCTGGGAGATGGTTTGAGGGAGGGCCTTCGCGTCGTCGCGATCGTGCCCGCCCGCGGGGGCACCGATCCCGTGCCCTACCTGAACTTGAAACGCCTCGGCGACTGCCCGCTGCTGGCCCACACCGTGACCGCGGCCCGCGACGCGCCTTCGGTCGATCGCGTCGTCGTCACCACCGACGACCGGCGCGTGGCCGACGTGGCGCGCGGGTACGGGGCCGACGTCCCGTTCCTCCGCCCGCCCGATCTCGCCGCCGACCTGCCCAGCCTGAAGCCGGTCATCGTGCACGCCATGACGGAGCTCGAGCGCGCGGGCGACCGCGCCGACGTGGTGGTGATCCTCCAGGTCACCACGCCGTTCCGCGATTCCGACGCCATCGAGGCCGCGATCACGACGCTGCTGGCGGGCGATCTCGACACCGTCGTTTCCGTCACCGAGGACCGCACCCTCAACTGGCGCGCCGCGGACGGACTGCTGGTGCCGCTGTTCGAGAAGGAAGGGCGCCGCGAGGAGCAGGAGCCCATCTATCGCGAGAACGGCGCGGTGGTCGCCCTGCGCCGCCACGTGCTCGACTCCGCGGCCCGCTTCGGCGAGCGCGTGGGCTACGTCGTGCTCGACAAGCGCGCCGGGTTCACCGTGTACGACCTCGAGGACTTCTGGATGGCGGAGCGCTTGTTGCGCCAGCCCCGCGTGCTGTTCCGGGTCGATGGCAGCACGGGGATGGGGCTGGGCCACGTCTACCGGTCGCTCGCCATCGCGGACGCCCTGCGTGAGCTGAGCCGCGCCGACATCGCGTTCCTCATGAGCGCCGACCATCCCGAGGGGCTCATCACCGTCTCCCGCCGCGGCTATCCGGTGCGCGTGGTCGGCGACGGCAGCCTGGAGAACTATCTCGAGCACATCCGTGACTTCTCCCCCGCCATCCTCATCAACGACCTCCCGACCGTCGAGGCCGCCTACATGAAGGCCCTCAGCCACGTGGGCGCGACCACCGTCAACCTCGTCGACACCCCGGAGGACCTGGAGACGGCGGAGCACTACGAGCAGGTGATCGTCTCGGTGATGAACCAGGACCGTGAGACTCCCGAGGGGTTCTATGCCGGCCCCGCCTACGCGATCCTGCGCGAGCAGTTCCGGGGGCGCGTGAAGGAACTCCGCGAGACGCCGCGGACGGTGCTCCTGAGCTTCGGCGGAAGCGATCCCCAGGGTCTGACCCTGAAGGCCGCGCGCGCCCTGGACGGACTCGACGCCGGCATCGACATCGTCGCGGTGGCGGGAGCCGCCTTCTCCTATCGCCGCGAGCTTGCCGCGCTCCTGCCCACGCTGCGCCGCCCGCTGCGCGTGATCGACGACGCCGGCGGCCACATCTCGG